>Ga0182024_10011854_pt1 | contig 17388 bp, 15 predicted proteins | sample P32metaG_FD_120480 | JGI IMG/M metagenome (GOLD analysis project Ga0182024, IMG submission 120480) | Permafrost microbial communities from Stordalen Mire, Sweden - P3-2 metaG (Illumina Assembly) | ecosystem: Environmental > Terrestrial > Soil > Wetlands > Permafrost | place: Sweden: Stordalen...
CGAACAGCACTATGAGGAGGGCCGTGAAGACAAGTCGCGAGACGAGCACGATCGGCTGATCGGAGAACGCCAGCCCCTGGACCGCGAATGCCACCGCCGTCACGAGTTCGACGATGGGATACCGCAGGCTGATGCTTTCTTGACACGCCCGGCAGCGGCCACCCAGGATCACGTAGCTCACGACTGGCACGTTGTCGAACCAGCGAATCGGGGTTTGGCACTGGGGACATCGGGAGGGGGGGCGCACGATGGACTCCCCTCTTGGCAGCCTCACGATGCAGACGTTGAGAAAACTGCCCACCATCGCGCCAAACAGAACCAGCGCGATCACGACAATCGCCTCGGTGGACACCATCGGGGGCATCATGTGTTATCGGGGCTTCATCGGGCCGAGCGCCAACGGCAGCGGCGCCAGCGGCGACGTGGAACCGATCAGGACGAGATGAGCCGCCGGATCGTAGACGAACGGCACGCGCGCGTCGTCGGCCGGTATGCCGGTCAGGCGACCCGTCCGAATCAGGTCGGACCACGACGACGGGTAGACGTGGGCGGCCGTGTAGTAGTCCTCCACTAACGCCTGCAAGCGATCGATGGCATCAAGCGCATCGACCTGTGCCAGACCCCGCCTCCCGTCCTGCCGAAGGTATTCCTGGTCGGACGTCACGAGCTCGGCGAGCAGTCGTCGCGCATAGGCGCGGTCACCGCCGCGCGCGACCGTCTCCGCGGCGAGTGGCCGGATCCACTCCGGCGCGCCTGGCATCGTCGCCGCGCGGGCGAACCACGTACCGGCTGTCCCGTATTCGTGGGCATAGAGGTAGTACACGAAACCAATGTCGTACGGGTAATGCCACTGGTCCGGTGACGCCCGCAGTCCCTTCTGGAGAAGCGCCACGGCCTGGTCCACGCGACCCGGACCGGAAGGCGGCGGCATCGCGAGAAAGACGGCGCCAACGCGGTACGCGACAGTGAAATACGGGTCGAGACTCGTCGTCAGGGCGAGCAGCGGTTGGAGAAGCTCAAATCGCCCGGCAGCACGGCTCGATCGCAGGTCGCCGCCGAAATGCTGGATCGTTCGCATCCAGTACACGTCCGCCGCCAGTCCCTTGAAGGACAACGCGAGGTGACGCGCCGCACTTGGGGACCGGACATAGAGGAGCCGCTCCGTGCCGCTTGTGGCCGGATACCCGACGTCGCCCGCGTGAAGGACTGCCGCAGCGGCGGCGAGACCGCCAACGAGCGCGCAGGCGCCGACCAAGCCGGCGGCACGACTCGTCATTTGAACTCCCGGCGCGAAAACACGAGCATCGCGCCGCCGAGCGCGACCGCCGCATAAATCGCCGCGTAGGCGAGCCTCGCGGCGACAAAGCCCAACGGGACCGGCAAACCGTGGACCACGTCGATCTTGCGGTCGAACGCGTCGAAGGCGGGCAAGAGCCATCCGACGAGGTCCACCAGCCGCCCGAACACCGCAGGCGTTTGGACGAGGTCGGTGAAGTGGCGCAGGTCATGGCTGTTCAGGCCGGCGATGTACAGCCCGATCGTGAAGACGACCGACCAGAACGCACTCGAGGAAAAGCTCGAAAAGAAGAGCGCCACCGCCGTGAGGACCGCCAGCTCTCCCATCGTGAGAGCGACGACGAGCAACAGATGCGGATCCAGCGCGGGCGCATCCCACGACAACCGAACGCCTTCCGGCGAGGTCCACCGCAGCCACGCGAGCATCGCGAAGAGCGCCAGCGTCATCAAGGCCACGTTCACGGCAATCGTGAGGACCAGTCCGGCGTACTTGCCTACGATGAACTCCCAGCGCGGGAGGGGTTTGGCGAGGAGACTATCGATGCTGCGCCGATCGATTTCGCGCGCGACCAGGCCAACGCCGATGAACACCGTCATCAACGCGCCCGCAAATTCAATGGTCGACAGGCCCAGGTCCTTGATGATCTTCAAATCCTGCCCGGCCGTGATCTGCCCGATCAACGCGGAGGCCGCCACCAAGAGCAACGCAAACGCGCCGATGCCGTAGAGCACTCGATCGCGGACGCTCTCTTTGAACACATGCCAGGCGACCAGTCGGATGCGGTACGCCTTCATCGGCTGCCGGCCGGCTCGGCACCGGCCCCACCGACCCGCTCCACGAACACGTCCTCGAGGTTCACGCCGAGCGGCGTGACGGAGACCAGGACCGCGCCGGCGGCCGCCAGTTCGGCCACGATCGGCTCCGGCCGATCCCCGACCATGAGTTCAAGCGCGTAGCGTCCTTCGCCGAGTCGCGTGGCCCGTGTGGTGCGGACTCGAAGGCGGTCGACGAGCGCGGACGACATCCCGGACCCCACCACCTCCCACCCACGTGTCGTCTGGGCGGCGCTTTGCGCCACCAAGTCGGCGACGGTTCCGACGGCCGCAAGGCGGCCGTGCGAGAGGATCGCCACACGATTGCAGAGCCACTCGGCGTCCGACAGGATGTGAGAGCTGAAGAGGATCGTCCGGCCCTCATCGCGAAGGCGGAGCATGAGCTCGCGAACCTCGCGGCGTCCCAGTGGGTCGAGACCGGACATCGGCTCGTCGAGGATCACCAGTTCCGGATCGTTGACGAGCGCCTGAGCCAGGCCCACGCGCTGAATCATTCCCCTCGAGTACTGCCGCAACGGTCTCGAGCGATCATCGCCGCCGATCCCGACGGCTTCGAGCGCACGTGAGGCACGCGTCCGACGCTCGGCGCCCGTATAGCCGAACAGGCCCGCGAAATAGGACAGCAGCTCCTCGGCGGTCAAATGGTCATAAAACGTCGGGTTTTCCGGCAGGAAGCCCAACCGGTGCCGGGCGGCGACGTCGCCGGGCGGGCGACCCAACACGGCGGCCGAACCCGACGTCGGCCAGATCAGGTTCGTGAGGAGCTTCAGGGTGGTGCTCTTGCCGGCGCCATTGGGTCCCAAGAGGCCGAAGACCTCGCCGGCTTGGATCTCGAACGACACGGCGTCGAGCGCCCGACGCGGCCGCGGGCGCCAAAAGCCGACGGGAAAATCCTTTGTCAGAAGGTCAGTCGAAACGACGGACGGCATGCGCGTGGGGCGACCGCCCTGCTGTGCCGTGCGCGGCCCTACCTGGCCGCGGCGCGCTTGAGCTCCAGCTTGATGGCGAGGTCGATGTACTGCGCCGGCAGGTTGTAGCCATTCTGGTCGGTCGCCCGCACGCCGTTGATGAAGTACGTCGGCGTCGCGATCACGTTGAGGAGGCTGCCATCGGTGACGTCGCGCCGAACATCAGCGATCTTGGCAGCGTACGCGGCGTCGAAGTCCACACCGCCTCCTGCCAGCTGCACCGCCTCAGCGCGAATCTCGTTGATGGCGTCCGGCCCGGAATGACTGCCCTCTCCGAGCCGCTGTTGATTGGTGAACAGCCACGCAATCATGTCGTCGGCCTTGCCGTGGTCCCGGGCGATACGGACGGCCACCGCCGCCTGGCAGGACGCCTCGTGCCCCACGAACGTCGTGGGCACTTTGAAATTGCAGGTGGAATTCCAGGGCCAATCCTTGACGACGACGCGGACGGCCCCGGGGTCCGACTCGGCGTACTTGTCGAGGACGGGCTGATAGGCCATTTGGAACGCCTTGCACGCGGGGCACATCCAGTCGTTGAACTTCACGATCACGACCTTCGCGCCGTCGGCCGGCACGCCGAGATCGACGCGAGGCTGCTTCGCCCAAATATCGGCAAATCGCGTTTCGACGTCTGCGCTGACGTTCGAGGGCGGCCCCGTCTGCTGGCGAGCTTCCTTCGGGAACCACGCGAGCAGCGAGGTGGCGCCGAGCACGTACAGGATTGCGACGACGAGCATCGCGGGCTTCGCCAGGGCACGACGCAAGTCACTCAGGAGGCGCGCCGGCATCTCGGCCAGGCCGCCCGACGCTGATAGACCCGCCGTGATGAAGATACCCGTCACACACACGTACGTGCCCATGCACAGGATGCAGGCGGTCCTCAGGATCATGAACGAGGCGTAGCCGAGGTACAGCACAACTGCCAGCCCGATCGTCGCCAACGCGAACAGATACCCGCCAACGGCGTCCGGCTCCCTGGACCCCCGCGGCGGCGCGCGATGCAGGCCGGCCACGAGCGCTACGAGCGAAAACCAGATCACGCCGCCAAGGGCCACGGGCACGCTGCGAACGGTCCCGAAGCGACTGAGATAGACCTGCGTGCAGTTGAACGTCTGATTGATGTCACACGGGCTGACGTACGTCGGGTCGGTCAGCAGGCGGTAGTGCACCCAGGACGAGGCGACCGCGAGCGCAAGGCCGGCCAGGGCAAATCCGAGAATCAGCCACCGGGCGCGGGGGGACATACGCATTTTGTACCACAGGAGCCAGTCAGCCGGGGCGAGAGGCAGACCAACTCCCGTTCCGGGCGCGCTATTGGATCGGCGTGCCGCCAGAAGACGCGAGCGGCTGCACCGGCGCCACGGCCGTGATGTTCTGGTAGATCGTGTTGCCCGCATCCACGGCGAAGGAGCGTGTACCTGTCGTGCCGAACGCCGTCGGAATACCCGTCGCGTAGTAGCCGGTCACGGTCGCCGTGCCCATGCAGTCGTTCGGGCCCGCCACGGCGGCCGGCGTGACGCTGCCACCCAACGCGAACGCATAGCCGCTCTTCTGTGGAGTCGCCGACGAGCCGAGGTCGGGCGAAATGAACGCTTCGCCGCCCGCCGTCATCGGCGTGCCAAGGACGATGAAGCTCGTCGCGAAGCCGCCGTTGCCGCAGGACGCTGAGTAGGCGACCTCGGAGACTTTTGCCGCGGTCAGCGAGGCAATGGCAGACGTCTCGTTGCCCGTCATTTTCGCACGAAGAAGACCGGGCACCGCGATCGCTGCGATGATGCTGATGATGGCCACGACGATCAGCAACTCGATGAGCGTGAAGCCCTGTTCCGATTTGCCTCTCATATCTGTTTCACTCCTGTGTCCACGAGGAACGCGTGTGCCAGCGCTAGGTCTGCGACGCGCCGTGGCAAATAACCCTAACCTATTGTACTTCGGTCACTTAGTGTGACGGCTATACCGGACGGCCCCACCAGAGCGCCACAACCGTGGCCGGCGGTGACACTTTTGACTCGCCGACCGGCCGGCTAGTTGGTAACGACGCCAATGCTTTATGCGCCGACGCGAAAGGCGATGCCAAACCCCTGGTCGCCGTCGATACCGCCCCGAGTGTAGTGGCCGTCAATCCAGGCACCTGGTTTCACCGCGACGCTGAGGCCCATGGACCCCACGAGCCCGCGCTCTCCCGCAATGGACCAGCGAAGCCCGCTGCGAAAGGCGAAGCTCTTGCCAAGTCGGTCCTCGCCGCCAATGGCGATCTCTTGACGAGGGCCCTCTCGGAGGTCGATCGTGCCCAGGTCCACGTCCATCGCCAGGGTGAGGCCTTTGGTCGGAAGGACGGCGACGCCCATTCGGGCCTGGCGATAGAGGGTGAACCCGGCGGTGCCAGGCTCCGGAAATGTCGGCTGTTCAAGGTTCTTGGCGGCGAAACCCAGGCGAACTTTCTTCAGGTCCACCATCAAGCCGACATCGAAATCGAACCTGGTGACGGTCTGTCCTTGCAAGCTGGACACCTGAGATAGGGCGTTCGATCCAGTTGTGGCGATTACTGCCTCTGACGCGGCAAAGCCACGGACCAGCTTGAGGGTCGATCCGAGGATCACGCCTGGCGCAATGGCCTGCAGGACCGTCGCGCCATACTGGGTCGTCTGCAGCGTCTCCGCCAAGAGCCCTGACGAGGTCGTCACCAGGTCAGCGCCCTGGAGGGAGGCGTAGGACAGGTTGAAATTGGAGCTGCCGAACGTGGCAAAGGTCGCCGAGCGGCTGGTCGGGCCTGGCGCCGGTGGCTGGTCTTGGTTACCGGTGTGAAATCCCACCCACTCAATCGTCAGGTTACCCTTGGGCGCCAAGGCTATTCCGGCGGGGTTCCAGAAAGCCGCTGTGCCGTCGTTGGCGACGGCCACGAAGGCGCCCCCCATACCCAGGGCGCGGGAGCCGAGCGATTCAAAGACCTGTTGGGCCCCGGCGGGCGCAGCCGGCAGGCAGGCGCAGACCCCCAAAACAGCGATAAGCGCCCCTCGTCGCATGCCACGCAGCGTATCAGGTCTAGGGAACCTCCGAGCCCATCGATCTCGTATCTGTTCGCGGCTGTACAATTGACAGCAGTGGCCAGGCGGCGCGGACCCGCTGGCTTGGCCCAGCGCCTCACGCCTGCGTTCGCGCTCCCGCAGATCCCTGCGGGCGCGTTCCGCTTTGGCTTCCGTCGCGCATGAGATCCCCATGACTGATGCGGCCCTCTCTCCCCAGCCGTTGCCCGGCCTGATTGCCCGCGTGGTGGGCATCGTCGTGTCGCCCAAGGCGACTTTCGAACAGGTCGTCCACGCCCCCAAGGTCCTCGGGATCCTTGCGCTTGTCGCCCTCCTTTCGGGTGTCGGCGCGAGCGCCTTCACGTTCACGGAAGCTGGTCAACAGGCTGCGGTCGACTTTTCGGCACAGCAGATCGAGCGCTTCACCGGCCAGCCGCCGACCGACGCGCAGATGGCCGCCATCGAGAAGCAGGCGCCCATTCAGGCGTACATCACGCTCACCAGCACGTTGGTCATCGTGCCGATCGTGATCGCCATCGAGGCCGGCCTTTTCTTCCTGATTTTCAACGTTGTCCTCGGCGGCACGGCGACGTTCAAGCAGGTGTACGCCGTCACCACGCATGGGGCCGTCATCGCGATTCTCGCACTGTTCGTCGCCGTGCCGATGCAGTTCGCGCGCGGCGTCATCAGCATGTCGGGTCCCGCCAATCTCGGCGTGCTCTTTCCCATGCTGCCCGAGAACAGCATGCTGTCGAGTTTTCTCGGATTAATCGATTTCTTTCGCATCTGGGAAATCATCACGATGGCCATTGGCCTCAGTGTGTTGTATCGACGGCCGACGCGGGGGATCGCGCTCACACTCTTTGGCCTGTATCTGGTCATCGTGCTGGGCATCTCCTTCTTCCTTCACGGCAGGTAACTGAATGACGGGTTCACGGAAAGCGCTGGTCGGAGTCGGGATCGTCGTCGCGCTCGGCGGCATCATCTACGCCAATCTCAAGTTCGCCCGGCAAACGGGTCTGGAGGTCACGGCTGAGAAAGTCGCCCCGCGCGACCTTCAGGCCATCGTGACCGCCAGCGGCACGATTCAGCCGATCCGGTCGGTCGACGTCGGCGCCTACTCGCCGGGCCGGGTGGTCGATCTCAAGGTCAAAGAGGGCGACCTCGTGAAGGAGAACGAGTTCCTGTTGCAGGTCGATCCGCGCAGCATGCAGATTCAGGCCGACAGCATGGAGCAGGGACTCGAGACGGCGCGCTCCCAGCTCGAGGAGACGCGCAAGGCGCTCGACAACGCGAAGGCCGCGCTCGCCGAGGCGAAGGCCACGTTCGACCGGCAGGCGGACATGTACAAGAACAAGCTGCTCTCGAGGGCCGACTACGACACGGCGAAGAACAACCTCGACATGCAGCAGGCGACGGTGGACCAGACCGCACAGTCGCTCCTGACCCAGGACACGCGTATCAGGCAAGCGGACTCGATGCTTCAGAACGCCCAGTACAATCTCGATTTGATGCGAATCACGTCGCCGATTGCCGGCGTGATCACCAAGCGGAGCGTCGAGCTAGGCCAGATGGTGACCGGCAGCGAGTTCGCGCCGTCGGTGCTCGTGACGGTGGCGGACATGTCGGTCATTCGGGCCGAAGTCGAAGTGGATGAGACCGACATCCCCAGCGTCAAGCCCGGCCTCCCGGCGACGGTCACGATTGACGCCCTGCCGGATCAGGTCTTCAAGGGACAAGTCATCGAGCTTGGCGACAGCCCGATCCTGGCGACCGGCGCGGCGGCCAACGCCCGAGCCACGGATTTCCTCGTCAAGGTCCAGCTGGATCACACGATTCCGGGCGTCCGGCCCGGGTTCACGTGCTCTTCCTCGATCACGACGGCCACGCGGCGACAGGTCTTGAGCGTGCCCATTCAGGCCGTGACGGTCCGCGAGATGGTCGTGGACCAGACGGGCGCGGTCGTCCGTCCTGACGCGGGCCGCGCGGGCCAGCCGCGGCGACCGGCGACCGCCGGGCCGCAAGACCTCCTGCCGGGTCAAACCCGTAAAGAGCTAGAGGGCGTGTTCGTGATCCGCGATGGGAAGGCGCTGTTCGTCCCGATCAAGATCGGCATCGCCGGCGACAAGTACTTCGAGGTGCTTTCGGGCGTCGACGCCGGCGACCAGGTGATCACGGGGCCGTTTGCGTCGGTCCGGACGATGAAGGACGGCGACTCGGTCAAGATCGCGCCCCCGTCCTCGTCGACTGTCCCTGTCGCCAAAACGGGCTGATGCTGCAGTTCCTCGAGTCGGCCACCATCGCGCTGCAAGCGGTCTGGGCCAACAAGATCCGATCGCTCCTCACAGTGCTCGGCAACATCGTCGCGGTGACCTCGATCATCGCGGTGGTCTCGCTCGTGCAGGGACTCAACGCCGGCGTCAAGGACGCGTTCACCTCGACCGCCGGGGCCGACGCGTTCAGCGTCCAACAGCGTGGCATCGCGCTGACCAACGACGATGTCACGCGGCAGCAGACGAACCCGCGCATCTCGCTGGATGAGGCCGCCGCGATTCGGTCGTACGGCGGCGGCATCGGTCTGGTCATGGCGGAGGCCGACACGAGCACCGACGTGAAGTACGGCAGCCTCTCGCTCGACTCCATCACCATCCGCGGCGTCTCGAAGGAGTTCAACGGCCTGCCGACGACGAACATCGACCGGGGTCGGCTGATCACGTCGACCGAGTTCGACGGCGGGCGGAACGTCACGGTCTTAGGCTCCGACACGGCGGACCGGTTGTTCGGCCCAATCGATCCGTTGGACAAGATCGTGGTCATCCAAGGCGCCCACTTCCAGGTCGTCGGCGTCGCCGTCGCCAAGGGCGCCGTGCTGGGCCAGTCCCAGGACGAGTTCGCCGTCGTCCCGCTCGTGGCCTTCCGGCGGGTGGTCGGCACCGCGCCCTCGCTCCAACTCACGGTACTGCCGACCGAGGGCCACTCGGTGCCGGCGGCGATGGACGACGCGACGATCGCGATGCGGATCCAGCGCCGCCTCCGACCCCGGCAGCTGGACAACTTCGGCGTCGTCTCGTCGGGCGCGTTTCTGGCGCTCTACGAGCAGGCGACGGCGGGCCTCTTTGCGATCTTGATCGGCGTCGTCAGCCTCTCGCTGGTCGTCGGCGGCATCGTGATCATGAACATCATGCTCATGGTCGTGACCGAGCGCACTCGGGAGATCGGCTTGAGGAAGTCGTTGGGCGCCCGGCGGCGGGACATCCTCTGGCAAATCCTCACCGAGTCGGTGACGCTGTCGACGTTCGGCGGACTGCTCGGCACGGGCCTCGGCTTCGCCGTCGCGATTGGCATCAGCAAGGTCAGCCCCCTGCCGGCGGTCGTCGAGCCCTGGTCGGTGGTCCTCGGCATCGGGATGACCGCGGTGGTCGGTCTGTTCTTCGGGCTCTACCCGGCGCTGCAAGCCGCCGCGCTCGATCCCATCGAAGCACTGAGGCGAGAGTAGCGATGCGAGGCGGCCTGTTCGTCGAAATCGTCACGATGGCGTGGGACACGCTGCGGGGCAACAAGCTGCGATCCGCGCTGACCGTGCTCGGCATCGTGATCGGCATCATGTCGATCGTCGGCATGACGTCGCTCATCCGCGGGTTTGACCAGTCGCTGCGCGACTCGATTGAGACGATCGGGCCAGACACGATCTTCGTGGCCAAGTTCTCGGCTGTCAGTCTCTCGTCCGGCGCGAGCTTCCAGGACATGATTCAGCGGCCCAACATGACGCCGCAGGACGCCGACGCGATCGGCGCCCTGCCCTCGGTCGAGTCGTCCGCGGTGATTCTCGGCAACGGCGGACCGCCGCAGACGGAGCGGATCTACATCCGCGATCAGAAGACCAAGCCCCTGAACATCTACGGCACGACTGAGGTGTACCCCTCGCTCACGCGGATCCCGATCGTGATGGGACGTTTCTTCAACGAGGGCGAAGTCCTGCGGCACCGACAGGTGATCGTGCTCGGGCAGACGCCGTACCTGGCGCTCTTCCCCAACGCGGATCCGATTGGCAAGACCGTGCGGCTAGGGCTCGTCCCGTACGAGGTCATCGGCGTGCTCGGCAAACGGCCGTCGCCGGGCGGGTTCGACGTCGGGGCGGACGACAACGCGATCATCCCGCAGACGGCCTACCAGAAGCAGTTCGGGATTCGGGTCTATGACATCGGCCGCGGCGAGGCTCGCGCGGTGTTGATCGGCGCGCTCCCGCGCGAGGGCGTCCCGCGCGAGCAGGCGATGCGGGAGATCGAGGACACGATGCGCGTTCGCCATCGGCTGCGCCTCGACCAACCCGACGACTTCGACATCGTCACGCAGGACGCCATCCTGAAGGTCTGGGATCAGGTCAGTCAGGCGACGTTCCTTTCACTGGTCGTCCTCTCGTCGATCGCGCTGATGGTCGGCGGCATCGGCGTCATGGGCATCATGACGATCAGCGTCACCGAGCGCACGCGCGAGATTGGCGTGCGCAAGGCGCTCGGCGCCCGTCGCGTCGAAATCCTCTGGCAGTTCCTGCTCGAGGCGGTCTTTCTGACGTCCGCGGGCGGCCTCTTGGGCATCGCGCTCGGCAGCGCCATCGGCCTGGGCGTGCACTGGCTCACGGCCTTTCCGGTCTCGCTGCCCTGGTGGTCCTTCGCCATCGGCGTCGGGTTCTCGGCGAGCGTCGGGGTCTTTTTCGGCATGGTGCCGGCCGTTCGCGCCTCGCGCCTTGATCCGATCGAGGCGCTGCGGTACGAATAGGAATTGGCAATTGTTTGCCGATTGATATGATTCGCCTTGTCGGGAGGACGTCCCTGTATGAGGGTCTTCGACGCGGCGACGGTTCGGAATGTGGCGCTCGTGGGGCACAGCAGCGCAGGCAAGACGCAGCTGGCGTCGGCCTTGGTCTTCGACGCCGGAGCCGTCAATCGCCTCGGCAAGGTTGACGAAGGGACGACGGTCACCGATTACGACGAGGAGGCCATCGCCCGCAAGCACACCCTCGGCGCCGCCCTCGCCTCCTTCGAGTGGAACAAACTCAAGATCAACCTCATCGACACCCCGGGAGTCGGCAACTTCCTCGGCGACGCGCGCGCGGCCCTGCGTGTGGTTGAGCTTGCCGTCGTGGTCGTCGACGCCGTCTCCGGTGTTCAAGTCTCCACCGAAAAGGTCTGGGGCCTGGCAGACGAGCAGCAATTGCCGCGACTCGTCGTCGTCAACCGGCTCGATCGTGAGCGCGCCAGTCTCGCGCGCACGCTCGAGTCGATCCGCACGACGCTCGGCCGGAACTCGGTCCCCATCCAGTTACCGATCGGCGAGGAAAAGGACTTCCGCGGCGTCATCGATCTCGTCTCGATGAAGGCGTACGTGTTTCCCGCCGACGAGTCCGGCAAGGCGTCCGAGACTCCCGTGCCCGAGGCGATGGCGGCCGAGGTCAAGGCGGCCAGGGACGCCCTCATCGAGATGGTGGCGGAAGCGGACGACACCCTGATGGAGAAGTTCTTCGACGCGGGCACGCTCACGCAGGACGAGCTGTCGGCGGGGCTGGCACGGGCGGTTCATGCCGCGCGCCTGTTCCCGGTGCTCTGTGCATCCGGCCTGCGGAACGTCGGTGTGTCCATGGTCGCCGACGCCATCGCCGCCTACGGCCCGTCGCCGGCCGATCGGCCGTTCGCCGGGACGAACGTCGCCGGCGAGGTCGCCACTCGCCAGGCGAACGCCTCGGCGCCGCTCGCCCTGTGGGTCTGGAAGACCGTGGCGGACCCCTTCGCGGGCCGGATCACGATGTTTCGCGTGCTGTCTGGCGTCCTGAAGTCCGACGCCACCGTGCACAACATCACCCGCGATGCGCCCGAACGGATGGGTCACGTGCTCGTGCTCCAGGGCAAGACGCAAACGCACGTGCCCGAACTCTCCGCCGGCGATCTGGGCGCCGTCGCCAAGCTCAAGGACACGCACACCAGCGACACGCTGGGCGACAAGGCCGCAGGCTTTACCGTGCCGCCGATCGCGTTTCCCGAACCGGTGCTGGCCTACGCGATCGAACCCAAGTCGCGCGGCGACGAGGACAAGATCGGCACGGCGATGCAGCGCCTCAAGGAAGAGGACCCCTCCATCGGCTACGGACGGGAGCCGCAGACGCACGAGCTGCTGCTCTCGGGCCAGGGCCAGCTCCACATCGAGGTGACGGTCGCCAAGCTCCGTCGTCGGTTCGGCGTCGAAGTGAACTTGAAGCCGCCCCGGGTGGCCTACCGGGAGACGATCACCGCCAAAGTCGAGGCGCACGGCCGGCACAAGAAACAGACCGGCGGCCACGGGCAGTTCGGCGACTGCAAGATCCGGATGGAACCGCTCGCGCGCGGCACCGATTTCGAGTTCGTGAACGACATCTTCGGCGGTTCGATCCCGCGCCAGTACGTGCCGGCCGTCGAAAAGGGCATCCAGGAAGCGCGGGTGCGCGGCTATCTCACGGGCTATCCGGTCGTCGACTTCCGTGTGACGGTCTTCGACGGGTCGTATCACGACGTGGACTCGAACGAGCTGTCGTTCAAGATGGCGGGCCGGCTCGCGTTCAAGGACGCCATGTCCCGCGCGAAGCCCACGATCCTCGAACCGGTGATGAACGTCGAGGTCCGATCGCCATCAGATTTCGCCGGCGACCTTATGGGCGACTTGAACAGCCGGCGCGGCCGCATCGCGGGCATGGACACGCGCGGCGCCTCGACCGTCATCCACGCCATCGTGCCGATGGCCGAGATGCTGACCTACGAGCAGGCGCTCACCTCCGCGACGGGCGGCCGCGGGTCCTATCACATGGAGTTCTCCCACTACGATGAAGTGCCGGGACATCTCCATGCCAAGATCATCGCGGCCTCGAAGGCGGACCGGGGAGAAGTGAAAGAAGAAGACGAATAGATTGAAGATTGACGATCGGGTCATTGACGATTGATTGAGGATTGACGATTGGGTGATTGACGATTGATTGACGATCGGCTCATTGACGATTGAAGGACTCCAGATTTGAGATTCGAGATTTGAGATTGAGAGCCTCGCTCGCGGTGTCCCTGGTCGCGTGGTGCCTCGTGGCGCCCGACCTTCGGGCCCAGGAGCCGGTGACACCGGTCTCGACAGCACCCGTTCCGCAGACGCCCCCGCAGACGTCCTTCGCGGAGTGGCTGGCGGCGTTCCGCGAGGAAGCTTCCGCCAAAGGCATCAGCGACGCCACGCTCGATGCCGCCCTGACGAATCTCACGCCCGACCCGAGCGTCGTCGAGAAAGACCAGACCCAACCAGAACTGACGCAGACGCTCGACGCCTACATCGCGTCGCGTCTGACGCCCAAGGTCCTCGCCTCGGCGGCCGTGATGATCAGGCTGCAGGCGCCCCTGCTCGAGCGGGTCCAGCGGGTGTACGGTGTACCCCCCGGGATCATGATCGCGGTCTGGGGTCTCGAGTCGAATTTCGGTCAGGTCATGGGCTCGCGGCCGGTGATCAGGTCGCTCGCGACGTTGGCCTACGACGGTCACCGGCAGCTGTTCCGGACGGAGCTTCTCGAGGCGCTGATGATCCTCGACCAGCAGCTCGTGCGGCTGGAGGACATGAAAGGATCGTGGGCCGGCGCCATGGGACAGCCCCAATTCTTGCCGTCCAGCTACCGCAAGTTCGCCGTGGATTTCGACGGCGACGGCACGGCCAACATCTGGACGTCGGTGGACGATGTCTTCGCGTCGATGGCCAACTACCTGCAGCAGGCGGGCTGGACGGCCGGCGAGCGATGGGGCCGCGAGGTCGACGTGCCGCCCGACGGCTGGGACGCGATCGCGGCGCGGGTCCCCCTTCGCACGACAGGCTGCCGATCACGCAAGGAGATGACCGAGCCCCGGCCTCTCTCGGAGTGGCGGGCCATGCACGTGACCTTCCTGGGCGGCACGCGGCCACCCGCCTCCAAGATGGCGGCCTCGCTCGTCCGGGGGGACCATCGAGCCTTCCTCGTGTATCACAACTATGAGGCGCTGCTCGACTACAACTGCTCGAACGCCTACGCCGTCAGCGTCGGGCTCCTGTCGGATATCGCGGCGGCCGGTTCGCATTGAAAGGGGGACGGGTCTGTTTTCCACAGATCGAGCGGAAACCGCGACAGGGCTCGAAGCGCAGCCCCTCTAATTCCACGACAGGCCGCGCAACTGGTCGAGGTTGACGTTCCCGCCGCTCAGGACGCCGACGACGCGGGAGCCGGGCCTGGCGCGGACGAGGCCGGCCAGCAACGCGGCCACCGGCGCCGCGGCGGCGCCCTCCGGCACCACCTTCACGTGATGCATCGTCCACAGAACGGCATCGAACATCGCCGCATCGGGCAAGGTCACGATCTCGTCGACATACTGGCGCACAATCTCGAAGGTCTTTTCGCCGACGCGCTTCACGCGGAGACCGTCGATGACGCAATCGACGCGGTCGAGCGTCACGAGCGATCCTGTGGCCACGCTCTGCTGCATCCCGGGCGCCCCAGACGACTCGACGCCGACAATTCGAATTCTCGGGTTCACGCTTTTCGCGGCCATGGCGATGCCGGAGATCAGTCCGCCGCCGCCGATGGGCACCACGATCACGTCGACGTCGGCCCAGTCCTGTACGATCTCGAGGCCCACGGTGCCCTGCCCCATGATGAGCTGCTCGTCATCGAACGGATGAATGTAGGTGTAGCCTCGCTCGGCGACGAGCGCCTTCGCGCGCTCGTTGGCCTCATCCCAGATCGTGCCGTGGAGCACGACCTCAGCCCCGTAGCCGCGGGTCGCCTCGATCTTCGACGGCGTCGCGTTCTCGGCCATGCAGACGACCGCGTGAATCCCGTAGATCTTCGCGGCCAAGGCGACGCCCTGCGCGTGATTCCCAGCTGATGAGCAGATGACGCCGTGGGCCCTTTCCTCCGGCGTCAGGAAGCTGAACTTGTTGAGCGGCCCGCGAATCTTGTACGAGCCGGTTCGCTGGAAGAGCTCCGCCTTCAGCCGCATCTCATAGCCGGTTGCCGCGCTCAGCATCCTGGAGCCGAGGAGCGGTGTCCGGTACACGTGCGGCGTCATGCGCGCACGGGCCTCCTCAAAGGCCCTGGTGGCCGGGAGGTCCATTATTTGATCGGCGGGGTCCCCTGCACCCCGCCTGGCGCGCCTCGCTCGTGGGGCCCCGCCGCCCCACGCCGCTCGGCCGCGCTCCACCCGTTGATCGGCGGGGGCCGCGACACCCCGCCTGGCGCGCAGAACACTAGCTTCCGCCGGCCTTCCGGGGCGTGGTGCTCTTCGGCGCGCCCTTGGCGTGCTTCACGACCTTGCCCTGGTCCTGGTTGCCCGGCCCGCGGCTGAGCGCGCCGCGCAGCCGTTCGCCCATCGTCTTCTTCTTCGGTCCGTCTCCGCCGCTGTCGTCGGCGCCCTTGTCGGTCTTCGGCACAGCATTCGGATCGTATTCACTCCCGAGCAGCTCGATCTCCGCCACTGCGGCGCTGTCGCCTCGGCGGTAGCCCAGGCGAAGGATTCGCGTATACCCGCCCGCGCGATCGGTGTAGCGCGGCGCGATGTCGGTGAACAGCTTCAGGACGACGGTCTTGTCCGCGATGTCGCGTGCGACGGTCCGCCGAGCCGTCACGGCCCGGCTGCTGCCCGCTGGCGCGTCCAGGCTGCGCTTGGCGACCGAGATCAGGCGTTCGACGAACGGCCGGAGCTCCTTCGCCTTCGCGACGGTCGTCTGCACGCGCCCGTGGTCGATCAGCGCCGAGGCCTGGTTCCGCAGCATCGCGATGCGATGCGACGTGATCCGGCCCAGTTTTCGATACGCAACACGATGCCGCATGTCACACTCCCGGCTCGGCCGGCTGGTCCAGCGTCATGCCGAGGCTGAGACCCATCGTCGCCAAGATCTCCTTGATCTCGTTGAGCGACTTGCGGCCGAAGTTCTTCGTCTTGAGCATGTCGCCTTCGGTCTTCTGTACCAGCTCGCGAATCGTCCGAATGTTCGCGTTCTTGAGGCAGTTGTAGGACCGGACCGACAGCTCCAATTCCTCGACGCTCTTGTCGAGGTTTTCGTTCGCCGACCGCGGCGACGCGTCGCCCACCCCGTCGAGTGGCGTGGCCGTCGCGTCATCGAGCCCGACGAAGATCGTGAAGTGATCGCGAATGAGCTTCGCCGCGAGCGACACGGCATCACGCGGCGTGACGGCCCCGTTCGTCCACACCTCGAGCGTGAGCTTGTCGTAGTCGGTGGTCTGACCGATGCGCGCGGCGTCGACGACGTAGTTGACTCGCTTGACCGGCGAGTGCACGGAGTCGATCGGAATCCAGCCGATCCCGAGGTCCTCGTCGAAGTTCTTGTCGGCGGCGACGTAGCCGCGACCCCGCCTCACGCGAAGCTCCATTTCGAGGCGGCCGCCCTCACTCACGGTCGCGATGTGCGCGTCGGGCTCGAGGACCTCTACGTCCGCATCCGTGACGATGTCGCGCGCCCGCACAACCCCTGGCTTCAGGGCCCGCACGGTCAGTGTCTTGGCCTGGTCCGTGTAGGTCTTGAGGGGAATCTGCTTGAGATTGAGGATGATATCGGTCGCGTCTTCGACGACGCCCTGGATGGGCGAGAACTCGTGCAGCACGCCGTCGATCTTCACGGCCGTGACAGCGGCGCCTTCAATCGACGACAGGAGGACGCGTCGAAGCGCGTTGCCCACGGTCGTGCCGAACCCCCGCTCGAAGGGCTGCGCCGAGAACCGGCCGAACCGGTCCGTCAACGTCTCCCGCTCGAACTCCAACCGCTTCGGTCGCTGAAATCCCTTCCACAACATTGGATCCGTCCTTTTCACGGGGCTCGAGGCCCCGTCGCCACGGGCTGGCAGCCCAGCCTCCAGACCTGCGGATGATGGTCCCCGGCCTCCCGCTGCAGGTCTGAAGAGCTGCGGGCCGGCGACTGGCTTTCGCCTACTTCGAATACAACTCGACGATCAACTGCTCCTCGACCGGCAGGTTGATCTGCTCACGCGTCGGCAACTGGGAGATGCGGCCCGAGAGCGCGCCCAAATCGAGCAACAGCCACTCCGGCACGCCACGCCCCTTCACTTCCTCTGTCGCGTGCTGAATCGTCACGTTGGTCGCGCTCGTCGATCGCACGGCGATCGTGTCGCCCAGGCGCACCGCGAACGACGGGATGTCGACCTTCTTGCCGTTGACGGTGAAGTGCCCGTGGCGCACGAGCTGGCGCGCCTGCGGTCGCGACGTCGC
>Ga0182024_10011855_pt1 | contig 17385 bp, 17 predicted proteins | sample P32metaG_FD_120480 | JGI IMG/M metagenome (GOLD analysis project Ga0182024, IMG submission 120480) | Permafrost microbial communities from Stordalen Mire, Sweden - P3-2 metaG (Illumina Assembly) | ecosystem: Environmental > Terrestrial > Soil > Wetlands > Permafrost | place: Sweden: Stordalen...
AGAATGTTTCGCCAGGCTGGATTTCCAAATAGCAATTCCCACAACGTCGGGCCATATTCGCATCCTGTGAAATAGGTTTAACAAATACGTCAGTATTCAAATCACGCGAATTGATGTCTATCCGGGCCGTCGGCCCGTCAGGATTCTCTCACACACGCTGGTCCAATTTTAGGGGAGATCGTCACCACTGTGTTCGTGAGCGGAGGCGTAGCCGGAGCGAACGAACACAGTGGACGCGCGTTCGGCTTCGGGCTGGCGATCGAGATCACGTCTGGAGCTACGACTTCGTGTTAACACGGACGCATGATGGCCGTCCGGTGCGTATGCTGACGATCCTCGATGAGTACAGTCGAGAGTTGCCTGGCGATTGATGTGGCCAGGAGGTTGACCAGCGAGGATATCTTGGAGCGACTGACAGATCTGTTTATCCGTCGAGGCGTTCCCGATTACATCCGCTCGGACAACAGTGCGGAGTTTACAGCCCATGCGGTTCGAGATTGGCTAGCGCGTGTGGGTGTTCGGACACTCTGCATCGAGCTGGGAAGTTTCTGGAAGAACGGCTACATCGAGTCCTTTAATGGCAAGCTGCGGGACGAGCTCTTGGAGCGGGAGATTTTTGACACGTTGCTGGAGGCCAAAGTCTTGATTGAGCGCTGGCGGGGAGAGTACAACACCAGCAGGCCGCACAGCTCGTTGGGCTATCGGCCCCCAGCCCCAGAAGCGATTGATTCGGCCGTGGTGTGCAGCTGGAGCGTAGCGGAAGCTGCACACCACGGCCGAGTAACAGAAACAGGTAACTCTAACTTAAACATTGGTGTCGTTGATGGGGGGAAGGTCACACTAGACCCGGCAAACCGGCCACGCATCGCCGCGTCTCTTACAAATGAAATGTCATCCATCACGGGTTATGGACGACGAACTTATGAAAACCAAGAATTCTGCTGGCTCCCATCGCGAGCGCCACAAAAGCCATCACATCAGTTGGCTGCGCGCGGCGGTTTTGGGAGCAAATGATGGAGCAATTTCGACCGCTAGTTTAGTCGTGGGAGTTGCGGCCGCTAAAGCCACGGGGCAGAGCGTACTGGTCGCGGGACTTGCCGGCTTGGCTGCCGGAGCCATGGCAATGGCGGCCGGCGAGTACGTCTCGGTGAGTTCTCAGGCCGACACGGAGCGGGCCGATCTGTCGCAGGAGCAGCGGGAACTGACCGATCATGTGGAATTGGAGCGGAAAGAACTTGCCGACATTTATGTGGCTCGCGGGCTAATGCCTGAGCTGGCCGCTCAAGTCGCGGTTCAACTGATGGAGCATGACGCATTAGGCGCGTACGCCCGCGACGAATTGGGGATTACTGAGGAACTGGCAGCACGACCTGTTCAGGCAGCATTAGCGTCGGCCGCAAGCTTCACGGTAGGTGCGGCCGTGCCGCTGCTAATAATCTGCCTGTTTCCGATAGCCTACGCGATAACTGGTGTATTTGTTGCGACACTTTGTGAGCTGACGGTTCTCGGAGCATTAGCAGCAAAAGTGGGCGGCGCGCCGGCTTGGATCGGCGCAAGGCGCGTGGCGTTTTGGGGTGCGCTCGCAATGGCTGTAACGGCCGGGGTGGGATTTCTGTTTCACATTGCTGCGTAAATGGCAACTTTTGCATCTCGCCACTTGGCGCGGATGCACGGAGTTGGACCGAGCAAACATGCAATCCCGGTTGATCCACCGGCACCTCACCGCACTTGCGAAGATCGATGTATTTCTTGTCCAATTCATTCAACCGCCAAGCGCTGCACTATTCGAGCGCCGTTTACAACGTTTGCCTTGCGAACCAAATGACTCAGATGTAGACTCAAAATTCAGTAGCCGCAAGGCTGTGTGGGTTCAAGTCCCACCTCCGGTATTTCTTACAGTGAAAGGACTTGCGCTCTGCCGCACATTGCCGCCGATTCACATAGAAGCGCACCGCTGGGAAGAATTTGGGAACAACATGGCACTTGCCCAGACTTAGTGTCGCTTGACGAACTGGCTGTTTCCGGGACGCAAACTGACAACCTTTACGTTCGCTTTTCGTACGTCTATATTTGCATAGACGAATATGAAAACCAATCCCGCCAGCCGCGTTGACCTTGTATTTAGAGCCGTCGCCGATCCAACACGATTGCGGATTTTGAATCTTTTGCGCGGCGGTGAGTGTTGCGTTTGCGAACTGGTCGATTCATTGCGGGTTCCGCAGCCAAAGGCATCACGCCACTTGGCCTATTTAAGACGTGCCAATTCTTTGCGTCGACCGTCCGAGTGGCTAAATTCCCTGTTGCCATGACTAGCCAGGAGGCGACGAAATCGCGAATCCCATTCTCGCGTTCAAAGCGATCCTGAGTTCGTATGCTGCCCGGTGACCGCAAAGGATCCGGTTCGAATGCCGTGTCGTTGTGCTGGAATGCGTAAATTCTTTATCCTTCAATTCATCGAACCGGATTACTATGCCCGAACAATAGGCCCCAATCACACGCAATGAGAAGTATGGTCGATGCATCGGTCAGGACGAGCAATTAACTAATCCTGGGTAACGCAGCCACACTTTGGACAGAAGCAAACGAGACTGTGACGTTTTGGGAGTGTAATTTGATTACTGTAAAACTCGCCGCACTCACACCACTTGCTTGCGTGGAGTGTAGTGGCGGTCTCGCCCCTATATACCGGCAGAGGAGGCAGGGGCCCTATAATCGGCCGCAGTTCTAATTCTTCGACTATGACGTGGACTGGTTCCATAAATCATGGATGCGCAACGATTCAACTCTCGAAAGTCGTTCTTGTCCAACTTATGCGCTTGACTTAGCCTCAAACGCGCATGCTGCGCGCTTTCAGCACTGTGTCATAACTGACCTTCACCTATCTTGTAGTCAGCGAACAATCTGTCACACAGCCGCGAGTGCATTGCAGCGGCGCGCTCGAATTACGACGTCGGCATAGGATTGATTTCGAGGACGGCCTCGATTTCGGAAGACCCTCTGATACTTCCCAGGGTCATTTGAATTTGCTGTTCGACCATGGAACGGTACTTGCCCCCTTTTGACATAAGCTGGGCGTGAGTTCCCGTCTGACTGATGCGGCCATGTTCGATGACGACAATCGCATCCGCCCGGGAAATGGTGCTCAGTCGATGGGCGATCACGAAGCTCGTGCGTCCGCGCATCAGAATTGCTAGACTTTGCTGAATCAATTGTTCACTTTCTGTGTCAAGGTTGCTCGTGGCTTCGTCGAGAATGAGCAGTTTTGGATCTGCTAGGATGGCGCGGGCGATCGCTAATCGTTGTCGCTGACCGCCGCTGAGGCGAACACCTCGTTCGCCGATGATCGTCTGCATCCCGCTGCTCAGGCGGTTGATGAACTCGCAGGCATTGGCGGCTTCGGCAGCAGCGCGGATCTCGCTTGGCGTCGCATCGCGTCGTGCGTAGGCGATGTTTTGTGCAATCGTGCCGTCAAACAGAAAAACATCCTGCTCGACAATTCCTAGCAACGACCGAAATGATTCCACGTCATAGTCGCGCAAATCACGGCCATCGAGCGTTACACGACCGGAGGTGGGATCGTAAAAGCGGGCAACTAAGTTGCTTAACGTGGTTTTGCCGGCGCCGCTAGGCCCCACCAAGGCAACGGTCTGACCTGCAGGCACCGAGAGGCTGATATCGTTTAATGCTGGTTGGTCAGCCTCGGGGTAAGTAAAGGATACGTGCTCAAAAGCAACCTGCCCGGCAATTCGGTGGCGATCGACTTTCAATGAATCGGGCGTCGATGGCATCTCGCGAGACTCACCTAATAGATCGAGCACCCGATCCAGCCCACTGAGACTGTTTTGAAACTGAGTGGCACTTTGTGCGAGCGTAGCAAGCGGTTCCAAAAGCATCAGCAGATAGACGAGAAACATCATCAGATCGCCGACGGTCATGCGACCATCGAGTACCTGCAGACCGCCGTAGAATAGCAAACCGGCACTCGCCATCGGAATCAGCGCCGCCCAAACGGTTTCAATAGTCCGCATCCACCACCAAGCGAGGAGTTCTTGCCGAGCCATCAGATTGTTCTCGGTCGTAAAACGAGCAGCCTCGCGTTTTTGGCGGCTGAAAGCGCGCACGATCCGCATTCCTGCGAACGATTCCGTGGCCCCGGCGTCGATCAGTTCACGTTGCTTGCGAATCACACGGAATTGAGGCCGAATATTGTTGATCCAAGTGCGGTGGGTCAAAAAAACCGTCGGCAAGAGCAGCAGTGCACCCAACAGCAAAGTCCAATCAACCCACGCCAAAATGGCGACGCTGCCAATCAATTGAACGACCGCCTGCCAAGGATTGAAGAGCATGCCGAACATTAACTCTCCGACGCTCCCGCCGTCCTCCCGCAAGATCGACGCGACTCCTCCCGAACGAATTTCCTGCACGCGATGGAGCGGCAACCGAACGGCATGCTCGAATACCCGTCGGCGTAGGTTCAGTTGAATTTGCTTTGAGATCTTGGTCGCGTCCCAGCGCCCCCAGACTTGGATTACGATCTTCACCAGCGAGACGACCGAAACCGCAATGACGGTTACCAGCAACAGGTGTCTCGGAATCGAAAGCAACGGATACCATCGTAGCCAAAGATCGGGCACTGGCTTGTGGCTGAGACCGTAGTCGATGATGAACTTGGTTCCTGCCGGCGGCAGTAGGCCAATTAAGGTCGCGGCGGTCACCGAGACCATAATCCAAATCGTTTGCCAGCGATAAGGAATCAGCAAACGCAGAAACTGCCAGGCGAGATGTGCGGACGATCGCACGCGGTCTTTTGCGCTGCGCACATCGCCGGAAGAATGATATGCCGCTTTGCTCAGTTCGTTCTGCTTGACCTGTTTGCGATACAGGCCGAACCGAAAACGGCTGGAGTTTTGGACGCTGCCATCTGTTGGCTGCAACGACGGAGACCGGATTGAATTCGCCGATTGGGGTTCCGCATTATTTGCACACATGACCAATTGTAAGCGATTACCAATCAAGGTCGAGTCAAGGCCCAAGGATGCAATGCGAACGCTGCGTGGTAGTGACTTGACGAGTATGACACTTCGAAAAGTGACCTGTTATGACCTGCATTGCGCTTTTCAAAAACTCATGCGTTTTCCGACAGTGCCATCTAACCAGCGCTTTGGTCAAACAGGGATTCCGCTTGTCTTCCAACGCGCTTCAATTGCTGTTCGAGTTGTCGCAGTTCCTGACGCGAAAGTCCGGCAAACACTTTGTCCATCGTCGCGATGTGCGCGCGGAAAATTGGCGTGATGACGGATTTTCCGCGGGAGGTCAAAGCCACAATGCGAACCCGGCGGTCCTGGGAGGACTCGGCGCGGCTCACTAAGCCTTTGGCGACAAGCCGGTCGACCGCCACGCTGATCGATCCAGGTGTCAGATTGACTTTCGGACCGATCGCATTGACGGGCAGCGGTCCCTTGTGAAGCAGGGCCTCAAGGACGGCGAAATCCGAAAGCCCCAAGCCGGTTTCTTCAAGGTTTGCCAGGGCATATCGCGTAATGGCTTGCATAGCCTTCATCATCACCAGCCAGGCATGCACGGGTGTCGAAGTGTCTTTCTTCATGGAAGTTACCAAAATCTCGGTGAAGCTACCCAATCAGTAACCTAATTATAGCATAATCAATTATATTGATATCAATATAATTGACTTCCATGTGACTGGGCGCTACGATTTGTTGACGACGTAATTCGCTGGCGCGGTATGTACAGCCTGGCGCGCCTGCATCATTACCAAAAGAACTCAGGTCAAACAGGAGAACTTTATGAAGATTCTTGCGACCATCGCGCGATATTTGCTCGCGTTAATTTTCATCGTCTTTGGTTTGAATGGTTTTCTGCATTTTATTCCGCAGCCGCCGCCGCCATCCGAGCTGGCCCAACAGTATTTCACGGTCATGTTTACATCGCACTACCTGATGTTTGTTTTTTGGCTGCAACTGATCGCGGGTGTGTTGTTTCTCTTTCGACGAACCGTTCCCTTGGCGTTGACCATCGCTGGGCCGTTGATCGTCAACATTCTGCTTTTCCATGCGCTGATGGATCCGGGCGGAATTTTGCCAGGTCTCGTGGTGACGGCTCTCTGGTTCGTAATTTACTGGCAGTTCCGCGCGGCTTTCTTTGGAATTTTCTTCGCCGAAACACAATCCGATCGCTCTCGATGACCTTTCTCAAGAGGGACTGACCATTGAAAATGTCGCCTCATTCGCGTTATTTTCAGCGCGACCATCAAGACAGGAGCAAGACATGACCAGTATCCTCTTTCAGCCGTTCCGTCTTTACGACCTGAGACTATCGAATCGAATCGTGTTGGCTCCTATGACCCGCGGTAGGGCCGGAGCTGCTCGCCTGCCAAACCAACTAACGGCTGAGTACTACGCCCAGCGCAGTTCGGCGGGGTTAATCATCACCGAAGGCACTACGATCTCGGAAGAGGCCAATGGCTGGAACGAGTCGCCGGGCATTTATACCGACGAGATGACCCAAGCCTGGAAGTTCACGACCAGCGCCGTGCACGAAAAGGGCGGGCGGATCTTCCTCCAGCTTTGGCACACGGGACGGGCCTCCCACAGTAGCTTCCACGGTGGCAAGGCCACCATCGCTCCATCAGCCATTAAAAATAACGATCCGGAAATCCACACACCTATTGGCAAGCAGCCGCACGAAGTCCCACGGGCGCTAAAAACGTCCGAGATTCCCCGGGTCGTGGACGACTACCGACGAGCCGCCGAGCGGGCGAAGGGAGCGGGATTCGACGGTGTGGAACTTCACGCAGCAAACGGATACCTGATCGACGAGTTCCTTCAGTCGAAGACGAACCACCGCACGGACGAGTACGGCGGGAGCGTCGAGAAGCGTTACCAATTCCTGAAGGAGGTGGTCGAAGCGGTCAAGTCCGTCTGGCCCGCTCAGCGGGTCGGCGTACACCTCTCCCCCAACGGGTCGTTCAACGATATGGGGTCACCGGATTTCCGAGAGCAATTCACCTTCGTCGCCCAGCAACTCGACCGCTTTGGGCTGGCGTATCTGCACGTAGTAGATGGACTGGCGTTCGGCTATCACAAACTTGGCGAGCCGATGACCCTGGCAGAGTTACGCAAGGTGTTCCATGGCCCGCTCATGGGCAACTGCGGTTACACCAAAGAGACGGCAGAGAAGGCGATTGCCGAGGGGCACGCCGACCTGATCTCGTTTGGGCGACCGTTCATCAGCAACCCGGACCTCGTGGAGCGGTTCAGGAACGGCTGGCCACTGGCGGAACCAGCGCCGCTGTCCGACTGGTCCTCGCCCGCGGGGGCGAAAGGATACACTGATTTCCCGGCTTACGATACGCTTGCGACAAGCAGACTCCGGTAACAGATTGTGGCTATAGTGCTTGTCTCAATTGCTCGGAGTGCACCGAGGAGCCATGATGACAATTGCCACAGATCTCTTGGATCGACATTTCCAGACATTAGTTGCGAACCATACGCAATGGCAAACGCTCCTCGCGGACGATCTTGTCTGGGAACTCTCTTTCGCAGCCGCTCTTGGCCATCCCTCAAGGCTTTCGGGACGAGAGGAAGCGGTGCGTCACGCAAAATGGTTCGCCGGGGTGGTGGAGAATTTCCGCTTTTCGACCTCAAGCTGTATCCCCTAGCCGACGCTGACTCGGCAGTTGCCCAAGTCAAGGCGGAGGGGATCATCAAATCAACCGGACGAACTTATCGACAGGAATATGTAGTTTTCCTCCGTGTAGTGAGTGGTAAGATCGTCTTCCTGCGTGAATATTTCGACCCAACGCGGGCGGCCCAAGCGATGGAAACGCCGATCCTTGGTCTCGGATCCGTGGGAGAACAGGGGAACGCATCGAATGAAAACCTATAAGAAAAAGACTTTCCCTCTCACCAAGATCCGTCGCTTCCTGGAGCCTGGGCCGATTGTGCTCGTCAGCTCTGCACACAAAGGCCAGCAAAACGTCATGACCCTTGGCTGGCACATGATGTTGGGGTTCGACCCGGCACTAGTTGGTTGCTACATCTGGGACGAAAACTACAGCTATTCGCTGATCCGCCGCAGCAAAGAGTGCGTGATCAACGTTCCGACGGTCGATCTCGTTAACACGGTCATCGAGATCGGAAATCACCACGCGCCCGATGTCGACAAGTTTGAGAAGTTTGGACTCACTGCGGTCGAGGGGACGAAAGTCGGCGCACCACTCATCGCGGAGTGTTTCGCGAACTTTGAGTGCAAGCTGGTTGACACGAGCCAGATCAATCGTTACGGCTTGTTCATCTTCGAGGTCGTTAAATCGCACATCGCGACATCACCGCGCTATCCAAAGACGATTCACTACCGTGGCGATGGGGTCTTCATGGTATCGGGCAAAAACGTCAGCTATCGCAGTCGTTTCAAGGCTGTGAATCTTTAGGTCTTTCGACGAAACATAATCTCGCGGCTTTTTTCCTGGCGCTCTACATCGTCTGACAATAAAGAACTCATGACACAAACTCCATTAATGGAAAAAGGAACGGTGCGGCTGCCGAACATTTCGATAGCGCGCGCTAAGGGACCACCAACGCATCGTGCTGAGCTTGGTCATCTTTTCGGGAAGCGGCCTGTTGTTCCCGTTCCCACTGAAGTGCCAAAAATCGCCCCAGTACTTGGGCAAAGTTCCTTTGAGCGGGCGTGAGCGGGTCGTTTTCCACGGCGACTCTCCCGGGACCCTGCGACACGCTGTCGGACCCACTGGGCAAGGGCAACTTCGGCGATAATTTTCTCTGCGTCATTCTTTAATCCTCCAAGCTACGGACTCACGCGGAAGCCCGCCCGACGTCACGGCCGTCTGGGCAAGGGGAAAAGGCTAATGCGCCTGTCCATCTCTTGTTACGCAAAAGTGACAAAAATTTAGAGGTATGACCTAGGCTGAGGCGTCGCGAGTGTCGCGACGCCAACCCCCGCAGCGGCTAGGACGCCTGGCGACACATCTTGAAACTCACCGCTGCTGGTCGAGGTAGCTGGATCACCTGGCGCTGCGCCGAGAAGCTAACTTTCGATGACTTCTCGGCGTTTTGTTTGATGACATGAGTTTGGAGACGCCGTGGCTCGAAGATTTGTTAACCACAAAACTTACGTCGACGAGTGCCGGCAATCGAACCGCTTTTGACTCACACGGCGATTCTCAAAAACCCATATGTTTGGCGCGCGCCTATGTAACGTCGCGCAGTTTAGCCATCTCATAGCCGCATTCTAGCAAAGGGGCAGGCCTAGATACTCATTTTCCCGCACCGGATTTGCCATCCTGAGTCTAGGGCAGCGCAGGAATCACCGGGGCCGGTGCGTAGCCATAGGAATTTCAGCGAGCGAGAAATCAATGGCCAGCAGTAACCCCCGCTCGAAATTGTTGACTAGCTGAAACTCGCGCTATAGACTCCACGCGAAGACTTTATCTGGTTTTCAAACACCGATGCATTATGCCAATAATATTAACCCGATTCTTGTTCATCTGCGTAGTAATTGCGGCTGCTGAACCGTCGATGGCGGCTTTCACTTTTCTTAATGTTCCGAACGCGACAGATTATGCGTTCGATTCGTCCGACGATCTCTATATTAGTGCTGGCCCAAATATCGTTCGATATAGTACGGTCTCGCAGTCGTTCTTGCCGTCATTTAACGTCGGGGGCGCTTTGATTGGTATAAGCCTGTCACCGGATGGCACGACGCTTGCGGCGGCGGACGGAACTATACAGGGTTCCAACGACCGGGTTGATTTAATAAATGTTTCGACTGGATCGACCAGGGCAGTGAGTTTCAGTCTTTCCTCCGGGGAGGATGGGACGTTCATGACCGCGTGGGGTAATGATGGCACTTTGTTGGTCGATAGCAGCTTTAATGGAACTGGTAGCGTACCTTTGAGGCTCTACAATCCGTCATCCGGAAGCGTAACAAATTTGGCGTTGATCCCGAATCGAACTGTCCTATCTGCTAGCTCCGACAACAAAACAATCGCGATTGCCAAGCCCTATGAGGGACAAGATTCGATTTCTGCGTTCGACGTGGCCAGCAAAAGCATTGTTGCAACGGCGCCTTTGACTTTTATTCCCTCTGATGTCGCAATTAATCGCAACGACAATCAATTTGTTGCGCCGACTTACCAGGGTGCAATTATCCTGAACCGTAACGGGTCGACCTTTACTCAGCAGGCAGTGATTGGTCAATATGCGAGTCACGGACCCGTTTCGGCCGTATATTCTCCTGTCGCGGACTATTTATTCACGGCTGAATCTGACTACAGTGGGATAGATCAAGGTGTAAAGGTTTACGATGCTACCACGATGAAACAAGTCGCAATGCTCGACAACTATAACTTCCCATGGGACGGAAACGATTCTTTGACCGAGGGATGGATGAAAGTTTCGCCAGACGGCCGCTGGCTCGTGGTTTCCGTTGCCAATGGAGCGAGGCTGTATGACGTGAGTGCCTACGCCGTTCCAGAGACAAGCAGCATGGTGCTGATGCTATTAGGCACCGCGGTATGGAACTGCTCCCGGCGATGCTGTAGACGACGGCGATGAGGATGAGTGATCGTCGATTCGCGTTATGGCCGAAACGTCTTAGCAATATCTCCCGCACGGCGTTCCAACTCCTCGTCGCCGGTCAGTTGGGTAAATGAGCCGTTCCAGCGTGCCCGAGTTGTGGGCGGCAACCAATTTGTACGGCTTGACGTCCAACAGAAGCTTGCCCTTGTCAATGATAATGACTCGATCGAAAACCGCTCGACCACATCCAATAATTCGCTTCACGGGCCAGTGTTTGGATGCGTCGTCAACTCGATATTTCTCGATTTTCCCATCAAACGACCGGTTTGACACGGCTTACCGGCTGTCTCTAAACCCATCCTTTGTTGGCACACCAGGGCGTTCCGGAAACTCATCTCAGTGCTCAGACTGACACACGGCGGCCATCTAGACGGCCAAAGCGCACCATAAAAACAACCATTTTCGAGATGAGCTCAAATCCGGTTACCCCGAATTGATCGAACAAGAAGCCCTTCGACGAGCCAGCCGGAGTGCTTTCTCATTTTTGGGACTTGCTCTACGTCATCGAATGTCGAGTTCGAACAGATCAATTTCGTTCGCCGGCGAGGCTCTTTTGTCCGTCATTCGGCTGTTTCTCCATCCTCGCAAAGTCTGTAAGTCCTACCAAATTTGACAAATCCGTACTTGGTTGCAAAACTGCGGTTACACAGATACCGCTCTCGCTGCCCGATCGGGATCCCCTGCCCTAAATAGGTGCGTTCTTCAGAGCTTCTGCAACCTTGTGCACTCAAAAGAGGTCCCCATGTTATCGTCAATGTGGAGTTCGTTCGACGAGGTGTTTTCCTCAATGCGGAAATCATGGCGAGATTCGCACCGGCGCAGCCGGAAGCCGCAACGCTATCGGCTAGACTATGAACGGCTTGAAGACAGAAGGGTGCTCTCCAGCGTGACGACGCAAGCGGGGCTGATCGCGGCCATCAACGCGGCCAATGTTGCGGGCGGCTCGAACTCGATCACGCTGGGCAAGAACATCACGCTCTACGAAGCCACCGCGGATAACACCAACGACGGGCCCAACGGGCTGCCGTTCATCACCTCCGGCGACAATCTGACGATTAACGGCAACGGCCACACGATTCTGCGCAGCACAAGCGCCGGCAGCGCGGATTTTCGGTTTTTCGACGTCGCTTCCGGCGGCAGGTTGACGCTGAAAATTTTGTCGCTGAAGAATGGTTTGGTGTCGGAATCGACATCCGGAACTCTTCAGGGTGGCGCCATCTTCGTCGAAGGTGAAGGCAAGCTGAATCTAAACGCCGCAATCGTTTCCGGCAACTCCGTGAACAACGAAGGAATTTCCACCAACACTGAATCGGAGGGAGGCGCTATTTACAACTCCGGCACCACCAATATTTCCGCCAGTGTCATCACAGGCAATTCCGCCGTGTTCGCAATCAACTTCGCGCCAGGTCAGGGAAATGGCGACGGCTCGAATAGCACCGGCGGTGGCAACGGGAACATGGTCGACAACGGTGCTGTTGGCGCTGATGTGGAGGGAGGCGGCGTTTACAACACCGGCAGTCTGACGATCTCGTCCAGCAGCGTTCTGAACAATTCCGCCATTTTCTCGGTGATCAACGGCAATTTGACCCCTCCCAGTAACGTGGGCAATGGAAACTCGAATGGCGATATGGTTACCGATGCGGATAACGGAAACGACGACGGCAATGGGATCCTGAACAGTGTGTTCGTCGAAGGGGGCGGCATCGCTAACTCTGGCAATGTAACTCTCTCCAGCGACACGCTCGTTGGAAATCGGGCCACCAGCACCGTCGTCAACGGCAGCGATAATGGCAATGGCAATGGCGACAATGCCAGCAGCGAAAACGGCACGGTCGACGGTAACGGGGTTGTCGACGACCTCTTCGTCGCAGGTGGCGGCCTGTACAACGTGGGCAGCGCCACGCTCAAGACTGACTCGTTCGTCGGGAACTGGGCCAGTAGCAGCGTGACCAACGGCAGCAATAACGGCAACAACAACGGCGACAACGATAGCGACGACGATAATGGCGATTTCAACGGCAACGGGGTGCTCGGCGACGTTACCGTCGCGGGGGGCGGAATATTTAGCGACAACATGCTGAGCGCTAGCTACATCGGCGTAGTGGCCAATTACGCCGCCAGCACCGTGATCAACGGCAGCTGCAACGGCAACGGCAACGGTGTGATGACGGAAAGCGACAACGGCAACGAAAACGGCAATGGAGTCGACGGCCAATTGGCTATTTCGGGCGGCGGCATCGAGAACGCCGACAACGGTACGATGTCGCTGAGCCACTCCGCAGTGTCGGCGAATTCGATCTCCAACACGATCGTCAATGGCAACAACAATGGCGACGGCGACGGCGAAAATAATGCCGGCCTGGGCAATATGGAAGGCAAAAACAACGGCAACGCCGTCGGCGGCCCGGTGATTATTTCCGGAGCCGGGATCGACAATGCCTACCTCAGTTCGCTGACTATCAACTCCAGCGTCGTCTCTGCCAACGCCATTAAGAGCAGCGTCACCAACGGAAACATGAACGGCAATAGCGATGGCAACAACGATGGCGACGGCGATGCACTGGCCAGCGATTACACGGTGCACGGCGGCGGAATACATAGTGCCAGTACGATGACCATTAACTCCACCGTTCTTTCGGCAAATTCCATCACCAGCACTGTCCGCAACGGCAATAACGACGGCAATGACAATGGCGACAACAACGCGGAAAATCAAGACGGTCGGGCTAACGGCAATGCCATTTCCGGCGACGTGCTGATCGCGGGGGGCGCGATTGCCAACTCCGACATACTGACCATCAATAAATGCGTGTTGACGGTGAATTCGCTGAAGAGCACCATCGCCAACGGCAACAACGACGGCGACAATAACGGCAATGATGACGGCAGTTTCAACGACTGCGGCATCAATTGTGGAAACGCAGTGTTCGGCGATGTCGAAGTCGATGGCGGCGCCATCGGCAATTCCGGGACCGCGACGGTCAGTTCATCGACCCTCGCCGGGAATTCCATCTCCAGTACGGTTACGAACGGCATCGGCGACGGCAATCTCAACGGCAACAACTCCACCGGGACCGACGGCCAAGGCGACGGCAATGGAGTCGATGGCAATGTCGTAGTGGTCGGGGGCGGCACGGCCAATCTTAACGCCGGCACGCTGACCCTGGTTTCCACTATGGTCGTCGGCAATTCCGTTCACAGTTCGCCCACCAGCGGCAGTGGCGATACCACCTTCGACGGCCAGATAGTGAACGGCACTGTCACCGTAAGCGGCGCAAATACTTTCTAGCTTGGAGAAGCACAAACAACCGTTACGGCCTCCAACATGGGCGGCTTTGATTTGTTGGACGACTCAAACACCACCAATTGCAACACCTTGTCCAACAACAAAGCCGGCACTCGCAGCCCTAGTGGATGGCTCTATACAATTTCGCAGGATGAAGGCACGGTGTATGGACTTTCGCGAACAAACCCACATCGAATCGATTCTGGATTGATGTCCAGAGGTGCTGTTCTGCCCGCGAAGGATGTGGAGTTTTCCTGCGAGCGTGCCATTAACTCAATAATTCTCGAACCTCTCGAAAAACCACCCCATTGATGGCACAGATTTGGTGTTCCGAGAACTCATGCCTTTTCTCGGAATGAGACGCGGCGTTCTCTTCCCGCCGAAATCGCGTCGTCAAACGAAGGATTTTCGGGACCATCTACTCGGCTGCCTGCTGCAACGACTAAATCGCGTCTGGTATGTCGGCCCGAACCGCACAAGAATCGTATCAATCAGGTGATAGATGAACGGATGCCAAAGTCGCCGCGCCGGATTTCCTATGTGGCTAAGCAATTCTGGACAAACTTCGGCAACGACAGCAACGCGTGGCCAGAAGTACGTGATTATAAATGGACAGTCTCACCAAGATAGCGTGGCTACCAACGATTTGGCTAACACAATTCCACTGAAGTACAGCAGATCAATAAATCGATTCCTCTTAAGGTCAGCTGGTCGTCCTAAGCGGGCCAAGGAGTTAACGGGGTTTCCAAACTGTTCTTATGTGAGTGCTGACAACAACATGTTGTAAGAAGGTATCAAGTTCCTAAATCGCTTACGCCACTCCTTAAAAGCGGAGATTATAATGGATTCTGTAGGAACTCCGAAATTAGGTGCCCGGATCGACGTTGGCGTCCTGCAACAGTGTGGCAAACGTGTGACGCCAGCTTTTGGGACAGGTGACCTGTTCCAACCCGCAGCGGCGAGCGATGCGCACGAATGAACATCGCACGCAATCGAGGCGGACTGCGCCTGCATCCCGCCACACAGACCGATGGATGGCCGCGACATGCTTTCGCGGGAGAGGTTCCCGCAGGGCGGCTGCGGCCGCTGCAATCCGCTGCTCAGCCTCGGCCACCAACTGTCGGCAGTTGGCCGTTGCCAGCGGCCCCCGGTCGGTCGTCAACCGGGGCCGTAGAAATACTGGTCCCGCCCCTCGCCGAGCGACAACACGGCGCAAGACCGACACCAGCTCATCGACCAGCGGGATGGCTCGCTCCCGGCGCGTTTTGATCTTCCAACCCAGTTCCGGCTTATTGCGGATCTGCAACCAACCGGCGTCCAACTCCAGGTCTTCGATCAGTAGGTGGACAGCTTCGCCGGGCCGGAGGCCGGTCTTGGCCAAGAGCAAGTGCAAGGGAAACGCCCAGTTGTCGGCCTGCTGAAAAAACTCCAGTTCGGAGCGCTGATCAAAGACAAAGATGGGCTTGGCATCTTCGACGTGGAACCGTTTGCCGCCGAGGCCAGCCAATGGATTTTCGGCGTAGGGGGGCAAATGTCGCTTCTTGTCGGCATAGGCATAGAGCGAACGGCATGTTTCCAAGATGAAGCGAATTCCCTTGTCGCGTAATAGGCGGGTGGGGGTGTGCGGGTGCCCATTGGGCGCTACGCGCAGTTCGCGCAGATAACGGACGAAGGCTTCCCCGTCCAGCTTGTGGGCTGGTACGTTGGCTCCATTTAGCACTAGGAAGTCTACGAGGTGTTGCGTGGCGGTCCGGTAGCGCGCCACGGTCGCCAACGACGATCGTCGGACGAACTCGTGATGCTCCAAAAAGCCCCTTTGCAATTCGGCCCCTGTCGTCGGAGTAAATGAGAACAGAGTCGGCAGATGGGAGCCCAGTTGGGCGTTTGTCTCGGCTGCCACCCGGGCGGCGACCTGTTCGTCCGTGCCGACCCTGCGGCGCACTTGGCGATTGCCGTCGCGATAGTAAAGGTGCCAGGCACCGTGATGCCAATAGTAAGAAACGCGGCCGACGCGTTTGCGCCGGCGCTTACCTCTTCGAAGGCGATTCATGCGATTCTCCTGGTGCACGTTTTATGCACCAAATGTGCACCAGGAGGTCGATCCGACAGCGCAAAAGAAAGCGCTAAGCTGTTGCTGAAAACAACTTAGCGCAATGCGCGAGATATTAAAGCGGAGAGGATGGGATTCCTTGAAACGCTTGCTGGCAGCATCGCTCCGTTTGCAGCAACTTCGTGCTGTATCAGGCCTTGGGACATTGCCTGTACACATGCTCATCTTACGCAGAATTCCTTGGTTTTCAAGATGTCGCGCTACAAAAACGCTACAAACAAAAAAAGCCTGCGAGAGGCCATTATCCCAGATTATTCAGCGCGTGAAACAAAACTTACCTCCGGCGGGTTTCCTGCTGATGGCCTTCTCCTACCGCATTGGGAAGCTGTCCCACGTCCCCCCTACCACTGCATATCGATGAAGCCATTATGACTCTGGCAACCTGCTCGGCACGATGAAAAGAAAAGCCCGGGCATTAAGATTTGAATTGAGTTTTGGTCATTTTCGGCAATGCGGCAAGTGCGGTCAAGTGTTGCGGAAATAGTGCGGATTTGTCGGGCGATTTGTTGTCTGCGCTAAGCGCTGTTGCTTTCGTGTTGCGATTGCGCAAATGCCATATTGTCATACTGGCGTCATACGTCGGCGCGGCTGACATGTCAGCGCAGAATCAGCTGTGCTTAACCGAATCTCGATTTTCTGCGAATAGAGTTGGTCCACTCCCGGGTTGGTATGCCATTAGCGTGAACTACCTCTACGATCGCGATCACCAGTATCAATACTTGCTGAATTGTGAACCAGTGGCAATGATCGGCTATTCCATCTACATCTATCACATTAGTTTGGACAAAACAAACCGCATTCGTCGACAGTTCGGCTTAGATGAATTGACGCAAGACTGACTGACCGTGTGTTTAGGATAGGGCTCCACTTCGTCACATGTCACGTTAATCTCAGTAAATCGTTTAGCGGACTTTTGACTTGTGGCCGTGAATAGAGAAGATAAGAAATCGCGACTCATGAGAATTTAGAAAAGGATCGTTATTTGAGTTTCTCCGCCAGCGTGTTTTCGTCCCCCATCACTAGTTTTCCATTCGGATTAAGCAACACCTCCGTTCCTAAAAAATGGAGCCCGTATCTCTTCCAAGTTTCGAATGTTGAATCGAGTAAAACAGGAAAAGGCAATTTCCTGCCATGCCAAACATTTTTGATGATAGGCTTAAGTTGATTTTCCAATTCAGGCATGGATTGCAATTCGCCGAGATATAACCAAATGTTGTGGATGAGTTGGAGTTGAAGAAGGCGGCGTACTTGGGTAGCGTCCGTCAAGATGCGCACATTTGATTTTGGGTAGTGCCTGGAACTGGATTGGTTTCTATTGGTTTTCGTCTGCCTTTGTTCCCCCCGGGGGGAACAAAAAATCCGCCACTTTACGC
>Ga0182024_10011856_pt1 | contig 17385 bp, 14 predicted proteins | sample P32metaG_FD_120480 | JGI IMG/M metagenome (GOLD analysis project Ga0182024, IMG submission 120480) | Permafrost microbial communities from Stordalen Mire, Sweden - P3-2 metaG (Illumina Assembly) | ecosystem: Environmental > Terrestrial > Soil > Wetlands > Permafrost | place: Sweden: Stordalen...
CCGCCGCCGACGAGGCGTTCAAAGAGACAAACGTGGCAGCCCCGCCGGATTGAGAGTACGTGCCTTTGGCGCTGATCGTTGCGGACGTTCCATTCAGAATGCCGCCCGAAAGATTGAACGTCGCGTTGTTCGAGCCCCCGCCGACGGTCAGTGCGCCCATCGAAATCGTCCCCGCAGTCTGACTCAGCGTGCCGTTGCTGACAGTCAGCCCGCCCGAGAACGTATTGGCCCCAGAGAGCGTGAGTGTTCCAGACCCGGTCAGCGTGGTCGCGTAGCTGCTGTTAACCGCTGACGAGATGGAAGCGGCACCGTTGATATTCAGGTTGCCCGCCTGTCCCAGCGTCAGGTTGAGCGTCCCCGCCCCGCTCCCGATGGATAGATTCGCGCCCGGTCCGACGTAGAGCAGGTCGTTGCTGTTTCCGGTGAACCCGTTTCCCTGATTCCCCGTCCCGCCGAGGGTGAGCGTGCTGACATTCCCCGATGTGGGGTTATCGATCGTGATCGGGTTGGTGTTCAACACGTCGAGCGAGCCGAAGGTCTGATTCGAGCCGAGGGTGAGGGTGGCGGGAGACGTGGGCCACCCGGATTGGATCACCGCGTCGTTCGCCACACCCGGAACCGAGAAGCTGCCCCAGTCGCCGGCGGTATCCAGCGCGGTGCCGAATTGAAAAACCTCGGCACTGTTCGTCGCCCGCGCTGCGCGTTCGGGAAGAAACAAAAACCCCACGCCCGCGACCATGCAAAGACGGAGCAATGACGTTGGCGCGACATGTCGGCTGAGTTTGAACGTGCGCACATTCGCCTCCCAAAATCTGACCACAAAAAAGAAGCGGACAATCAAATTCAGATCGCGAAGTAGCTGTTTCCCAACTATCTTCAGGAGCGATTTGGTGTACAGGTCCCCGCCCCTGCCTTTGAAGAAAAGACAAGGATACGACGCCGCCTCTGTGCGCACAAATGCTTTTTCCGCCGTCGCCTCGGTCGCGGCTAATCGGTCGATGCCGCCAATTGCGGATGGCCGGCTTCCATTACACCTTGATGAAGATCTTCCGGCGATACATCCATGTCGCCAGCGCCAGGCATAACAGCACATAGCTCAATCCCCACATCGCCGAAGCGACATAAGGGGAAATGTAAAGCGGCCCCTGAGTCAACGGCCCGAATCCGTGCTCGTACAGCCACTTTTTCAGGTCCGGCGTGCCTTCGACTGGGACCGTGATCAGCAGCGTGATCCGGCCGAGCAGTCCCGACAGAACGTAGACTCCGATCGCATTCATCCCCAGGATGGTGAAGGGCAGCGCCCAACGCTCGCGGCCGTGTACATCGATGATCCAGTAACACAGTCCGAATCCCAGCAGCGCCAGTCCGCCGGTATAGAGAACATAGGACGGCGTCCAGAGTGCCTTGTTGATCGGGAGGAGCAGGCCATCGGTGGCGTAGCCGAGGATCGCGCCGATGACGCCGAACGCCAGAATGGCGGCGGCTTTTTCTGAAGTTGGCTTGTTGGTGCGGAGCCATTGGCCGGCGAATGTGCCGATCAACGCGGTGACGATTGCCGGGAGAGTGCTGAGCAGTCCTTCGGGGTCGTAGACGGCACGATACGTATGGTGGCCGAGCAACATCCGATCGAGATAAGAGGCAAGACTTCCTTCCGGGCTCAGCATCCCGCGGCCGTAGCCGGGCACCGGGATCAATCGCATTGCCAGCGTGTATCCGATCAGAAGGGCGGCGCCGATCAACGTGCGGGCGCGCCAGCCGGCGAACGCGGTCAGAAGGACCGCGGCCAGATAGCAAAGCGCGATTCTTTGGAGAACGCCGGGGATGCGCATTGTCGCCGGATCCAGGATTCCCATTCCCGATGCCCAGTGGGCGCCGTCGGCGTGCAAGTGGATCGGGAACGCATAGAGCACTAATCCCAGTCCAAAGAGAATCGCGGCCCGGCGAATTGCGTTCATCACCAGCGCGCGATTCTGCTCTTCGTGGGTAAGTCCCTGGCCGGCCAATTTCTTGCGGCGCGATGCCAATGAAAACGGAATTGCCACTCCAACGATGAACAGGAAAAACGGGAAGACCAGATCGGTCGGCGTGCAGCCGTTCCAAGTCGAATGATCGAGAGGCGCATAAACGTGCGACCAGTCCCCGGCATTGTTGACCAGGATCATCCCGGCCATGGTGATTCCGCGGAAGACGTCCAGCGATTTGATGCGCGTCTGGGCGCCGGGCCGGTCGGAACCGAGCCCGGGGGATGCTTGCATGGGTCGCGGAGTGGCGGATTGCAGGATGGACATGGCAAACCTCGCGTATTAGTAGAGTGAGCCATCAGCGCGCTGCGGCTATTTCACCCGCGGGCATTGGGACGGTGAGCTCAGTCGAACCGGAGCCTCGCCCTCCCGCTCGGGCCGCGGGCAGCGCGCCGGAGAGACAAAACGCTGGCGGACGGGGCGCGGCGGCTATGGTACAACGGCGAGCATGACCAGCCAGCCTCCGCCTCTTCCGAAAGACGTGAATCGCTCCGCCCAGCCGCTGCCGGTGCAGCCATTGGAATACCAGGGAAACAAAGCCGCCGATGAGTCCAAACGGGTCTTCGATCGAGTTGCCGGGCCGAACCTTCGCGTCAGGGATAATTTGATTCAACTGGCGTGCGTGATCGTCGGCAGCGCGGCCGGGGCCATTGTCGGGAGGGCTTTCTGGCCGCAGATGGGGCTTGCCGTCGGCCTGCTGATTGGGCTGGTGGCATCACTGATTTTATCCGGTGGCGTGATTGGGTTAATCCGCTTCCTAGGCGCTCGGCGTCACTGACTCCGATCAAGCTTCAGCAGAAGGGCCGGATTTCATGCCCGCCAGTGACCCCGCCAAACCCGACGCCGGCCCGCCCACTTCGGCAGCGAAGCCTTTTTCGATTCTCGTCGTCGATGACAACGAGGCCAACCGGGAGACGCTCTCGCGCCGCTTGCAGCGTCACGGCTATCTCGTCACCACCGCCAATGACGGAGCGCAGGCACTGAAGATGCTCGATGAGCGTTCGTTCGACCTGGTGCTGCTCGACTGGATGATGCCGGTGATGAACGGGCTGGATGCGCTGCGGGAGATTCGCCGCACGCGTTCGCCCACGCAGTTGCCGGTCATCATGGCCACCGCCAAGGGCGAGAGCGCGGACGTGGTGCAGGCACTGGGGCTGGGGGCCAACGATTACGTGACCAAGCCGCTCGATTTTGCGGTGGTGCTGGCGCGGGTACAGACGCAGTTGACGGTCAAGCGATCGGTCGAGCAGATCCTGGAATTGGAACATCGGCTCAGCGAAGCCAACGCCGAGTTGCGCCGCAACGCGCAGCGTCTGCAGGAGGAACTGTCGGCGGCGGCGAAGATTCAGGAGGCGTTTCTCCCCACGGCACTCCCTCCGATTCCCGGCGTCGAGTTCGCCTGGGCGTTCCAGCCGTGCGCGGAGCTGGCGGGCGATGCGCTAAATATCGTCGTGCTCGACGCGGAGAACGTGGCGGTTTACGTGCTCGACGTGACCGGCCACGGCGTAGCCGCCTCGCTGCTGGCGGTGGCCGCCGCTCGGGTGCTGACCGCCGACGCCGGCACGGACTCGATCCTGATCGACAAATCCGTCCGCCAGCCGATCGGTCCGGCCGAAGTGGCCACTCGGCTCGACAAGCGATTCGCCTGGGACTCGGCCACAGGTCAGTTCATCACGCTCTTCTACGCGGTGCTTCACATCCCAAGCCGCCGGTTCAGTTATGTCTCGTGCGGCCATCCACCGGCGATTCGCGTCTCCGCCGCGGGAACCGCAACTGTCCTCCAAGGGTCCGGAATGCCGATCGGTCTCGGCGGCCAATACGAGCAGCACGCCATCGACCTCGAGCCTGGCGAACGCGTCTTCCTCTACACCGACGGCGTCACCGAAGCCCGCGGCGCCAGCGGCGAGCTATTTGAAACCAAGCGGTTGATCGAAGTCCTGAAGGATCGCAACGGAACCACGCTTCCGGCCGCAGTCGATCGGCTCCGCCAGCGGCTCAAGGAGTGGCAAGGCGATTTGCCGCCCAAGGACGATATCTCTGTCCTTGGATTCCAGCTTGGAGGGTGACCGGCGCTAAAACGGGGCGGATGCGCAAAATTACGGTGCAGAGATTTGCCGCCGGTGCCGATCAACCATGCATCGGAGGCATTGATGATCCATGTTCAGTCGCTTGAGTCCCGCACGCTCCTCTCTTCGAGTTTGCCGGCGGCAATTTTCTCGGACGTACTGCAACTTCGCACTGACGTCGCCGCCGCGCGGGCCGACATGCGGGGGCAGGCTCCGGCGCTTCGCGCCGATGTAGCGGGCCTGAGGGTCAGCCTCCATTCAGTGCCCGTCACGACGCAGAACCGTGCCCTGGTCGCGACGCTAAGGCGGGACGAGTTGAATTCTGTGGCCACGCTCGAGGCCGATTTGCTCAGAGTGCAAAGGGGCGGAGGCGCCACGGTCGCCCGAGCCATCGCGGGCGGGAAAGCGGTCTTGCGCCACCCGACCAACACAGCCGCCCAAGCCAGATTATCTGCAGCGCTGGGCGAAGTGGTCACCTTCGCCGGCATTACGGCCGCCAAGTTTCAGAACGATGCCCAGATCTGCGAAACGAGCCTTTCGGCCGATCTGATGGCCTTGGCCTCGGCCAATCCGACCAATGCGTCCCTTCAAGCCGCGGTGAGCACCACCGGCGGCGGCGTCGCCGCGTTCCTGACCGCCGCTGGTAGCCAACTCCCGGCAGTTCAGGCCGACCTGGGGAAACTGCTGGCCGACTTCGCCACAGTGACGTAGTGGGCTTGATGGCACGTTCATAAGGGAGGGCGCGGCACCCCTTTCATTCTTCCATTTGCTTATGTCCGTGCTCGCTCGCCGGGGTCATGGCGGCGCCGGCGAACTCCATTAGAAAATGCAATTCGCGCGCCGCGTCGCCACCGGATCTCCCGGCGCTGTCGCGCCCCCATAATCGGCGCAGTCGATCCGGGGCGGGGCGGCGGCAACTGTCGCGGACAAGTGCGGTCTCTCGCGCCGCGCTGCCCGCGGCGTGAGAAACCTACGACCAACACGAGGACTCTGTGAAATCCGTCACGACCTTCTTGCAAAGAAAATAGTCGGCTCATAGACTCCCGCCTTCACTGGCGGCGGGGCTGGCGGGTTCGCGTGGGCCTGCGGCAAAATTCCGCTCGAACCGGCTTCAAACCTCATCATGCTCGCGGTCCTCGGATCAGTCTCACAGCTTCTGGCGCCGTCTCCTTACGCGTCGGAAGTATTGGCGCCCGTCGCTATTCTCGTGCTGTGCATCGCGGCAGGAATCGGTACGGTTTTCCTGCTTCCCAGCCACTTCCATTCGGATTGGCGGAAGGTGGGCGGGGCGGTCCTTCTGCTCACCGGGCTGACTTTTTTGTTCCTCGTGCTCCGCTTCTCCTTCTCGGTCCATCAAAATAACCTGCACACGATTTACTTCTGGGTGTTCTCGGCCATCGCCATCTTTGGCGCGATCCGGGTCATCACCCACCGCCGGCCGGTCTATTCGGCGTTGTACTTTGTGCTGACGGTCTTCGCGACGGCAGGGCTGTTCGTGCTGCTGATGGCCCAGTTCATGGCCGGGGCGCTGGTCATCATCTACGCAGGCGCGATCCTTATTACATATGTGTTCGTGATCATGCTGGCGGCCCAACCGGCCGGGTCCGGCACGACGACCGCCGCCCAGCAGATGGCGGATTATGACCACTACAGCCGCGACCCATTCATCGCCTCGGCAATCGGGTTCGCGCTGATGGGCGTGCTGCTGTTCGTGATCTTCGACCGAGCCGGCGAGTTGCGACAAGCCCCGGACGTCGCGGCGGCAGTGGCCGCTTCGGGCGCGCCGCAGGTGGAAGGAAATACCCAGGAACTGGGCGTTTATCTTTTTGCCAATCAGCAAGTGAGCCTGGAACTGGCCGGGTTGCTGCTGACGATTGCGATGGTCGGAGCGATCGTCATCGCCCGTCGGCGAGTGCTCCGCACCGAGCCGACCCCGCCAGGGCAGACCGAAACCGTCGTTTTCCCCGCCACCCCGGTGGACGACAATCCGCACAGCATCCCGGTCTATGGGACGGATAATCCGAGTCAGAAGGCATATCCGGAGACATAAGCGAGAGAAATCCGAAATCCGAATGTCGAAATCCGAAATAAATTCGAAGGACCGAACAAGAAACATCGAAACATGCTGCTAATCGTCTGGTTTTTCGAGATTTGAATTTCCACATTCGGATTTGTTTCGGATTTCGAATTTTCTGTATGTCAGATCCTATTCTCCAACTTCAACACTACCTTGCCGTTGGCGCGATCATGTTTGTGATCGGGATGATCGGCTTCATGACCCGCCGCAACCTGATCGTGATGTTCCTATGCACGGAGCTGATGTTTCAGGGCGTGGCGATCAACCTGATTGCCTTCGGGCGCTATCACAACAACTTCGCCGGGCAGGCATTCGTCATCTTCGTGCTGGTGATCGCCGCGGCAGAAGCCTCGTTGGCGCTGGGCTTAGTAGTGCTGCTGTTCCGCCAGAAGAACACGCTCGATGCGGACGCGTGGCGGGAACTGAGGGGATGATTTGTAGGGGCACACGGCGTGTGCCCTTGGACGCAGGGCACACGCCGTGTGCCCCTACGTGACGACCATGGATCAACTGTTTGCCGTCAAGTTCTCGTACCTGATTCCACTGCTGCCGCTGATCGGCGCATGCCTGTCGGGGTTCCTGGGCGCCAAGTGGCTTAAGGGCCAGTCACACTGGCCGATTTGGCTCGGCGTCGGCGCCAGCGCCGTGATCTCCTTCACCCTGCTATTCGGCATGCTGCATCATTCCGGGCAGGGGGAGATGCTACCCGCGCCCGCCGGGGAAGCCGGCCACATGGCCGCCGCGGAAGGGGGACACTCCTCCTTATCGGTCACGAAGATCTGGTACGAATGGGCCAAAGTCGGCGATCCGAAGAACGAAGGCGCGCCCGGCGCCAACCGTTATTCAACTTTCTTCCGCGCCTATGCGGGGGCGTTCTTCGATCCCCTCACCGCGATGATGCTCTGCATCATCACCGGCATCGGGTTTTTCATCACCGTCTTCTCCAAAGGCTACATGGTTGGCGAGTCCGGATATTTCCGCTTCTTCGCCTATCTCGGCCTGTTTATTTTCGCGATGACCATCCTGGTCATGGGCGAAAACCTGGTCATGCTCTACCTGGGCTGGGAAGGCGTGGGCCTCTGCTCGTACCTCCTGATTGGCTACTACTATGAGCGCCCCGCTGCCCGCGAGGCGGCCAAGAAGGCGTTCATCGTCAACCGCATTGGCGACTTCGGCTTCGGCATCGGCATCATGCTCTGCTTCCTGGTGTTCGGCACCGTCAGCTTTTTCGGCGGAGACCCGACCCATGCCGCCGGCGTGCTGACCCGCGCCGCCGATCCAAACTTCATCGCTCACCTTGCACCCTGGCAGCAGCGGTGCGTGTATTGGATTCCCTTCTGCCTGATGCTGGGCGCGTTCGGCAAGAGTGCCCAGTTTCCGCTTTACGTCTGGCTCCCCGACGCGATGGAAGGCCCGACACCCGTCAGCGCGCTGATCCATGCCGCGACGATGGTGACGGCCGGCATCTATATGATCGCCCGATGCAGCACGCTGTTCTATTCAAATGGCGCTGCCGTCCTGACCATCGCTGGCATCGGGTGTTTCACCGCGTTGCTCGGCGCGACGATCGCCTTGCGGCAATTCGATTTGAAGAAAGTTTTCGCTTACTCGACGGTTAGCCAACTCGGTTACATGTTCGTTGGTGTCGGCGTGCTGGCGCCGGTCGCGGGGGCATTCCATCTGCTCACGCACGCATTCTTCAAGGCGCTGCTGTTCCTCTCTTCCGGCGTGGTGATGCACGCGATGGCGGGCGAACTGGACATGCGGAAGATGAGCGGCCTCAAACGCGTCCTGCCGCTCACGCGATGGTGCATGCTGATCGGCTGCTTGGCGCTGGCCGGTTGCCCGTTCTTCAGCGGCTTCTTCTCCAAGGATGACATCATCGGCGTGGCCTTGGGCCGCGTGCCGATCATCGGCATCCTGCTGCTCGTCGGCTCGTTCATGACCGCGTACTACACCTTTCGCCTCTATTTCCGAGTCTTCGAAGGCCCGCTGGTCATACCCGAAGCGCCCGCCCCGGCGCATGGCCACGGCCATGAAGCCCACGAGGACGCGACCGCCAGCGACTCGGCAGTGAAGACTCACACCTCGCCCAGCTCGGGCGTGGATATCGGAACGACCCAACACGCCCCAGCCCATCACGCGCACGGCCATCACAATCACGAGCCGCTGAGCATGATGATTCCGCTGGTCGTCCTGGCGATCGGAGCAATCTTCGCGGGATATCTGAACGTTCCCGGCGGCGGGCTGGGCCGATTCCTCGGCCAGAGCCCCTCATTTATTCTTGGCCATCAGGTGGCCGTCGCCAGCGGATTGCCGGGCGTTAACGCGGAGAGCTTCGGCGAGGGCTTCGGCCTCAAGACGCAGGGCGCGGAATGGGGCGGCTGGATTCTCGGTGGGATCATCTTCCTATTAGGCATCGGCTTGGCTTACCTGATGCACCTCCGCGACCGCGGCTTGGCCGACCGACTTGCCCGTTCGCTCGGCGGCATCGTCAACATCGTCGAGAACAAATTCTACGTGGACGAGATCTATCAGGCGTGCATCATCGAGCCGTTGCGGTTCCTTGGAAAAATCCTGTTCGGCATCGACCGTTTCATTGTGGACGGCATTATCAATATGTTCGGCTGGATCCCGCAGCTTGCCGGCTTCTCGCTCAAGCTCACCGTGCAGCGCGGCTATCTCCAGGGATATGCCACCGCGATGCTTTTTGGCTTGATGGTGATTCTGCTGCTGATCTTTTTGAAGTGAGTTAATGGACACGCACTGCCTTTTACTTCCTTTCCTGCTTGCCGTGCCGCTCTTCGGGGCTGTGGTCGGTGCGTTTATTCCCAGCGGAGCTCAGGCCCGGCATTGGGCGCTGCTGATCGGATTGGTCACCTTCGCCGTCTCGGTGGGCTTGGGAGTTGAGTTCTATCGCGTCGGGCCGCTTGGGTTTCATCCGATCTCCTATCAGATTGCCTCGCTGGGATTTTCCTTCAGCTTGCATGTCGATGCGATCGGATTGTGGCTTGCGATCCTCACGGCGTTCCTCACCCCACTGGCCATTGCCTTCAGCTTCGGCAGCATTCAGGACCGTGAGCGCGAATACTACGCGTGGATGAACGCGCTGCTGGTCACCATGCTCGGCGTCTTCGTCTCGGGCGACCTGCTGCTGTTCTATATCTTCTTCGAACTCACGCTCGTGCCGATGTTCTTCATTATCGGCATCTGGGGCGGCACGCAACGCCGCTATGCCGCCGGCAAGTTCTTCCTCTTCACCTTCACCGGTTCGGTCTTCACGCTGGCCGCCGCGATTTATGTTGGGATGCGGGCCGGGACGTTTGATATTCCCACGGTGATCGCATTCGCCCAGCACAACCTGACTCACGGCGAGCAATTCTGGGTGGTGCTCGGCTTCATCTCGGGTTTCGCGGTTAAGACGCCGCTCTTCCCGGTGCATACCTGGCTTCCGCTGGCCCACACCGAGGCGCCCACAGCCGGCTCGGTCATCCTTGCTGGCGTGCTGCTGAAGCTCGGCACGTACGGCCTGCTTCGTCTTGCGGTGCCGATCGGCGTGCTGACATTCCAAAACGCATCGGGCGTCATGTTCCCCGGCCTCGTTCACTTCATCGGCGTGATCTGCATCATTGGCGTGATCTATGCCGCCCTCGTCGCGTGGGTGCAGCCGGACATTAAGAAACTGGTCGCCTATAGCTCGGTCTCCCACCTGGGCTTTTGCATCCTCGGCTTGTTCGCCCTCAACGATATTGGCATGCAGGGATCTGTCCTCTACATGATCAATCACGGCCTCTCGACCGGGGCAATGTTCCTGGTCATCGGCATGATCTACGACCGCTATCACACCCGCGACATCAACGAGCTGTCGGGCCTGGCCAAGCGGATGCCGATCCTGGCCTTCTTCTTCGTGTTCTTCGTGTTGGCCAGCATCGGGCTCCCGGGATTGAACGGGTTCTGGAGCGAATTCCTGACGATCCTCGGCGCGTTCACCTCTCCCCACCTGGGCCCGTGGTATGGCGCGTGGGCGGCGCTGGGCATCATTCTTGGCGCCGTCTACATGCTGCATATGACCGCCCGCGTGATCTGGGGCCCGCTGAAAACGCCCGCGGTCGGCGCTCACGGCCACAGCCAGGAAGACCAGGGCCAGGCGGCATCTCCCGACCATGGCGGGCATTCGCGCGATGAGCGCGTTCCGGGTGACATCGGGCTGCGGGAGATTTCCGTGTTGATCCCGATTGCAATTGCGGTAGTGATCCTGGGCGTGAAACCCGGATTGGTGATCGATCGGATGCTCGGCCCGGTGCAGGAGATTCGTGCGCCCCTGGATCGCGCTGACAATCTCGCGAAAGCGACGCATGAACCCAAACAATTGCTCGCGGACGTATCGCGCCCTTAGAAAGTAGATAATCGGTTACGCCGCTTGCGGCTTCGCGAATCGGGTGCGTCCCTTCGTTCGCGAAGCCGCAAGCGGCTCACTCGGAAACACTCATGACCTGCTCTGTCTCGACCCCCGCCGGTGGCACGGGCGTCCCGCCCGTGCGAAACACCGTCGACAGAAGAAACAGTGCAATTTCCGGGTGATCTTCGGTTCGCGGTTGTCTGCACGGCCGAGACGGCCGTGCCACAGGAAAGTGTTGAGACAGAGCACTCATGACCCAGATCTTTTCCGTCCTCTGGCCCGAGATCCTGCTGGTGACAGCCGGTTCGCTGCTGCTGCTTTTAGGCGTCGTGCAAAGCACCGCCGCCCGGCGGTTCGCGCCGTTCGTCGCGCTGGCGTCGCTCCTGGTCATCTTCATCGCGTTCTTCAGCAACAGCCCGCTTACCTATGCCGAGGATCACTGGCACACCGTCTCCCTCTTCACTTTCCAAACCTACGTCAAGCTGATCACCGCCGGCACCGGCATGCTGCTGGTGCTTCTGGCGTGGCCCACCAACGCCGATGGCACCGGCAATCCTGCCATTCAATACGGCCACGAGACGGGAGAATTCTTCGGGCTGATGCTGTTGAGCCTGGCCGGCATTTTGTTCGTCGCGTCGGCCAACGACATCATCGTCCTATTTCTCGGCATCGAGCTGGCCAGCATCCCGACCTACATCATGGTCTCGATCTCCCGCCCACTTCCGGTGGCGCAGGAGGCGGGAGTCAAATACTTCTTCCTGGGCGCGATGGCGGCCGCCGTCATGCTGTTCGGCTTTAGCTATCTGTATGGAACGACCGGCCAGACCAAGCTGCCGGAGATCGCCCGGGTGATGCATCTGGCGGGGCCGAACCATGACTGGCAACTCATGGCGATCATCATGCTGCTGGCGGGCTTCGCGTTTAAGATTGCCGCCGTCCCGCTGCATGCCTATGTCGGCGACGTCTATCAGGGCGCTGCCACGCCGGTGACGGCGTTTCTGGCCTTCGTCCCCAAGACCAGCGGGTTCATCGCCATCCTCAAAGTCCTCTACTACGTCGGTCAGTCCGGCGACATGCACTGGGTTGTCCCCGACACCATCGCCAAGTTCCTCTGGGTGATCGCGGTGTTGACCATGTTCGTCGGCAACGTGCTCGGTCTATTGCAGCACAATATTAAGCGCACGCTCGCCTACAGCTCGATCGCTCATAGCGGTTACATGCTGGTCGGAGTGACGGCTCTTGTCAGCACCAGCGATCCGACCGTGCAGGCCGCAGCCCTCGGCGGCATTCTGTTCTATCTTGCTTCGTACGGTGTCATGAACAGCGGCGCGTTCGGCGTGCTGATGCTGCTGCCCAGCCGCGATACCGGAATCGGCGGCTACCTCGAGCCGAGCGCGCCCGGCGCGCCGCAAGTCCCCGCCGCCAGCGGCACCTCCGCCGAGACCTTCGACGACATCGCCGGCCAGGGCCGCAAGCACCTGGGCCTCGGAATCGCAATGGCCGTCTGCTGCTGGAGCCTCACCGGCCTTCCGCTGACGGTCGGTTTGTTCGGCAAGGCCTTTCTAATCTATCCCGCCCTGGCCGCCGCCAAGGGACCCGTCACCCACCGGATGAATTGGCTCGTGATCCTGCTGGTGATCAATGCCGCGATCTCGGCGGCATACTACCTGCGGATCATCGCCGCGATGTTCCTGCGCCCCGAACCCATCCGCGCTTCGGCCCGCGCAACGACCAGCCCCGAAGAGACCACCGATGCGGTCGGGAGGATCGGACGGCCCTGGCCGATCATGATCGGCGTGGGCCTGGCGGTGATCGGAACCCTCGCCTTCGGCGTCGATTTCCCAGCGGTCAATTACCTGATCAATCGCGCCCAGACCGCGCAGATCGAACCGACTGCTGCGTCATCGGTGCCCGGGCCCGCGGTGGCCAGCACACGGTAAATCCCGGTGTACCAACTTTAAAGGTGCGTTCCTTGCCGCTTGCCGTTTGGCGTGATGCCAGCAACGCATGAATTGCGGTGACCCGCCAACCGGCAAGCGACCAGCAACATTTCCCTACGATTTCGAGCGGCGCACTCATCGACTGATCCACGGTATGTCCGCGATGCCCGCGGATTGATTCGCCCCGCGCGCTTGAACGAACAACCAATCGCTGAGCCGATTGAGATACTCAATCACAAGCGACCGGTCGGGATGTTCGGCCATCTGCCCCACGATCAGCCGCTCGGCCCTTCGGCACACCGTGCGCGCCACGTGCAACCTCGCCGCGCATTCGCTCCCTCCGGGCAGAATAAAGTTCTTCAGCGGCGCAAGGGCCGTCTCTGTCTGATCGATTTCCATCTCCAACCGATGCACCATCTCCTCCTCAATCGCGGGCAACGAGGAGAGCTTGCCGCTTCCATTGGGCGTGGCTAGGTGCGATCCGATGACAAACAGCTCGCCTTGAATGCGTCGCAGTTGCTCGAGTAGCGAAGAACTGGCCACGACTGCCGCGCACCCGATAAGCGCATTGAGCTCATCCAGCGTGCCATAGGCTTCGATTCTTGGATCGCTCTTGTGTACCCGGCTCCCACCGATCAGTCCCGTGGACCCGTCGTCGCCGGTCTTGGTGTAGATCTTCATGGCCGGATGATCCGAGCGTTGATCCTCCGCGGCAAGAGGACACGGGACTCACCGTGCCCTCGCCCGGAGTACCGGGAGAGGGAAAATCTCTGCCTCCTTCATGCCGCGCGCCATCATCTTCCGTTTTAGGCGTTTCATTTTTACTCTTCGTGTTGCTCCCATTACCCTTGTCCTTATGTCAGCGAAGATCATCGATGGCGCCGCGCTCGCCGCGACGTTGAGAGAGGACGTGGCGACTCGCGTCGCGCGCCTTGCCGGTCATGGCCGCGCCGTTCACCTGACCGCCATTCTCGTCGGCTCGACCGCCGCCGGCGAGTTGTATGCCGAGCGCCAACGGCAGGCGTGCCAGGCCGTCGGGATCAATTACGATCTGCGGACGCTTCCCGCCGATGTGACCGCCCAAACCCTTCGCACCACGATCCAAAGTCTCAACCACGATCCTTCCGTCACCGGCATCATGCTGCATCTGCCCCTGCCCAAGCATCTCGATGCCACCGAAATGCAATACCAGATCGACCCGATCAAGGACGTTGAAGGCGTCAACCCCGCCAACATCGGCTACGTCGTCTACGGCCACACCCTGATCGCCCCCTGCACCGCGATGGCGGTCATCGAATTGATCAACTCCACCGGCGTCGCCCTCCGCGGCGCCGAAGCGGTCGTCATCGGCGCCAGCGAAATTGCCGGCAAACCCATCGCGCTGCTTCTGGCCGAGCAGATGGCGACCATCACCCTCTGCCACATCGCCACCAAAGATTTGGCCCAGCACACCCGCCGGGCCGAGATCCTCGTCGTCGCCGTCGGCAAGCCGAACCTGATCGGCGCCGACATGGTCCGCGAGGGCGCCATCGTGATCGACGTCGGCATCAATCGCGTCGCCGCCCCCGACGGCACCAAGAAAACCGTCGGCGACGTCGACTTTGACTCGGTGAAGGAAAAAGCCGCCTTCATCACCCCCGTCCCCGGCGGCGTCGGCCCCATGACCGTCTCCATGCTCCTCAAAAACACCCTCCGCAGCGCCGAACTGGCCCTGCCCGATCGACGACTGGCTTAGGAGCGTTTTCACGCCCCGTGTAGCCGCCGAGCTTGCTTGCGATTTGTCTTATTTGTAACATGGGGTTCCATGCAATCATTCCCCAACCCCTTCTCCGGCAGGCCCTTATCATTTCCCCTCCCCCGCAACCTCACGAGACAGCCCCGCAGGTGTCTCGCCGGTTGTCTTACGAACGCGCCTCACGCATTCGCCCCGCCCGCCGCGACCTCACCTCCCGCCCCGCGGTATCCTCACCCCGGCGTGCGATCCACCTTACCCCTCACGCCGCGGGCAGAGCGCCAGCGCCGCCCCGGATCCTCCCAGCGCGGCCGAATCCGGGGCGGCGCTGCGCTCTGTCCACGGCGTGGGGGGGCCAAGAACCTCACGTCGCAGCGGGAGAACTCGGCAGAACTGTCGCGCGACTCGGCCATCCGAATCGCGCATAAACCATTGTCTCTCCTACGCTCCCGATCCAGCCAGCGATTATGCCTTTGCGCGACGGCAACCTTTTTGGAGCCCTCCATTTTTGCATCCATCCAACTCCCTCATATCCACGCCAGACTTCAACTTGGAAGAGCTCATCGCGGGGCCTCTCGTCGGCTCAATTCAAAACAACCGGACCTGGCCTTTCGCGCGAAGCAGAAGGTGAACCGCGGATTGCGCGGATGACACGGATGAATCAGAACTGTGCCTTTCATCCGTGTGATCCGTGTGATCCGTGGTTAAATTCTCTGGCAGCCCGATCGGCCGGATAACCACCCACTGCAATGGACCGGCCCCGCGCGGCGCGTTCTGGTAAATTGAAAGTCGTCGGCGCGGTGCCGGCGATTGAACGTCGGTCCGTTATCCGGCTTCGCACCATGCCAGACGAACGATACTTCCCGGCGATCAAGCAACTTGCGGAATACGAGGTATGGTGTAATTGCCGATCGCTGGAAGCGGCGGGCGAACTGACTGCAGAGCAGCTGTTCCGGCGATTCTCGTTCGGTTTTCAAACCATTCACGCGACGCTGTTCCACGTCGTCGAAGTGCTGCAAACGTGGAGCGGATGCGTGGCCTCGACTATTTCCAAGCCGCCGATGTTGCTGTACGACCCGAAGATGTCGCTGGAGCGACTTGCGGAATGGAACCGCGAACTTTCCGGGGCTTTCCTGGCGGCTATCGATGCATCCCACGACCTAAAGCTGCTGCATCGTGATCGGCGCATCGCACAGGTCCTTCACCTGGTGACGCATGGGACGCATCATCGCACGCAGTTCATCACCATGCTCCGCCTGCTCGGGAAGGATCCGCCGTTCGAAGCCGGTGACTTCGGCGGCTGGAGCAAAGGGAGGTGATCGGAAATAGCCGGATAACCACCCGCTGCAGTGGACCGGGGCCGCGGGACGTGGTTTGAGGTTCAAGAGGTTCCGGGGCGCGGCCCCGGCCGCTGAACGGTTTTGCGTTATCCGGACCTCGCCTTTTGCCCGAAGCGGAAGGTCAACCGCGGATTGCGCGGATGACACGGATGAATCAGAACCGTGCGTTTCATCCGTGCGATCCGTGTGATCCGTGGTTAAAATTCTCTGGCAGCCCGATCGGCCGGATGACCACCCGCAGCAATGGACCGGCCCGGCGGAACGGTCATATGAAAGCGTGGCTGGCGCCGTGCCGGCAATTGAACGTCGGTCCGTTATCCTTCGCTAGGCCATGTCTGCGAACGACCGCGTCATCAACGGCAATCTTATCGTCGAGCGATTCGGCACATGGCCTTCGTTTCACGATGCGGAAGTTATCTCAGTCTTGCTCTCCGGGCACCGTCCAAAGCAGCCGTCGTGCGAGATGGTGGTCGACGGGTGGATGATGACGAACAAGGTCGATGCTCGTGGATATTACGTGTCGGAGAAACACTCTCTGGTGACGTTTCGTTTTGAGGAACTCATCGCATCGGACTTCAGCAACTTCAATGACCAGAACTGTCTGTCGTCGCTGTGGATCGAAGAGGAACCGTTTCAGAACGAATCCGCACTCCGCGTCCAGCTCCCAACAAACTACGGACTTGAAGGCTCCGCCCTGTGCAGGCGAGTAGTCGTCGCGAGCGTTCAGCCGTGCGACGAGAACGGCCAACCGGCGAGCGAAGGATAACCCGCCGCTGCACTGGACCGCGGCCATTGAAGGTCGGTCCGTTATGCGGACCTGCCCTTTCGCGCGAAGCACAAGGTGAACCGTGTGATCCGCGGTTAAAATTCTCTGGCAGCCCGATCGGCCGGATAACCCCTCCGGCTGCAATGGGTCGGCCCGGCGGAACGGTCCCTGATAAATGAAAGCGTGGTCGGCGCGGTGCCGGCCATTGAACGTCGGTCCGTTATGCGACTAGGAGCGCGTGGTGCCAAACGGGCGCGGGGCCATCGATTGCCACAACTGTCGGCATCACTACTTTGTTCCCGATCCTAAGATCGCGCCTCGGCAACATGCCATGTGTCGGCGATGGTGCATTGAGCTGCCGCGGATGGAATACGGCGAGTACAATCTGCTCTGCCGTGAGCATCGGGTCGAGGGTTTTACGCCTTCAATGGCCGATGGCGCACTTGGTACGGTCGGGCCTGTGGTCGCAGCAGCACTGAGACCGCGCGTGCTGTATGCAGTATTCTACAATGTGATGAACGACCCGTCGCAATACGTCGAAGTCCGGCGGCTCGAAGAGGTCGCATAACTAAACGCTGCAATGGACCGGCGCCGCGTCGAGCATTTTGATAATCTGAAAGTCGGTCGGCGCGGTGCCGGCCATTGAACGTTGGTCCGTTATACAGCCTCGCCTTTCGCGCGAAGCAGAAGGTGAACCGCGGATTGCGCGGATGACACGGATGAATGAGAACCGCGCCTTTCATCCGTGTGATCCGTTATCCCGCGGAGCGCTCATGCCCTCTGAACCGTTCGACGAGCTGATCGAGGTCCTGAGTCGAACACGAGGACTGCTACTTCTGCCCGCCAATGACTTCGCCTGGTCGTCGTGGCAAGACGCCGAGGCGGCAGTGCGCGAAGTTGACTCTCTGATCGACCAGCTAACCTGACTTTCGCACCTCCCGCAAAATCTAAGGATTTTTCGGCCGGTTTTCCGCGATCATCGCTTGGCAGCGCGGGTCGGGAGGTTCAAAGCGGTGTGGTGGAGACCTACCCTCTTGAAGGGCC
>Ga0182024_10011857_pt1 | contig 17385 bp, 15 predicted proteins | sample P32metaG_FD_120480 | JGI IMG/M metagenome (GOLD analysis project Ga0182024, IMG submission 120480) | Permafrost microbial communities from Stordalen Mire, Sweden - P3-2 metaG (Illumina Assembly) | ecosystem: Environmental > Terrestrial > Soil > Wetlands > Permafrost | place: Sweden: Stordalen...
CCCTCAGTGAGCATTGGCGATGGCGCAGCTTTTTCAACGAGTGCCTTGACCTCGGCGACCAGCGCATCAGCATCGGCGTTCCGCGGCAGATAAACAAGCCCCGGCTTGGTGCAGAACTGGCCAACGCCAAGCGTGAACGAGCCAAAGAGGCCGACAGCGATCTGCGCGCCGCGAGTATGCAGAGCTTCCGGCAACACAAAGAGCGGATTCACGCTGCTCATCTCCATAAAGCACGGGATGGGCTCAGGTCGCGCCGCTGCCCGCTGCATCAGTGCTTTGCCAGCAGTTAGCGAGCCGGTGAATCCGACGGCTTTCACGTTGGGGTGGTCGACAAGCGCAGCGCCAATTTCAGAGCCCGCGCCGAACAGCAGCGCGAAGACGCCGGATGGCAGGCCACACTCGCGCACGCTGCGAGCAATCACCTGCCCAACCAATTCGCTGGTACCCGGATGCGCGTGATGCGCTTTCACGATCACGGGATTGCCCGCCGCAAAAGCAGCGGCCGTATCGCCACCAGCCACAGAAAACGCGAGAGGAAAGTTGCTGGCGCCGAAAACAGCGACGGGGCCGAGACCGCGCATCATGGAGCGAATGTCGGACCGCGGCAACGGCTTGCGATCGGGCTGCGCGGGATCGATGCGCGCGTTCACCCAGGAGCCTTCCTCGACCACCTGCGCAAACAGGCGAAGCTGATTGATGGTGCGCGCGGACTCACCTTTCAGGCGCGCTTCCGGCAAGGCTGTCTCGCGATTAGCGCGCTCCACAAGCTCGGGCACGATAGCTTCAATGCCGTCCGCGATACTACGCAGAAAGCGGGCCCGCTCGCGGCCGGAGAGCTTGCGGAAGGCGACAAATGCTTCCTCAGCCAAATCAGTGGCGCGATTCAGATCGGCAATTGAGGCGCAACGGTAGACCGGCTCGAGCTGCTCGCCCTTAGCTGGATCGATACCGTGAAACGCGGTGCCGTTGCCCTCGCGGCTTTGGCCGTCGATGATCGAATATCCGCGCAGACTCAACTTCGTTTCCTGATCCAGCATTGTTCACCTTTTTCTTAGCTTCCAGCTACCAGTTCCAGCCTCCAGCTCCATCGCACCGAGGTAGAGCACTTCATATTGGAGTCTCGGAACCAGTAAAAGTTGCCGTCCCTATTCTTCGCCAATGTCTTCGTTCCAAATCTCCGGATGCGCGGCAATGAACGTCTCCATCAACTCGCGACACTCGCGATTGTCCAAATCGACTACTTCCACACCGTTCTCACGCAGCCACTCGAGTCCCCCGGCAAAGGTACGGCTATCGCCAACGACAAGCGCGCCGATACGGAACTGGCGAACGAGGCCACTGCAGTACCAGCAAGGGGCAAGCGTCGTCACCATCACCAGGTTGCGATAACTTGGCTGTCGGCCGGCGCGGCGAAAGGCGTCGGTTTCGCCGTGAATGCTGGGATCGCCCTCCTGCACGCGGCGATTGCGGCCCCGGCTGAGCAACTCGCCCTCACGCGTGAATAGCGCAGCGCCGACGGGAACGCCGCCTTCATTGAGGCCGATGCGCGCCTCTTCGATGGCAACCGACAGCATCTTCTCGTACGTCGCAATCGGCAAAGTCACAAGTCCAATCTAAATCAATGGGTCAGCGTCAGCGGATCGGCGCAACAGTTTGGCAGGTCAGGCTGGAACGCCGAGACAGCGCGTCTTGCTGCGCAGAGATGGCGCGCCCGCGCTTCAGCTCACCGTAAGCACCAGCTTGCCAAAATGGTTGGCTTCTTCCATGCGTTCCAAAGCCTCGCGCGCTTGGCGCCAATCGAACTCTTCGCCTACTGGGCGCAATTCGGCCAGCGATATGGCCCGGTTCATCTCCAGAAAATCCTTGCGCGAACCTACATAGATGCCGTGAATGCGCGCCGTCTTGTGAAGAAGGAGCGGAATCGGGAACGAGTCCGTGGGCTGTGTGAGCACGCCTACCTGAGCGATGGTTCCGCCCGGGCGAATGGCCTTGAGCGAACGCGGCAGCGTACCGGCGCCGCCAACTTCGACGACCAGGTCAACGCCCTCGCCACCAGTCTGGTCGAGCGCCCAGCGATCCCATTCCGGGTTATCGCGATAGTTCAGGCCCGCATCCAGTCCCATGGCGGTGGCGCGTTTCAGCTTTTCGTAGCTTGAGCTGATGCCCAGCACGCGCGCGCCCTTCAATCGCGCAAACTGCAGCGCAAAGATCGACACGCCGCCCGTTCCCTGAAGGAGCACCGTCGATCCCGGCTTGAGCTCGCCAGCGGCCAGAGCATTCCACGCCGTCACCGCGGCGCAGGGCAACGTAGCAGCCTCTTGAAAACTGAGATAATCAGGGATGGCAACAAGTCCGGGTTCTTTGAGCACGATGAAGTCGGTCAACATACCGTCCACATCGCCGCCCAGCGCGCCACGGCCTTTCGCCCTGGTTAGTGGCCCGTCGAGCCAGTTCTGCATAAAGATGCCGGCCACACGGTCGCCCGGTTTCCACAAAGTGACGTCCGCGCCAATAGCCACCACTTCGCCCGCGCCATCGGAAAGTGGAATGCGCGGCAGCTTCATTTTCGGATTGTAGGAACCCTTCACGACCATCAGATCGCGATAGTTGAGCGAAACCGCGCGCACGCCAACCAGTACTTCGCCGGGGCCGGGCGCGGGAGTGGGACGCTCCACAAACTCCAAAGAATCAATGCCGAACGCGGAAATCTGCCAGGCGCGCATGCAAGCCTCTCTCTTTTAATTTCGATCTTCGTCATTCTGCGGGACACAAACACGTAAAGCGCCCGTAGAATGAAGATATGGCCCGTGGATGGGAAAGTAAATCGGTGGAGGATCAGATGGCAAACGCCTTGGAAAGCCCCGGTGCGAATGCCCGCGACGGGCACGTTAGCGAAGAGGCCCGGCGCGCTGCCGAAGTGAAACGTGCCGCGCGAGATCGCCAACTATCGGTACTCGAGCTGCAGCGTGAGAATATTCTCTCGCAAAGAACTTCAAATGCGGGCCGCCGCGCAGCCCTCGAGGCCGCACTGGCTCATATCGAAACGCAGATTAAATCCATCGGCTAAACTGCCGCGATTTACGGCCACGGCTTAAGCTGGAAGAGCCCCCGGCCGTTGCCGCGTCGAAGCAGATGCTGGCCCTAGCGACGAAGCCGGTCTCGCCTTTCAGCTTTATTGGACCCACAACTTACGGGCGCGTCTCGCTTCCCTTCTGCGACATCCGGTAGATTCCCACAGCCCAGTCCTCATTCCCCAGCCCCGCGGCTTTGGCCTGCGCAAAAATGTCGGACAACGTGTCGGCCAGTCTCACTCGCGTGCCTCGGCTCGCGGCCGCTTCGCGCAAAAGTCTTATGTCTTTCTCGCCCAGCCCGATTGAAGCTCCAGCGTGTTCAGGCGGATTGAGCATCACTTTGCTGTACGCAGCGTAGAACGGCGACTGGAAGAGCGCGCTGTTGATGGTCTCAAAGAAAATTGCCGGATCGATTCCCTGCCCTTCAGCAAAAACAAACCCCTCGCTGAGCGAATACAACGTGGCGCTGATCAAAAAGTTGCCACCGAGCTTGACGGCGTGCGCCTGCCTCGGTTCGGCTCCCACAACAGAAATGCCACGCGAGAAAGTCTCCAGCAGCGGCCGCGCTTTGGCTATAGCTTTGTCCGCGCCCGCTGCGACCACCCACAAACGACCCTCCTCAGCGAAGTTAGGGCGGCCAAACACAGGCGCGGCGACAATTTCGTGTCCGCGGCGGGCGTGCTCCTGCGTGAGCCGCTCACTCAACGCCACGCTGATCGTGCTGCACGAAATGTGAAGTGCGCCGGGCGAAAGCGCGTCCATCAATCCGTTAGCGCCAAAGAGCACTTCTTCATGCGCGGCGTCGTCAAAGAGCATGGTGATAACAACGTCGGCGCCCAGTTCAGCCTCTGCCGGCGTCGCTGCCGCAATTGCGCCTTCGCGCAGCAGCGGTTTCGTCTTGCCCTCTGTCCGGTTCCACACCCGCAATTCGTGCCCGGCGGCAATCAAATGCCGAGCCATCGGCAAGCCCATTTTGCCCAAGCCTAAAAATCCGATTCTCATGCAGAGATTGTAGAAGACGCTGGAAAGTTGCCAGTCGTCATTGGAGGCAAATTCGTAATTGAATCGTCCAATGACAATGTTCCCGGTACTCGCCGTCCGCAGGATTGTTTATGCGCTCTCGATCGCTTATGCGCTGCTGAGTTCGCTGGCGCCACCTTGTGACGCCCAGGCGCCTGCTGCCGGTTCTCCCAATTTCGTTGTAGCCACCATCAAATCGAGCGATCCGAACAGATCCGACAATAAATCGAGCATCGGCCTCAGCCCTGGCGGATCGTTTAGCGCGAGGTCGATGTCGTTGAAGCAGCTTGTCGAATTTGTGCAGGACTTTGGCTATATCGACGTCGACCAGCGAATCGTTGGCGGGCCGAAGTGGCTGGGTTCCGCGAAGTTTGACATTGAGGCCAAGTGCGACGAAGCAACAGCGCGTGCTTTCGGAACAATGCCCGCGAAACAACGAATTCGCACTGAACAAGACATGATTCATGCGATGCTGGCCGACAGGTTCAGGCTGCGAACGCATCATGAAACCCGGCGACTGCCGGTTTTCGCGCTTGTGCAGGCGAACAGCGGATCGAAGATGACACTGTCGGCGAAGGCCGGGGAAGAAAAACTCGGAGGTACGGACGGGCCGCCGGGGAACTGGAAGGGTAATGGCGTGACGATGGCAGAGCTCGCCGGCGACCTGTCCTCGCTGCCGGAGATAGGAGGGCGAATCGTGATCGATGAGACAGGTCTTAAGGGGAGGTTCGACTTTACGCTCAAGTGGCCGCCGGACTCGACGATGGGTGCCGCGCCTCCAGGGCCTGACAGCGGAGCGCAATCCGATTCCTCGGCTCCTTCGCTTCTCACGGCATTGCGAGAACAGCTTGGCCTGAAGCTCGAAATAAAAAAGGAGCCGGCCGATGTGATCGTGATCGATTCGGCCGAGCTGCCGACACCCAATTAGCGCAGTCTCGGAAATCAGGTCGAATGTGCGTTCCTGGCACTCGTAATCATGCTCCGGTTTGACCCTAGATCAGCCATAGGAACCACCAACTGATGTCAAAGAATCCGTGCGTGATAATTAGTGGTGTTACCCGCTGCTTGCGCGCATAGTAGATCGAACACACCAGGAACTGAAATCCCATCGAGATAGTCACTGGCCAGCCGTAGTGAATGTGATAGGAAGCCTGAAGCAAAGTGCTGAGTCCCGCCGCCAGCGTCCACGAGCCGGTGAGAGCGTGAACCTCCCTCATCAAATAAGCTCTGACAATCAGTTCTTCGAAGAAAGGATTCAAGAGATAGAAAAGGATCACCATCAACGGCGGCGGTCCATAGGGAGCGATCGGTTCCCGAGTAAATGGTACGAACGGGAAGAATGAGTTGTGAGTTGCGAGCAGCGAGTGGTAGCACGACCAATACACCCCATAGCACAACAGCGCTATCAGCAAACCAATGAGGACGTCGTGGATCGACCATCGCAGACCCAGGTCCCTCCACCGAATATTCCGGCGTGACAACAGGTACCCAAGCAAAGCGAGGCTGACAATTTCCTGGCAGATCCCAAAGACAAGAAGCTCGTTGTAAGGTAAGGGAAATACGCTATATCCGTGCCGATAAAAATAGACACTACTTAGAAGCCATCCCCCAAAAGCGATCACCATGAGAAGACACAATTCGAGCCATCGCCTGGCGACTGAGTCACCTGTCGCAGCAATGCGCGAAATCTTCAAAGGAGCACCAATTTCGCTCGGCATGCCTGATGATCTGATCTTCTCAGTCGCAACATGGTAGATCAACGAAGCAAATCGTACTTGGGGGCGGACAATCGCCAATCAGACATTTACGAGGCCGTCACTCCGGCCAGAGGTTTAATTCGGCGTGCCCGCAGTCTCCGCAGCCGCGAAAGTGCACTCCTGGCACTGGCAAACGCGGCGCAGATAGTCCCACGAGTAAATCCCGCCGGAGTGGCCGTCAGCCCAGTTGAACTGGATAGCGTATCGACCCACAGCATGCGCGCTCGCCGGCTTTGGCGGTGGTGTGTACATGGGCAGCAGAGCGGCTGGCGCGGGTTTGGGTTGACCCAGTTTGCGGCCCTGCTGCGTCCGCTCGTCAACGCAGGTCGCACAGGGGCAGGCATCGCGCAGCCACGCAAAACCCCACGCGCTTTTGTGGCCGTCGGCCCAGTCGATTTCCAGGCCTTTACCCTCGGTCATCAGCACGCGCACTTTTTCAGGAGTCTTTGCCTCGCGCGGTAGCGGCCGGCTCGCCTGATTGTCGCGCGCCTGCTCCTCTTTTGAGGCGAAGCGGATGCCCTCGTGGCTCATAGATACAGTTTACAGTTCGCAGTGGACAGTTGTCTGAGACCAGCCGGCGTGCTCCGAATGTCTCGATTCTTGTTTTCGGTTCACGGTTTCGATTCGCGGTTGCGGTTCCCGGCTTCGTTTCGCGCTCAGTGATTTTTCCAGAAGAACCACGCTGCCATGCCGAGGCCTATGACCACCACAAGCCCGCGCAACACCGGCTGCGGAACGCGCTTGGCCAGGCTCGCCGACACATAGCCCCCGATCGCCGCCGCAATCATGGCCGCCAGGCAATAGCGCCAAACGACCTGCCCATCGACGATAAAGATGACAAAGGCGATGCCGTTGGCCATCAGATTGGCGACGACCTTCAGAGCATTAATCTCGTGGATGTCTTCATAGCCGAACAGCGCAAGCAAAGTCATGAATATAAAACCGGCGCCGGCGCCGAAGTATCCCACGTAAAAGCTGACCACGATGGCGGCAACAAACAGCGGCATGCGGCGGGGCGCCTGAGTCTGCCCGGTCGCGGCGCGTTCGCGGCGCGCACGCTTCACCCGCTCAAGCCAGCGCGAGACCGGCCCGCTGACGGCGAAAATAGACGCTGCTCCCAGCAGCAGCCACGGAACCAAGTGCAGAAATGTCCTTTGTGGTGTATTGAGTAATACGATCGCCCCGACGGTGCCACCGAGCAGCCCCGCGAGCCCCATCAACACGGCGTCGCGCCTGTTCTTGCGCACGTCGGGCCAGTAGGCGGCGACCGAAGTCAACTGTCCGGGCCAGATCGCCACCGTATTCGTAGCATTGGCCTGCACCGGCAGGATCTTCATGCTCAGCATGGCGGGAAAAGACAGGAACGATCCGCCTCCGGCCACAGCGTTAAGCACGCCCGCCAAAAAAGTGGCCACTACGAGCCAGACCCAATGCCAGTCGACGGTCTGCCAGTTGGTCGCGGACGCCAATCCCCCAAAGTGCATGAAGCGGATTGTATTGCAGACGCATGCTAGCGCAGGCCGCCGAAATCGGCCTTGGCCAATCAAGCTCCTACGGGCCGCCGGACCAGAACTCGGGCCGTTCAACCAGGCCAAAATCGCGTCCGCAGGCTTGGTGCCGGGACTCCCTAAGGCCTCAGCATGCCAAGAGAATGAGCCGTTTGTCAAAATAAGACATTTATTTTCAATATTATATAAGAAATTTACTTATATTAGCGCGATACGCTCATATTTTATGAATCATTCGCGCTATAGTCTCATCAAATTTCTTGAGTGGCCGGGATTCCACCTCGCTCCAATCGAGTCCCAGCCGCAATCGAATTCTTTTGATCCAAAGGAGAAAGACAATCATGGTTATCACTCGTTGGGACCCCGTCAAGGGAGTTGTGGCGTTTCAGAACCCTTTCAACACTCTTTTTCGCGATCTGAATGAAGGCGAAGGCACGTCGGCTACGGCCAGCTTTACTCCCGCCGTTGACGTTTATGAGGACGAGAAAAAGGTCGTCCTGAAGCTCGAAGTGCCGGGCATCGAAGAGAAGGATCTGGACGTGACCGTGGAGAAGAACACGCTCACCGTCAAGGGTGAGCGCAAGTTCGAGCAGGAAGAGAAGGAAGAGAACTTCCATCGCATCGAGCGGAGCTATGGCAGCTTCTACCGCGCGTTTACGCTGCCCACAACTGTGGACACGGAGAGCGTGGCGGCCAGCTACAACGCAGGCGTGCTGAAGGTTGAGCTGACGAAGAAGCCCGAAGCTCAGCCGAAGCAGATCAAGGTGAACGTGGGCCAGCCGCTGGCGGCGTAAGAGCCAAGTCTCAGCGGTCAGGTTTCAGGGATCAGTCGCTTTTGCGGCGCGTCAGTACTATGCTTGCCAAAGAGCAAGCCTTGTGCCACGGCGCTCGTCGTGAGACATAGACTGATCCCCTTTTTCTGAGCCCTGACTCCCGAAACCTGACCCCTCGTACCGAAAATCATTCATTGAGGAATTAAACGATGGCAATTCGTTGGGACAAACTAACCGTTAAAACGCAGCAAGCGATCCAGGGGGCGCAGGCGCGCGCCGCCGTGCTCGGAAACCCGGAGATGCAGCCGGTTCACCTGTTGCTGGCGCTGATTGAGGATCGCGAAGGCGTGATTCCCGCCGTGCTCGAGAAGATCGGTGTGCCCACGGAACAGTTGGAGCACGACCTGAACGGAATTGAGCAGAAGCTGCCTCGTGTGGCCGGCGCGGCCGCGCAGCCCGGTTTGGGGCAGGCGATGAATAAGGTTCTCGAGCAGGCATTTCATGAGGCCGCAAACTTCAAGGATGAGTACGTCTCCACCGAGCACTTGCTGCTGGGCATTGCGCACTTGAAAAGCGATCCGGCGCGCGACGCGCTTGTGGCCGCCGGTGCCACGCACCAGGCTATTCTGCAGGCGCTCACTGCGGTACGCGGTTCGCAACGCGTCACGGACCAGAACCCGGAAGAAAAGTTTCAGGCGCTGCAAAAGTATGCCAAGGATCTTACCGATCTCGCGCGCCGCGGCAAACTCGATCCGGTAATTGGCCGCGACGAGGAGATTCGCCGCGTCGTGCAGGTGCTCAGCCGCCGCACAAAAAACAATCCAGTCCTCATCGGCGAGCCAGGCGTCGGAAAAACCGCCATCGTCGAGGGCCTTGCTCGCCGCATCGTCTCTGGCGACGTGCCCGAGAGTCTGCGCGACAAGCGAGTCATCGCGCTTGATCTGGGCTCTATGCTGGCCGGCGCAAAGTATCGCGGCGAGTTTGAAGACCGGCTCAAAGCAGTGCTCAAGGAAATCGAAGAATCGAACGGCCAGATTGTACTGTTCATTGACGAGCTGCATACTCTGGTCGGCGCGGGCGCGGCCGAGGGCGCAATCGACGCCAGCAACATGCTCAAGCCGGCCCTTGCGCGCGGTGAACTGCGGGCCATCGGCGCAACCACGCTGAACGAGTACCGCAAATACATCGAGAAGGACAAGGCGCTCGAGCGCCGCTTCCAGATCGTCTACGTCGGCGAGCCGAACGTCGAGGACACGATCGCGATTTTGCGCGGCCTGAAGGAGCGCTACGAGTCGCACCACAACGTCCGCATCAAAGACTCTGCAATTGTGGCCGCGGCTACGCTGTCGCATCGCTACATCAGCGACCGCTTTTTGCCTGATAAGGCCATCGACCTGGTCGACGAGGCGGCTGCGTCTCTGGCCATCCAGATCGGCTCCGTGCCAACCGAAATCGACCAGTTGGAGCGCCAGGCCACGTCGCTCGAAATCGAGCGCGCCGCGCTGAAGCGCGAGACCGACGCCACCAGCAAGGACCGCCTGAAAGTGGTCGACCGCGAAGTTGCGCAACTGCGCGAACAGATTACCGCTCTGCGCGCGCGCTGGACCAGGGAACGCGAGGCCATCAATCGCATCGGAGATTTGAAAAAGAAGATTGAAGCGCTGCGATTTGAGGCCGAGGAGCAGACCCGCAAGGGCCAGCTCGACCGCGCCGCGCAGATTCAATATGGCGAGCTGCCGAAGCTAGAAGCTGAGCTGAAGAAGCTCGACGCTGCACAGGACGGCAAAGCCGGGGCCGCGCGAATGCTTAAAGAAGAAGTGGACGAGGAAGACATCGCCAAAATCGTCAGCAAGTGGACGGGCATTCCCGTCACACGGATGCTCGAGGGCGAAGTGAAGAAACTCGTCCAGATGGAAGAGCGGCTGCGTGAGCGCGTGGTAGGCCAGGACGACGCGTTAAGCGTCGTGGCTAACGCCATTCGCCGTTCGCGCGCAGGCCTCAGCGATCCCAAGCGGCCCATCGGTTCCTTTATCTTCCTCGGGCCTACTGGCGTTGGCAAAACGGAGACGGCGCGCGCTCTCGCTGAATTCCTGTTCGACGATGAACAGGCGCTGGTGCGCATCGACATGAGCGAGTACATGGAAAAACACGCCGTGGCTCGCTTGATCGGCGCGCCGCCAGGATACGTGGGCTACGACGAGGGCGGCCAGTTAACCGAGGCTATTCATCGCCGGCCTTATGCGGTGATTCTGTTCGACGAAATCGAAAAGGCGCATCCGGATGTCTTCAACATTCTGCTGCAGGTGATGGACGACGGCCGATTGACCGACGCGAAAGGCCGCACTGTCGATTTCAAGAACACAGTGCTGATCATGACGTCGAATCTCGGCGCGGCCATGCTTGCGACGGAAAAGTTGAAGACCGAGCATGACTTCGACATGGCGCGCGAGAGCGTAATGCGCGTATTGCGCGAGCATTTCCGCCCGGAATTTCTAAACCGCGTGGACGACATCGTGATCTACAGGCCGCTGGGCAATGCGCAGTTGGGCAAGATTCTCGATCTTCGCCTGAACGAAGTTCGCAAGCTGCTTGAAGACCGGGCGATTTCGCTCGAGTTGACCGAGCCTGCGCGGCAACTAATCCTCACCTCCGGTTCAGACGCGGCTTACGGCGCGCGTCCGTTGAAAAGGGCCTTGCAGCGCATGGTGCAGGATCCGCTGGCGATCAAGATCCTCGACGGTGAAATCCTGCACGGCGCGCACGTACGCATCGACGTAGACCGCAAGTCGAATCAGTTGGTCTTCGAGCCGATGGGCCGCGAAGCGATGGCGTAAAACCTGGCTGGGATCGGCTTGCGAGCCGTCTGAAGCACCCGATCCCAGGCATCTACGGCTGGAGTTCCTTTGGCGTATAGATGCCGCCCTTCACCAACAGGTCGAGAAGTTCCTTCGTTCTCGCGTGACACGGTTCCATCTTCATATACGTGAAGTTATCGTGTTCGGAGTCGATGACCGGCACAGGCTCCTTCGCGCCGGGGATCTGATTCAGCATCGTCCAAACGCCGGCCGGCGGCGAAACGGTATCAATAAATCCGAATCCTGCCATCACCGGCGCCTTGATGCGCGATGCAAAGTTGACAGTGTCGAAATAAAGAGCCGCGTTCATCGCGTCTTGATTGTCAGAAGGCCAGTAGGGATATCCTGCTCTGCGGCCGTGCAAGTCGCCATTTGTATCGGCGCCTGCGGGCACGCAGACCAGCACATCGGTCACCTTGTCGGGCCGCAATCCTGCAAGCATCATGCTTTGCTGGCCGCCCATGCTGCCGCCAGTGAGCACCACCGTTTTGCCATCCCAGTCCGGCCGCGTCGCCAGATAATCGAGCACGCGCGAATCGCGCAAATACATGTCGAGAAAGTAGGACTTTTCACGATCGGTGTTTCCGATCGCGTTGTAATTCGTGGGAACGCCGCCCGACGGATCTGATGGCAGCTTGTCGTGGGAATCGACGTTCAAAACCAGCCAGCCATCTGCGGCACGCGCAGCGTCGGCGTGCGCGTTGAGCGCGTAAACGCCGGCATATTGCAGCATGATCAGCGCCGGATACTTGCCCTCAGCAACCGGGCGCGCTACGTAGCCGTGAGCTTTCGATCCGAGTGCATCGATCGCGAACATGCTCATCTCCACGCCCGGCGCGTCGGTCTGGACCGCAGTAAGCACAGCATCAATCGGGACTTTGGACTGCAGAGCCAGCTTGCCATCCCAGAATGAATCGAAGTCAGCCGGGCGCGGAGTCGACAGCGGAATCTGCGTCGGCGCCACCGCTGCGCCGACTGCGTAAAGTCCGTTGTTTCGGCCCGTGTTGCCGCCAATCCACTGAGGGGGTTGGGGCGCGCTACTTGGGTTCGCAGCGGTCGAACCTGATTGAGCCGCGGCCGTGGAAGCTGCGTCCGGGGCCGGACTGCTTTGGTTCGGCGATGCGGGACCGGATTGGCCCGCGCTTGAATTCGGCGCACTCGGCACTGTTGCGAGAGCCGCATACGGCTCGATCGCAACATAGATCATCTCAGGCTGGTCGCCAGCGATTTCGATCGTGTCCTTGCCGGAGGAAAGATCGAGCTTCCCTTCCTTCAGCACCACCGCGTTGTTTCTGCGAATCGTCCACTTGTAAAAGTAAGTTGGCGCATCGGGGCCTGGCGTCACCGTCCAGCCAACCGTTTCGCCAATTTTGTAAATGCCGTTTGCGTGATAAGGCGTGAAGGTCAGTTGTTGCGAAATCGGAGCTCGCTGGGCAATCGCCAACGAACAGGTGAAAAGGACAGAGCAGATGAACAGAATGCGAGCGCGTGTCATTGGAATCACGCGTTGATGATACAGGACAAGTTGAAGGTTGTACCTCTATGCCATCGGCCCCAGCTGCCTACTGCCGCAACTCCACCAGCGTCGCGCCCTGTCCGCCCTCGTTTTGCGGAGCCTCTTCGATTTCGGCGACGTGCGGATGCGACTTGAGAAATTCGCGCACGCCGCGGCGAAGAATGCCCGCGCCGTGGCCGTGGATGATGCGCACGCGCGGCAATCCAGCAAGAAATGCATGGTCGAGATACTTCTCAAGCTCGTCGATCGCTTCATCCACCGTGCGGCCGATAAGATTGATCTCCGCGCGCATGTCGTCGGTGTTCGCGCTCGTCACGGTTACGTACACGCCTTTCTGTTTTCTCGCCGCAGCAAGAGGATCATTTTTCCCCGGTCCGGACCTCCCATGCCCGGAATCTCCGCCATGACCTGAGGGCTCGGAGAGTTCGTCCCGCTTGACGCGCATTTTGATCGGTCCAAGCGCAACTTCAAACAGGTCCTTGTCGACTTCGCGTTGCACCACCGCGACTTTGCCCATCGATTTCAGGAATACTTGATCGCCCGGCGCGATGTGGCGCAGCAGATGCGGTTGAGCATTCTCATCGCCCTTGTCGGCCCCGGTCCGATGCGCAACAACGGTCTGATTGAAGCTTTCCTGGAACTCGCGGCGCAGCCTGGTGATGCGCCGTTCAGCTTCTTTGGATAGCTTTTGTTGCGCCGCACGGTCTTCCACCGCGCGCACGTTCTCCCGCATCTGAAATTCGAATTCCTTCAGCAGCGAGGCCAGCTTTCCTTCGAGCTCGCGCACGCGGTTGCGCACCTCGACGTCGCCTTCGCGCTCAAGTTTTTTACGCTCAGCATTCAGAGCATACTGCTGCTCGCGCGCCGCTTTGCGCTCCACTTCAAGTTCCGCAAGCTCGCAGTGTAGTTTGTCGAGAAACCGAGCGATATCGGCCTGCTGCGAGCCCATTCGTTCCCGCGCAGCCGCGATAATTGCAGCGTTCAATCCCAGCCGCTCCGCCGTCTGAATTCCAGCCGACGCGCCGGGCACGCCGAGACGAAGTTGATAGTTGGGAGCGAGCGTCCGCTCATCCACACCGGCAGCGGCATTGCGCACGCCGGGCGTATTTGCTGCGTAGACCTTCAGCGAGGTGTGGTGCGTTGAAATCAAGGTCCACGCACCGGCTTTGAGAAAATAATGTGCGACAGCCACAGCCAGCGCCGCGCCCTCTTCGGGATCGGTCGATGATCCAAGTTCGTCGAGCAGCACCAGCGAACGCGCATCGGCGAGCCGCGAGAGCCGATCAAGATTCGTAATGTGCGCCGAGAACGTAGAAAGCGCCGCCTCGATCGACTGCGCATCGCCAATGTCGGCCAGGAATGCCGTGAACACCGGGAAACTCGCGCTCGTGGCGGGCACGGGAATTCCCGCCTGCGCCATCATCGCCAGAAGTGCCGTCGTCTTCAATGCCACCGTCTTGCCGCCGGTGTTAGGCCCGCTGATGATCAGCTGCCGCTCGTCCGCCGTGAGTACCAAATCGAGAGGGACAATCTGCCCGCCGGTAGCGCGCAGGCGCTTTTCCAGCAGCGGATGGCGACCCTGTTCGATCGACAACAACTCTGGTCCAAAACCAGGAAAAACACAGTCGAACTCACGCGCGAATCGCGCCCGCGCCAACAGGCTGTCAACCAGAGCCAGCACTCGAGCGCCCGCGACTAGGCTTTCCGTATAGCCCGCTACCTTACGTGTCAGCGCGACAAAGATGCGGTGAATCTCCGCCTGCTCTTCCTCGATGAGCCGCACCAGCTCGTTGTTTTGCTCGATGGTTTCAAGCGGTTCAACATAGACCGTTTGCCCCGAGGAGCTTGCGCCGTGAATGACACCGGTAATGCGCCGCTTGAGTTCCGCGCGAACAGGAATCACGAAGCGCTCGCCACGAATCGTGATGACGTCGTCCTGCGTCGCGTTTTCCGCGGACAGCTTGCGCAGCGCGGCGCGCAGGCTTTCCTCGATAAGTTTCTGCTGGCGCTCCTGCTCGCGCCGAATGCGATTCAGCTCAGGCGATGCGTCGTCCGCAAGTGAGCCGTCTGGCTGAATCGTGCGCTCAATGGCCTCGGCGAGCGGCCGCAGGCTCGTCGTCAGCGGCGAAGTAAGTTCCGATAGCCCCGGCAGCTTGCCCACAAGACGCGCCGGCGGCTCGCGAAGCAAAGCTTGCCATGCGGCTACGTCGTTGGCAAGCCGCGCGATGCTCTGTAGCTCAGCTGCTGCCAGCGCCGCGCCGTCAATCTGCGATTTCGCCGCCAGTTGCGTGGGATCGAACAAGCCGCCGAGCGGAATCGAAACTTGCTCTTCGAGGATCAGCCTGAGTTCGGAGCTCAATCGGTGTTGCCGCCCGATCCACTCTTCATCAGCCGAGGGATGCAGCGCGAGAATTGCGTCGCGGCCCAATGGCGACGCCGCGAAACCCGCGACCAGTGCGAGCAACGGCTGCCACTCGAGCGCCACGAGATCGGCGTGCTCTACCGGCGACGGAATTGGATCGATAAGCGGCATCTTCAGGAACAATGGTAGCGTGCAGAACGCTGCCGATTGTCAGCTCTTATGATCAGCTCTTCGTCGACTTTGGCGTTGCAGCAGGTGCGGCAGGTGTAGAGGTGGTTGTGGTCGAGCTGCCGCTGTCTGATGCGGGAGCCTTCGTTTCTGACTTCGTCTCCGACGTCGTTTCGGATTTTGTCCCCAATTTTCCGTCCGGCTTGCTTTCAGCCTTCGAATCGGAGTCGCTGCTCGCCGAGCTGCTCTTCGAAGCGTAGTCGTTTACATACCAACCAGCACCCTTGAAGCTCAGACCGGGTGCGGTGAGTGTCCGCTCCAGCACGCCGCCGCACTGAGGGCATACCTTCTCCGGCTCGGAGTTGAAGTGCTGGATTTTCTCAAATTTATGGCCGCACTGCGTGCAGCGATATGGATACAACGGCAAAGTTCCTGTCCCCTCGACTTCCAACTTCTATTCTACCGGGAAGGCGGCGGATCGCGAGGAATCTCGCCGCCCTCATCGGATGCCGGAGGTAACAGGTCGACCAATTGTGAAGCACGCGCTTTCAATGGACCAGAATGGGCACCGACGCGCTTTCGTTCTCCCATGCTAGCGTGAGCGTGGCCTTGCCGCCGCCATTATCCGTGATCGTATAGATCAGATCTTCAACCAGCGACGGAGTTGCAGACGTGGCCATCTTCGTCTTGCCAAGATCCTTCGTGCCATCGTAAGCAAGTCCCCACTCGCCCGTGGCTTTGCTCACAATCAGCGTCCAGTTGGCGGGGTCGGAGATGTCGACGAACAACGTGTAAGTGCCGGCGGGAACGCCCAGGTCACCGATGGTCAGGTCGCCATCAGTTTGCAGAGTGGTAGCGGCATTCGCTCCCCCACGCCAAACCGGGTAGTGCGGATCGTGACTGATGAGACCATCTTTGGAGAAGATGTGACCTGCGCGGCCATTGACGCGCGGCGAACTATAAGCGATGGTAATGGTCTTGCCACCTATGGTGGCTGTTGCCGTGGCTGGCGGGCTCTTAGGCGGCGCCTTTTGCTGGGCCATAAGAGCGGCCGCGGCAAACAACAAACATGTACAGATCAAGTTGCCCTTCAGTGCAATCTTCATTGTGTTTCTCCTCTGGGTAGAGCCGCGTTTATTGAGAGTTGGCTCTGACGCCCTTTCTTGACGGACTTTCTTGACGGACCTTCTTGACGGTCTTGATTGTCGCATTCTGTGGCCATGTTGCGAAAGCCGCCCGTGTGAAAACCCTGTTATGATTCGCGAAAGGAAGAGGCATGGCAGGTAGTGCGAACAATTCGGCCGGAGCGCGGTTTCGCGCAGCGCTGGCCGCGGAAAAGCCGTTACAGGTGGTGGGCACCATCAATGCCTACGCGGCGAAACTCGCTGAAGCAACTGGCTTCCGCGCGATTTATCTCTCCGGCGGCGGCGTGGCGGCCAATTCGCTTGGCGTTCCTGACCTGGGAATCAGCACCATGGAAGATGTGCTGACCGACGTCCGGCGCATCACCGGCGCGTGCGCGCTGCCGCTGCTGGTAGACATCGACACCGGGTGGGGCGGGGCGTTCAATATCGCGCGCACTATTCGAGAAATGATCAAAGCCGGCGCGGCAGCCGTGCACATCGAGGATCAGGTGAGCGCAAAGCGCTGCGGCCACCGGCCGGGCAAAGAACTTGTTCCGATCGAAGAGATGGTCGACCGCATCAAGGCCGCCGCCGACGCGAAAATCGCCGCCCACTCCGATCCGGAATTCGTAATCATGGCGCGTACAGACGCCCTCGCGAGCGAAAGCTTGGACCGCGCAATTGATCGAGCGCAGGCGTACGTCGCGGCCGGAGCTGACATGATTTTTGTTGAGGCGGTGACGGAACTTGCCACTTACACGGCATTTCGCAAAGCGGTCGGTGTGCCGATTCTCGCCAATATCACCGAGTTCGGCAAAACTCCGCTCTTCACTCGCGAGGAACTGGCGACGGCGGGCGTCGATATCATCCTTTATTGCTGCGCGGCGTATCGCGCGATGAATGCCGCAGCGCTAAAAGTCTACGAGACGATCCGCGCTGAGGGCACACAGAAAAGCGTGCTTCCGCTGATGCAAACCCGCGACGAGCTTTACGGCCATCTCGACTACCACGCTTACGAACGTAAGCTGGACGAGCTTTTTGCGAAGAACAAGAAAGCTGAATAGGCATTCTGTGCGGCGGCCGCTTAACTTCATACTTTCCGGGAGCAATTCATGAGCACTCAAGAGGCGACTGGCTTTAAGCCCAAAAAATCTGTCGCGCTGTCGGGCACGCCCGCGGGCGAGACGGCAATTTGCACAGTGGGCCAGAGCGGCAATGACCTGCATTATCG
>Ga0182024_10011859_pt1 | contig 17384 bp, 22 predicted proteins | sample P32metaG_FD_120480 | JGI IMG/M metagenome (GOLD analysis project Ga0182024, IMG submission 120480) | Permafrost microbial communities from Stordalen Mire, Sweden - P3-2 metaG (Illumina Assembly) | ecosystem: Environmental > Terrestrial > Soil > Wetlands > Permafrost | place: Sweden: Stordalen...
ATGCTGCCTCCCGTGCCACCGCCTCTTCTTCGTCGAGCCGCGCATTGATGAACGCGATCAAGTCATTCATGCGCCCCATCTTCGCCGGCCGGGGGTGAGCGTTGACCGCCCCCACCTGGCAGGCTGCAACGCCCGGCTCGCCCGCCCTTGCAGGTCAGGTGAACCAGTTTCTCGTCTCCCACTCCGCCGCCTTCGTTCAGGCGGGCACGAGGCAGGCCGCGCAGACGACAGCGGGCTCCGGTTTCGCGTCCTCGGTTAACCAGTGTATCGCCCAGTCCTTCACCACGAGCTCGTCCCAGACGGCGACCGGGTACGTGGTAGTCACCGCGAGCGTTTCGGGCACCCCGTCCCCGTGGGCGTTCTCGATCGAGGCGAGCAGTTCAGGCACTCCCTCGGGCGCCCCGCTGGCGTCGACCCCGGTCCCGTACCAGTTCGTTCCCGCGGCCGCCGGCCTGGTGACCGTGATCCTCCCGGTCTCCGGGCTGACCGCGTCAACCACGTACTGGCTGGTCGCGGCGGCAGCAGGAGATGTCAGCGACTACTTCGAGTGGTACAAGAGTTCCGCGACCTCCGGGGCCGCGACGTCCGTCGACGGCTCGTCGTGGAGCCCGCAGGCGTTCGGGATGCTCTACCAGGTTTACGACAACTCCCTCACGCCCCCGTGGACGGGAATCTGGGAGGACGGCGGGGCGCGCTGGACGAGCTACGGGTACTCCTCGGGGCGGGTGTCGGCGGTCAGCGAGTTCACCAGCGGGCAGACTCCGGCCGGCTACGTCGCCTCGGTTCGATCCTTGTCCTACTCCGGCAGCCTGCTTACCGGGGTGGCCTGAGTGGACTCGGTCGCCGCGCTCTTGCTCGCCTCCCTCACGGGAGCGAACGCCCCGCCTTCCGTCCAGACGGACCCGACCGAGATTACCGCCACCAACCCGACGACGGCCACGGCAGTGACCAAGCTCTGGCCGTTGCTCCCAGGTACTCCCCAGGCCGGCACGACATATCAGTTGACGTGCGAATTCACCGGCACGTGGGAGGGAAACGCCCTCGCGTTCAACATCGGGATTGCCGGCAGCTGGACCCAATTTAATCCCGCTGTCGGCGCGCCCTCGTTCAGCGCAGGGGCCGTCGTCGCCGGGTGGCTCAACCTCAAGGTCCGGGTGCTGTCCGCAAGTACGGCAAGATTCGCGCTCTTCGGCTCGATCGGGGAAACCGCTTCGTCGGTGACGCCGAGCACGGGCGAGGTGGGCGTGACGCCGTTGAGCCAAACCCTGCCGATAGCAGCAGGGAACACGATCGCGCTGGGCGTCCTGTTCGGGGCGAGCACAGGGGGCCAGGCTCTTGCCACGTACGGTAGTGATTTCACTATCGTCGGCGCGTAAGGCTAGCGACTCACTCCGCCCGCGTTCCAGGCCCGGCAACCGCCGCCAGCGCCTGACAGGGGGACGCAGATGGCGGCGACCCCCGGTACCGCGCTGACTGCCGCCGGCGGTAAGCCGTGACCTTCGCCTCCGTCGGCTCAGCCTTCGCCTCGACAGCGGCGTCGTTCAGCCTGACCCCGGGCGCTGTCGGCGACCTTATCGTCGTCTTCGCGATCACCGAGTCGACCGCCGACTACGCCTCGTCGCTGTCGAGCAGCAACGTCACCTGGTCGGTACTGCTCGCGCACCAGGTGATCGGCAGCACCTGCCAGACGGTGTTCCTGGGCAAGGTCACCGCCGCCTCGGCGGCGACCGTCACGGTCACCTACAACGCCGGCACGCCCACGCTGCGGCTTGTCGGCAAGGAATTCTCGACGACCGCCGGGTTCGGCGCCGTCACCCTGGACACCTCCGGCACGGTCAACGCGACCACCACCCTGTTCCCGTCGCTGAGCCCGTCGCGGGGCGCCGGCGAGCTTTACGCCGGCTACGCGTTCAACGCCGCCACGGCAAGCGCGGGATCAACCAGCGGTTACACCTACTACGTCGACGCCAACGGCAACGGCCTCGCCTACAACGCGGCCTGCACCAGCGGGGCGCAGCAGCCTGCGTGGACCGACAACGACGCGCTGTCCGGCGTCGCGGTCCTGCTGTACGAGGCGGCCCCCTCCCGGTTCCCCCAGCCGGGGAAAGCCGTCGCAGGGAAGGGCGCGGCGCGGAAGGGCGCGGCCCCCGGGTCCCCCGGCGCCCCCCGCGTCACCCGCCCGTCGCCGTTCGCCCAGCCGAACCGCGGGGCCCGGGGCGCGGTACCGCTGAAGCCGGGGACGGCCAAGGGCTCGCAGGGCGCCCCGTACGTCTACGTCGCCCCCGTCGTCGCCTCGTTCGCGCAGCCGGGCCGCGCCGTAACGGGGCGCCCGTCGGCCCGCCACGGGACTGCGGCAGGCTCTCCGGGTGCGCCCCGCCAGCCGCGGCCCTCGCCGTTCCCGCAGCCGGGCGCGCAGCCGGGGAAGGCGCCCGCGGCGCATCCCGCGGCCCGCAGGGGCATCCCCTCGGGCTCGCCAGGGGCGCCTTACGTCTACGTGCCCGTCGTGGCGTCGCCGTTCGCGCAGCCGCGCCGCGCCGTCGCCGGGCGGCGGGCGGCCCGCAAGGGGACCGCCTCGGCCTCGGGCTCCGGCGCCGCCTCGCCCCTTGTGCAGGAGACCTCCGGGAGCAGCACGACCACCAGCCTCACCCTCACGTTCCCCGGCGCCGTCACGGCCGGCCACGCCGTCATCATCGCCGTCTGCGGGTTCAGCGGCGGGAGCGTCAGCGGCATCACCCTCGGCGGGGTCGGCTCCACGTTCACCAACGTCGCCTCCGGGGGCGGCAACGCGCAGGTGTGGGCGGACCTCGGCGCAGGCCAGGCGTCCCCGACGATCGTCATCACCGCCACCACCGCCGGGATCATCGCGTACGCCTACGAGCTCAGCGGCGTCGTCTTCTTTGACACGGCGGCGGCGAACTCCGGCACCGGCACGTCCTGGTCCTCGGGCGCCGCCGCCACGACCGTCCCCTACCCGCACTTCACCGTCGGCATCGGCACCACCGCCAGCGCCGGGACCATCACCCCCACGGCGGCCGGGTGGGCGAACCAGGCCGCCCGCACGGGCGTCACCGGGGCGGCCACCACGGGCGCGGTGTCCGGGTACCGGCTCGCGCCGCCCTCCGGGACCTACACCTACTCCGGCACCGCCGGGTCCAGTGCCGCGTGGGGCGCCGTCACCGCCGTGTTCCTCGCCGTGCCCCAGGGCGGCAACACCTGGGGCGGCTACATCTTCGAGGAGCACGCCAGTTACACCGGGGTCACCGCCACGTTCACCATCCCGTCATCGGTGCCCCTCGTCACGGAGGCAATCTGCTCGATCTGGGTCGGCCTCGGGAACATTTACCAGACGGGCATCTTCCTGAGCTCCAACTCCTCCTACACGGGCAACGTGGACACCAGCCCGTGGTCATGGTGGCTCGGCGGCGGCGGCGGCGCGGGCGAGCTGTGGAGCACGGCGGCGTTCCCGACCGGCCCCGGCGACTCACTGACGCTGACGCTCACCGTTGACGGCACGTTCTGGTACGCGACGATCGCCAACAACACCCGGGACTGGACGTACACCGAGGTCAAGAGCGTCCTGGGAAACAACGCGGGCTGCTGGGCCTACGACGGCACCACCGGCGCCCCGGTGAACTGGGGATGGATCTACCCGGTGGGCGACGCCGTGGTCGTCATCGAGCAGGAAGGCGGCGCACCGAACCAGCTTCCCGGTTACGGGTCGATCACCTTCACCGGCGTCACCACGACGCCGGCCATCACGCAGGCCCCGCCGCCGCAGTTCACGGTCCCGTCGGCCACCGGCGGCATCACCCAGTACCCCGGCCCGTTCAACCTCGCGGCCAGGTCATTCACGATGACCTGGAACCAGGCCGACTGACTGACATGCCGGCGATGATCAGCTGCAGCATCGCGACGACGCCGATAAACGGCACGGCGTCGTCGATCGCCATCGCCCCGCCTCCGGCTTACGCGGCCGGGAACCTGCTGGTCATGGTGGTCACCGGAGGCGGCGCGACAGCGGGTGCCGCGGTCTCCGCCACCGCGCCGTCCGGCTGGACCGCGCTGTCGTCCTCCGGCGCCGGGCTCAGCGTCTTCTACAAGACGGCCACGGGCAGCGAGCCGGCGTCGTACGCGGTCACGATGTCCGCCACGTGCTGCATCGCCGCGTACGTCGCCGCCTACCCCGCCGCCACGATCGCCAGCCACAGCTTCGGGAACAGCGCCAGCGGCGTCACCAGCTACACGGGCACGTGGCCGTCGGCTGCCTCGTCCCAGCTCGTGCTCGCGCCCGCCGCCGCGGTCGCGTCCGCGGGCAACGCCGGCTACCAGAACGTCGTCTACCCGTCCGGGCTGACCGCGGAGATACCCGTGTTCGGGCAGGCGCTCCCGTTCCAGCCGGGAACGGTCGTCTACCCGTGCGCCGCGGGCTTGTACGACGTCACGGGCAGCGTGATGAGCGGCCTGCCGGCGCCGCAGTTCACCTCGCCGCAGCCGTGCACCGCCTATGCCGGGTTCATCGTCCTCACCCTCACCGGGACATCGGCGCCGCTGAGGGTCACCGCGTCGGTCGCCTACCCTGAGGCGACCCCTGGGCTGCTGCTGACCGTCAAGGCACTGACCGGCGCGGCCCCGCCCGCGGCGATCATCGCGGGCGGGGCGGTCGCGGCGTTCTCCGCCGGCGGCACCTCGCAGGCCCCGCAGGCGCCCGTCACCCCGAACGCCAGCGGCAGCCTGGTCTACGGCGCCGCGACGCTGAACCTCGCGTCCGCCTCCGCGGTCACTTTCACGCCCGGCACTCACACCACGTTCAGCCAGAACGCCTCCAGCGCGGGCAACCCGGGCACCTACGGCACGTTCCGGTCCACGGCGGCGACCACGGCGGGCACGCCGGTCACCCTCGGCGGGACGGCCCCCGTCAACCCGTACTTCACCGTCGCCCTCGCGGAGATCCTCGCCGCCCCCGGAAGCTCCCTGTCGGAGACGGCCACCGCCGCCGCCAGCGGCATGGCCCCCGGCGACTTCGCGACGACCGCCGTCTCGCAGACCGCGGTCTTCGCCGTGCCTCCGGCGGCGGGCTCCCTGCTCGTCGCGATGGTGTCGGCCAACTCGTACTGGCCGTACGGCAGCGCCGTCGTCACGATCACGGACTCCTCCGGCCTGGCCTGGACCCCGCTCGTCCAGCAGCCCAGCCTCAGCTACTCCGGCGTGTGGATCGCGCAGGTCCCCGCGCCGCCGTCGTCCTACGTGGTGGAGGACGAGGGCGGCGGCACCGTCCTCGACGAGGCCGGCGGCCAGGTCTACGACGAGAGCGGGCCGGGGAGCACCTCCCTGTTCCGGCAGCCGGGCCACGCCGCCAAGGGGAGGCCTGCCGCCCGCAAGGGCACCGTGCACGGCTCACCCGGGGCGCCTTACGTCTTCGTCCCGGTCGTCGTCGCGCCGTTCACGCAGCCGCACCGGGCCGTCTCGGGACGGGCGTCGGCCCGCAAGGGCACCGCGGCAGCGGAGAACCTGGGCGCCGCCTACGTCTACGTCCCCGTCATCCCGGCCGCCTTCACCCAGCCGGACCGGGCAGTACCGGCGCACCCGGCCGCCCGTCACGGCACCACGGCGGGCTCGCCCGGCGCCCCCTACGCTTACGTGCCGCCGTCGCACACCTTCGTCATCCTCGACGAGGCCGGCAGCGCGGTGCTGGACGAGGCCGGCGGCCAGGTCTACGACGAGTCCGGCCCCGGCCCCGCGCCCGCCTCCCCGGCGTGGTCCGCCGCCCGCGCCGGCCTGAACGGCGATGAGTCGGCGGTCAACTGGGCGTCCCAGGTGAGCCAGTTCCTCACGACTCACGGCGTCGTTCCCGTGTACGGCGGGAGCCGGATCTGGACCGTCGCCCAGCCGGCGGACACGGTCACCACCGCGTTCGCCTGGCTGGACGCCGCGACGCCGGGCTGGCTGCCCGCCGCGGCCGTCTCCCAGCCGTTCGCGATGCCGGCGGGAGCCACCGCTGTCGGCCGCGTGCAGGTGCCCGTGCAGGCCTCGGGCAGCGGCGCGGACCTGCAGGTGAGCCTCTGCCCCGACAACGGCTCCGGCTCCCCGAACGTGTCCAGCCCCCTCGCCTCCGTCACGGTCCCCGCGAGCCACATTGCCGCGCTGTCGGCGGCCGGCAGCCTCGCGACGGCGGGGCCGCTCGCGACCGCGCAGTGCAACACCGCGCTCCCCGGTACCTGGTCGCCTTCCCCGTGGACCCAGCCGGCGCTGTCCGCGAACGGCGCGGGCTCCTATGCCACCCCGGCGACCTCCGGCGGCTTCACCGCGCTGGTCGGCGGCTACGACACGACCGCCGCGGCGCCGAGCGCGAGCGTCTACGTCATCGCCTCCCAGGGCGCGACGGTGTCCACCGGGACCGCCCAGCCATCGTTGCCGAAGGCCGCTTACCTCGCCGCCGCGGCGGTCACCACGGACAGCGTGGTCGTCGCCGGGGGCCTCGGCGCGGCCGGGGCACTCGGTAACGCGTGGACGGCCAGCTGGGACCCCGGCCTCGGGGTGATCGGCGCGTGGTCCGCCCAGCAGGCGCTTCCCGCCGCGAGCGTCAACGCGGCGATGGCCTCATGGGGAACCACGGTGTACGTGATCGGCGGAAGTACCGCCGGCACCGCGGCGACCGCCGTGAGCACCGTGCTGACCGCCTCAGCCTCGACGGGGCAGATCTCTGCGTGGACGGCGGGACCGCCGCTGCCCGTCAAGACGTTCGCCCCTTACGCGGCGGTCGTCGGGAGCTGGCTGGTCGTCGCGGGCGGGCAGAGCACCGCGGGAGCCGCCCAGACAGCCGTCTGGTACTCGGCGGTCAACGCCGACGGAAGCCTCGCCGGGTGGCAGCAGGGACCGTCCCTGCCGCAGCCCGCCTACGCCTACGGGCCGTCGTGGAACCTCGCCGTCACGGACTCCGCGGTGATGATCGTCGGCGGCCCTACCACGGGCGGGGCGAACTCCCCCTACACGCAGGTGCTCGCGGTCTCCCCGGACGGCCCGGCCGCCGCCTGGCAGCTGTCCAACTGGGACGGCGGCGAGTTCCAGGCAGCCGCCTACCCGGCGGCAGGACCGGGGCAGTGGCAGCTGTTCAGCCTGCACACCACGACGTTCGCCACCGGGCTCCTGTACCCGGTGCCGCTCCTGTCGGTCCCGCTTCCCGTCTCCGGGCTCACCCCGGGCGCCACCTACCACGTGGTGCTCCGGCAGTCGGGAGGCTCTGCGGTCAACTCCCTTGCGCTCGGGGCGATGGCCTCCGGCACGGGGGCAGGCTGGCTGTGGCAGCCGAGGTCCGGCGGGACGTGGACGCCGGCCCCCGGGCAGCAGGTGGCGGTCAACGTGTTCGACCAGACAGCAGGCGGGAACCCGCTGCACCTGGTGCAGGACTCCGGAGCCGGGGTCACGACGCTCACCTACCAAGGTGCGGGCGGCCTGCTCAACGGCGTTCTCGAGAGCACCGTGTTCCCGCCGGGGTCGCCCGAAGCGGTGCTTCCGAGCGTCGTGCAGGTCACCTACGGTACGGGCGGGGTACCGACCGGGCTTGTGCAGCTTGACTAGGGCTTCGGGAAGTCTCGCCGCTTGATCTTGGCCATCCGCCCGTCCGGGCGATGCCACACGATGCCCTCGTACGGGTGCGCGTGCAGCCACTTGGCGAGCCCGTTGAAGTCGCGCGGCGCGTCAGGTAGCTCGGTCGCGCCCTCGTGCCAGACCAGCTGGTGAGTCTCGTACCCTTCGGGGTTGCCGTTGATCTTCGGGCCGACCAGCTCATAGGTGCCGGGCTCGCGGTCGATGCCGCCCATAGCGCCGAGCGCAATAACGGTCGCCTCGGTCCAGTACTTCGCGAATGGCGACTGCTCTGCGGGTTCCCGGCCGACCGTCTTGCCAGTCTCCGGGTCGGTTTCGAGCACGGCGAACATGGCGGGCTCAGGCTTGCCCGCTTTGACCTCGCGGCGAGCCCACCAGTTGATGCCGTCGTACATCATGCAGGTGCCGTCGAACTTCCTGGTGGGCACGCCTTCGCCGTTGACGACTACCCATTCGCAGCCCGGGACGATTTCCGGCAGCACGTAGCGCCGGTCACCGTCCCAGTCGCGAACGAACAGCGTCGGGATCTTCTGCATTCCGTCACGCTACCGCCCCCACTGACCGGGGAGGGGCCCGCAGTCGGGCCTCCTGCTAAAACAACGTATCTTGGTGCGGCCGACTCGCAGGTGAGAGCGGGTAGCCGGTTGCAACCCGGCTTGATGGGTTTGCCAGCAGAAAGCGAGTGGTCCCGCCCGTCGCCGCACCCCGTTTTGCCTCAATGCCCTTCATGACTTCCCGAAGGTTTTCAGCGATCCTGATTAGCCGGTCCGGGTCGTCTCGTGCCAGACCGATGGCGATGTTGCAAGGCCCGCAGGCTAGTCCTCGCCTGCATTCTGTGCAGGAATAGCCGCTTGGGCAGCATGCGTGGTCATGGTCTATCACCATGTGCCTGCGGGCAGTCGGGAGCGGATCTTCACAGAGGTAGCACCGTCCACCCTGGGCCTCGAACATCGCTTGCCAATTGGGTGGCGTCATGCCGTGCCGGGTCTTCAAGTGGTACTCCCAGTGGTACTGGCTATCGGTCCGGTTGCCGTGTTCCTGGTTGTATTTGCGATTTCGCGCCCGGGTTGCCTCTAGGTTCGCTTGGCGATAGGCGTTCTCGTACGCTCTAATGTGCTCGCGGTGAGTCTGACGTCATCGGCGGTTGTGTTCCCGTTTCTTATCGGGATCGCGGATGGGCATGGTACACAGTGTACCATCGGTACCGGCAGTACACTGTGCCCATGACTGAAACGATGGGGGCACACGAGGCCCGCGACCAGCTCGGCAAGCGCATTGATGCTGCCCACTTCATGGGCAAGCACACGGTGATAGAAAAGAACGGTGAACCGCGCGCCGTCCTCGTTCCCTACGCATGGTGGGCCGAGCGCCACGAAGAAGACACCTGACGGGACGCATATCCCGTCTCGCCGCCGGTATAGCCGGGCAGCGTCAGCCGGCGGGGGCGGGCCTCTTCCCGCTTGAACTCCGCGCCCGCCAGCGGAAGGACGCGGAGGGCGCACGTGGACTCCGCGCTGATCACCGTCCTGTCCAGCGCCGGGGTGGCCGGGGTGTTCTGCGTCTTGTTCGTTTTCGGGCTAATTGCGCCGAAATTCGTGGTTGATGACCTTAAGTCCGAGATTACCGAGCTGAAGGCGGCCGTTGAGGCCGAGCGGGAGCGGGCCACCGCGTCCGTCGCCGCCGCCTCCGCAACCCGCGACGTCCTGGCCGCCATCCAGCTCGGGCGGAGCATCGGCACCAAGGCGGCGGACGAGCGGTGAGCCGCCTGAAGGAATGGCTGAGGAGGCTGCCGTCAATGCCCTTCCCGTGGCCCGCCAAGATCCTCAGGCACAAGGCGATCGCGGCAGCCAGGGCGGAGAAGGACCGGTCGCGGGCGGGGGCCGCACGGGCCGAAGTCCTGCGCCGGCAGATCGAGGTGCTGCGGGAGCAGAACCATTTTGCGGCCGCCCTCGTAGATCAGATCATTTCGAGACACGAGGAAGGGGGTGCGACTTGAGGAAATGCCCCCACGCCCCCGGACGATTCGCAGTCGTCGCCGGAGTATTTCCGCACATTAGTTCTAACATTTAGAAGGGGGTGCCGCGCTTGTCCCAGACCTCGATAATCGTGCTGCTCCTCAAGATCGGCCTCATCTCCGGCCTTGTGGCCATCCTCGGGTGGATTGCCGTTTATACCCGTTTGGCCCATTGGTGGAAGGGCCCGCTCGGCCGCACCCTCGTGATCGAGGCGGCCCTGATCGCGGCCCTGTTCGTACCGCAGATCCTCAGCCTCTTCTTCCATCTCGGCCGCATGGACTCCCGCATCGTCGCCTGGTCGGACGTGGTCCTCATCGGCTGCGTGGGGCCGGTCATGGCCTGGCGCTGCCTGGTTTGGGTCCGGCTCGACCGGGCCGGACGGCTCGGTCGCACCGGGCACGGCGGAGAGGACGCCGATGGCACTGGCTGACCTGTCCGCGATCGCCGGGTACCGCAAGCGCGGCCCGTGGCCACCGGACCAGCCTCCGGCCAGCTACACGTTCTGGGCGCCCGACGATGACCTGCACGGGGTCCTCGCCACCATGATCCGCTCGGCGACTCACAGCCTGGTACTGGCGGTCTACGGGTTCGCTGACGACGAGCTCGCGGCGGCCGTCCACGAGCGCCTCGATGACCCGGGATGCTTCGTGTCACTGACGCTCGACTCCTCGCAGGCCGGGGGCGTGCACGAGCGGGCGATCCTCGCCAAGTCCGGCTACCCGTCGAACTCGGTCGCGATCGGCCAGTCAGAGAAACATCGAATAATGCACCTTAAGGTCGCGGTGATTGACCAGGTTGACCGGGTTACCGGCTCGACGAACTGGTCAACGGCGGGCGAGTCGCTGCAAGACAACGAGCTGACTGTCATCCGGGACCGGGTGCTCGCGGCCGACGCGCGGGCGAAGCTCGATCTCATTCACGAGGCGATGCTGACCGCCGCGACCGGGAAGGGAGCCTGACATGCCCCGCATGCGCCCCCGCTCGTACGAGGTCGACGGAGGCTGGCTCACCGGAACCGCCCGCGGCGCCTTCATCGTCCCGGCAGGCTACTGCTCCGGTCACCCGGACACCCTGCACGCCACGGCGGACGAGGCTTACCAGTGCTACCGGAAATACCTGGTCGAGCGGACGCTGAAGCTTGACGGCCGACGCGGCGCCCCCGGGCCGTGCACGGCCTGCGGGACGTCAACGGACAGGACGGTCGTCATTAACGGGCAGCCGCGGGACTGGTGGTGCGGCGAGCACGCGACCGCCGAAGACGTAACCGCGTGGTGGAACAGCAGTCAAGACAAGGACGGCGCCCCATGACCACGCCCGCGCCCCCGCAGCAGCCTCAGCCGCGCCCGGTTTAAAGAAGGAGCCCTCATGCACCCCGGAATCGCCGGCGGCCTCGCCGTCCTCGCCTTTGCCATAGCTCTCATCCTCGACCTCGCCGGGATAGACAAGGGCCGCGTCAACGAGAACACCTTCGTCATCATCGGGCTGCTGTGCCTCTCCGTCGCACTGGTGACCTACTGGGGTCCGTGGCGCGGGCGAACCGCCCCCTAGCCGCCCGTGAGCGAGGAAGCCGGGGACCGCCCGAATGCCCGGGCTCCCCTGGAGGGCCGCGTGCCCGGATCGATATTGCAGCAGCCAACCCCGTCGGCGACAACCGACCCGTCCAAGAACGTCGATGCCCTGGTCGAAGCCGCGATGCGACGCCAGGACGACATGCGCGTCATGGAGTCGGCGCACGTGCGCGAGCTGATGCTGCTGCGCGCCGGCTACGACGAGAAGCTCCGCCAGGCTGAGACCAACCGGATTGACGCGATCCGGCAGGTGGACGTGGGAGCCGTCCAGCGCGCCGCCGAGGTGCAGGCAGCCCAGCAGCAGGCCCTCGCCGCGCAGGTGGTGGCTACCGCCGACGCGTTCCGGGTTTCCATCGCGGCAGCCCTGGAACCGATCCAGAAGGACATCCGCGACCTGCGGGACGCCCAGTCGCGCGGCGTCGGCGGCAAGGAGCAGGTCGTGGAGACTCGCGGCTCGCAGAACGAGACACGGATGAACGTGGGCACCCTCATTTCCGTGGCGCTGCTCGCGCTATCCGTGCTGACCTTCATCGTGCTGTACGCGGCGAAGAAATGAGCACCAAGGCCAGGACCGACCTGCTGACCACGACCGAGATGTTCCACCTCGACCAGGCATGCCAGCTGATCACCAAGGCGTTCGGCGGCGAGTGCCCTTACCTTGTCGGCACGGCCGGGCTCGGCGGGGCGGATTCGTACCGCGACGTCGACGTCCGCCTGATGCTCGACGACGACGAGTTCGCAGTGGCATGCCCGACACGAGAGCGATGGGAACTGCTCTGCCTGTCGATCGGCGCTTACCTCAGTTCGCGCACGGGGCTGCCGGTTGACTTCCAGATCCAATCGGCCTCGGTCGCGAACGAGCGGCACGGCGACGGCCCGCGCAACCCGCTCGGCATCCCCGGTGCTGCGGCGCGGATCTTCGCGGGCGGCGGGGACGCGACACCCGAATGGGGGACAGCGTGAGCCTGTACCGGCACGTCCCGCACCCCCACATCGCGCACCGCAAGGAGCACGGGCCGGTCAAGGTCGCGGACGCCCCGGCCGGGAAGAGCGCGGTCGCCCGGTTCAACACCCGCGCCGCCGTCATAGTGACGCGTGCCGTCGGGACTATGTACACCGCTTACGCCTTCTGCCTGCTCGCGTTCTACGGGCTGCCCGCCGGACTGCACGGCGGCCCTGCCGGGTTCGTCCAGTGGGCCAGCTCGCAGTTTCTGCAGCTAGTGCTGCTGCCCATCATCATCGTCGGGGGGGCGGTCCTCGCCGAGGCCACCGACCGGATGGCGAAACGGCAGTTCGACGACGTTGAGGCGCTCCTGCACGGCCAGTCAGAGCAGGCCGCGCACCTCGCCGCGCAGGACGAGAAGATCCTGGCGATCCTCGCGCAGATCGAGGCGAACACGGCGCTGACCGAAGAGGTCAAGGCGGCGCTGACCGCACGGGCACGGGGCGCGCTGCCGCCCGCGCGGCCCGAGGAGAAGAGGCTCGCGACGTGACCATCACGATGTTCGACACCGCGTACAGTGACCAGTTTCCTGCCGGTGCCGCCGCCTACGCGGGATATGTCGATGGCGGCATCGGCAATCAGCCCAACTACGCGTTCATCGTGAGCGCCTTCCCGAACGCACGGCACCTGTCGATAGCCCTGTTCGCCTCCGACAACGCGGACGCGCTTGACGTCGAGTCCGGCGCGGCCCGGCCCGGCGACATCCCGGACTGGCACGCCAGGCAGGTCGCACGCGGCATCGTCCGCCCGGTGATCTACGCGAACGCCTCCACGATGGAGGCTGGGGTCATCACGGTCGCCGGGTGCCTGCAGGGAGGGCGGCGGGCGGTACGGCTGTGGAGTGCCCACTACGGGGCCGGCGAGCACATCTGCGGGCCGAAGTCCTGCGGGGCCACCTCGGTCGACATGGACGGGACGCAGTGGACGTCGACCGCGAACGGCCTCGTCCTCGACCAGTCCCTTCTCCTCGATGACTTCTTCGGCGCGCCCGCGCCGGCCCCCGCATGGCAGGAGCGGCTAATGCAGGCACTACCCAATGTCCGCGAGGGGTCCACGGGCGGGATCGTGAAGACGATTCAGGGGCTCCTGTGCGCTCGCGGGCACGTCACCCCGATCGATGGCGACTTTGGGGTCGGCACGCTCGAACAGGTGAAGGCGACGCAGGCCGCGGCCGGTGTGACGCAGGACGGGATCGTCGGGCCGGCCACATGGGCGGTTTTGGTTACCGGCTCCGCGCTGTGACCCTCATCCCCGGCCGCCGCGTCCAGTCGCTCGCCGAGATCGAGCGTCCCGGGGACTACTGCGGTCCGATTACGGGCTATACCGGCGACAAGGAAGCGTGCTTCTTCCTCAAGCCCAACGCCCGCGACGAGGGAGTACCGCCGCGCGCCCGGAGCCTGCAGCACGTCTGCTTTCCTCCGCATACGTACCGCGAGTGCCCGGACGGCTCCCTGGAGATCCGGGCGAGCATCGGCAACCTGATCGGCGGCGATCCCGTCACCGATGACGGCTGGCACGGCTTTTTGGACGAGGGCAATACCTGGCGGCAGGCCTAGACCAGCTCGGCCATGAACCGGAACGACATCTCCGACCCGTCGGCGAACGTCATCGTCCAGTAGCCGGCGGCGGGATCATCGTCGTACTCAAGCGACTCGATCGTCTTCCCGGCCGCGTCTTCGCTGATCATCTTCCGCTGTGCGGGCGTGTAAATCATGCCGCCCATTCTCCCTGACCCCAGGCTCCGTTGAGCACCGCTCCGGGGGCCTCTCGCACGTCCCGGAGGTGGGTCTCATCTCAAAAATCTCGCAGTACCCGCAGATTTCCTCCCCGCCCACCAGCATGATCATGCTGGGAACGGACATAACGGACACGACCGAGGCACCCTCAGGTACCACAAAAACCACCACGATCGCGCAGCTTGTCGCGGCGGCCGGCGGGGGCGGCGGCGGCGGGGGCGTCTCCGGGTGGAAGAACCTGATCTCCGACTACGGCGCCGACCCGACGGGGGCGACGCCGGCCTCCACGGCCATCGCGAACGCGTGCGCGGCGGCGACAGCGGCCCAGCCGAAGGCTTTCGGCCTTATCGTCCCCCCCGGCATCTACGAGGTCACCGCCTCCCAGGACCTGCCGTACAACCTGGTCATCTGGGGCGCCGGGGCCTCGGGCGGCGACGTGACCGGGCAGTACATCGGGTCCGTGTTCCGCCTCGGCACGGCGTTCACGGGCACGTACGCGTTCGGCTTCAAGGACACCCCGCACGTCACCGGCATGACAGGCACCAACGGCGCCGTCGTCTCCGGGATCTACGTTGACGGCGGCCTTTACACGGGCGGCCTGGCGATCGACGGGTTCTACATCTACGGGCCCACGATGTGCGTGTTCCAGAACATCAAGATCGCCCGCATGACCGGCTGGGCGGTCAACGCCTCCGGCGTCGACTCCGCCATGAACGAGCAGTTCCCGTTCGGCCAGACGTGGACCGGCGTCGCGGCCGACTCGTGCGGGACCGTCTCCGGCGGGGGCTTCAACCTCGTCGGCTGCGAGGACTCGGTATTCACAGGGTGCTACTCGATCGGCTCCAGCAACGGCCCCGGGTTCCTTGTCAACGGGTGCGACAACAGCAAGTTCGTCGGCTGCAACAGCGAGTGGAACAACAGCCTTACCAGCGGGTACGGCTTCTACGTCACCGGGGACTGGCAGTACTTCACGGGCGGCTGCACCTTCACCGGGTGCAGCACGGACTCCAACGGCACCGCGGGCTTCTACTGCGATGCCACCTGGACCACCGGAGGCGGCGCGGGAACGGGCCCCGGCATCATCCACGTGACCGGCTGCCACTTCCGCCGCGACGGCTGCACGAACAACCCGGCGATCAGCGCGGGCATCTACATCGGCGCGACTACCCTCCCGATGATCTTCAGCGGCTTCTCTACGATGCCGAGCATCGGCGACTCGGGCGGCACCGTGTACGCCCCGAAATACGGCGTCTACCTGGCCAACGCGAGCTACGCGCAACCAATCGTCTTCAGTGCGGGCCTCGCGTGGGGCGTGACGAACGGCGCCTACACGCACACTGCCGCCGGCTGGCCGGCCAACTCGGCCGTCTTCAGCCAGACCGGCGTCCTGCTCACGCACGGCGATAACTCCGCGCCGACCTACGGCTCTTGATGCTGCCTGCTTTCCCGGACGCCCTGCACCCCAAGGATCGAGGACCAGCGATGACGATCAGCCTCACGCTCACGGTCAGCCCGGCCTCACCGACTGCGGGCCAGGTCGTCACCGCCGTTTACGCCGTTGCGGGAAACGGCCCCGCCCCCGGCGCGCCGGTCGCCACGACCAGCGGCGAAGTCGCGATCGGCGGGACGGAGTACGAGGAGGTCACCACGATCTCCCCGCTCAGCGGCCCGGCCGCCGCGGTCACTTACGCGGTTCCCGTGTGCAAGGGGCTGACGTTCGCGAAGACCGCCCAGGCGAACGTCTTCACGGCGACGGCCGGGGCCAGCTTCGGGACGTCGGTCACGGGGTCGGCCGCGGTCGGCGGGACGACGTACCGGGCCGCGGCCAGCCTCACGCCCGTCGCCCCGGTTACGCCGGTCTCCCCGCCGCCGTCCGGAGCAGTCCCGTACCCGGCCGCCCTGGCGACAGGTCACGCGCTGACCGCCCAGTACCTCCCGGCCGACCTTTACGCCTGGCGCTACAACCCGGGCACGTCCACTCCCGTCACCAACGGCTCCGGACCGAGCGCGAACCCCGGCAGCCCGCGCAACGTCTCCGTGACCGCCGACGGCGGCATCAGCGTCATCCGGCTCGCCACGACCAGCGCGAGCGACTGCGGCGTCATCCAGTCCCCGGGCCTGGTGCCGACCTCGAGCGGCGTCGTCGAGACGCTGGTCAAGTTCTCCGGGTTCGCCAACGGCGGCAGCGAGGCCTTCGCCGACTGGGCGAGCTTCTGGATGTACGGCCCGAACTGGCCGGCCCAGGGCGAGATCGACGCGGTTGAGACCCAGTACGGCAACTCCTACGTGAGCTACCACTACGGGTCCGGGAGCAGCAGCCAGGCCACCACCGACCCGTGGTCCTACCCTGCCAAGACGGTTCAGTTGTCACCGGAGAACAGCACCAGCGCCCCTGTCGCCCCGAACATCGTCCCGGGCGCCTGGACGTACGTCACGCTCGCCTTCGGCAGGGACGCCAGCGGCGACTACAAGTGCGACGTCTACTACAACGGGGTGCTGTACTGCACGATCAGCGGCTCCTGGGTCACGGGCGACGAGATGTACATAACGGCCGGCACCGGGTTCGGGGAGGCCGTCCTCGGCTCCAGCCAGGCCCCTTACGACCAGCCCGGGAACATTGAGATCCAGTACATTCGCGTGTTCTCGTAACCTGGAACGCGGGCTAGCTCACCGGGCACGGAGCCTTGCGTACGCCTCTTGCGCTTCCGGGCTCCCGAACGGAACGCCGTCACGCCGCAGCTCCAGGAACAGGGCAGCCCCTCGGGCGTGCTCTGCGATGACGTCCGGAGGGCTCGCGAGTGTCTCCGGTGTCAGCGCGCACCGGGGCAGCGCGGCCAGCTCGGGCGACCATCCGGCATCGGCCAGTGCAGCCACTTTGCGCAGCTCGCCAGGATCGGCCGTTACGCCGAAGGCTGTAACCGGGCTCATCGCGCGTCACCCCAGGTGGCTTCCATCGCCTTGCCGATCTCGCAAGCCCCGGCACTGCCCGGTTCGGGCCGCGGGACAGCCGACCCGGCGTCCGACCAGGGCCTGAAGTCACTGAACGCCACCCCGCGAACCTCCCACCCGTCAGGCGCGGCGGCACGGAACACCGGGTCGCGCTCATGCGGGCCGATCCGCCGCATGAACACGTTGCCAGTCTCAGCGCGCTCCCAGCCGGCAGGCCCCTCGACGTGAGTCTTCGGCTTGACGACCTCGATGACCACGAGGTCGCCCGCTGACGGCGGGCCGTTCTCGGGGATCTCGTCCCAGCCCTGCGTGAGGCTCACCGTGACAGAGCTGACCCCCTGCGGGAGTGCCGTCATGCTGCCGAGCTTCGCGAGCGCCATGGCGACAGCTTAGGCCCGGGGCTCTTGTGGGATGAAACCCGCCGCACTGGTACCGCACCGCCCACTCTGCTTCCTTCCCGTCCACGCCGCCAGCTTAGGCCGGCATGTCCGCCCACGGCGTATGACCGCCG
>Ga0182024_10011860_pt1 | contig 17382 bp, 16 predicted proteins | sample P32metaG_FD_120480 | JGI IMG/M metagenome (GOLD analysis project Ga0182024, IMG submission 120480) | Permafrost microbial communities from Stordalen Mire, Sweden - P3-2 metaG (Illumina Assembly) | ecosystem: Environmental > Terrestrial > Soil > Wetlands > Permafrost | place: Sweden: Stordalen...
AAAAGCGCGGTGACATCCTTGCCCCCGAACTTGGCGTTCATCCACCAGAAGGTGATGTCCATGTCACGGGTCTGATATGGCGTGAGCCTTTCCGACGGCCATTCGCGATAGGCGGTTGCGCCCGGGTCGCTGGGATTCATCAGCTTCACTTGCAGCGTGTCGTGATCCAGCACCATGAAATAGGAAGACAGCGCATCCATGCCCAGGATGCCGTCGGCGCGTTGTTGGCCGTCGATGGGGCTGACGTCATCGGGCAGCACGCCCATGGTGAGGCCGGTGATAGTCTGCTTGTCCAAGCCTAACGGGCCCGGCTTCACCGGCACGGCGGTGCCGATATTGTTCATAGCATAGACTTTGAGCATGCCGGTGTTGGCGGGCGCGAGCTTCAATGCCTGGCGCAGATGCTCGAACAGCATGGTGCGGCTGGAGGCGGTATCGAGCACGAAATTGAAGGGACCTTGGCCGTTGAGGAAGACGTCGGTGGTGACGCGGCCATCGGCGCCTATTCGATAAGGCAATTCGGCAAGATCGGCGGCCCATGCTGCCGTTCCCCGCAGCAGAATCCCCAAAGACAGCACGACCGCCTGGAAACGCAGTCCCATCGCGTTGGCCTTTCGGGCCGATACTAGACCCCTTGGCGTCGGGTCCCCACAGTTAAAATCCGGCGAAGCCTGCTATAAGCCGGCCATGTCCGAGCGAAATACTATTGCGCGCGAGGTGACGGTCACCGGCACCGCACTCCATGCCGGGGTTGCGGTAACCATGCTTCTCTCACCGGCGCCTTCGGGGCATGGGGTGGTATTCCGGCGCGGAGCGGCTGAAATCCCGGCCCGCTACGATCTGGTGGGCGAAACCAGGTTGGGCACGGTGATCGAGAAAGACGGCGTCCGGGTGGGCGTGATCGAACATCTGATGGCCGCCATCGCCGGCGCCGGACTGGACGACGTAAATATAAGCCTGGACGGACCGGAACCGCCGATCCTGGACGGCGACGCGTTGTCCTATCTTCTTCTGATCGAACAAGCGGGTTTGCGCGGGCAGGGCGAGAAGCGCCGCGCCATTGCGCTCATGCGGCGGGTGGAAGTGAAGGAGGGTGATGCCTCGGCTGCCCTCGAACCAGCGGACAGCACTTCGTACGCTTTCATACTCGATTATCCCGGCTCGGCGATCGGACGGCAGGATTTTTACTTCGCCTTTTCGCCCGAAAGCTTTCGCGATGTGATCGCCCCCGCCCGCACCTTCGGCTTCATGAAGGATCTGGAAAGCCTCAAGCAGATGAATCTGGCGCATGGCGCGTCGCTGGAGAACACCCTGGCGCTGGATGACACGGGCGTCATCAACAAGGAGCGCCAGCGTTTCGCCGATGAATTCGTGCGCCACAAGATTCTGGACGCGATCGGCGACATGGCCTTGGCGGGAGCGCCGCTGATCGCCGGGTTCCGGGGCGTGAAATCCGGCCATGGCCTCAACAACAAGCTGCTGCGGGCGCTGTTTTCCGACCCCGCCAATTACGAAATGGTCACGCTTCCCTGAGACGCCCGGCCTTGTGCTATAAGGAGGAAAGCGCCGCGAGTGGGTGTGGGCCGCCCGGGTAAGCTATTGTCCGAGCAAGGAATTATCGAGGTTCGCTGTTCATGCCATTCCCGACCCGCCTGCCTTTCCGTTCGTTGCGCGCCTCTCTCCTGGTGCTGGCATTGGGAACCGCGCTGGCGGGCTGCAGCATGCTGGGCCTGGACAAGGACGATGCCAGCAACGACCTCAACAAGGACGCCGCGCAATATAACGAGCGCCCGGTCGAGCAGATCTATGGCGACGCCTGGGCCCAGATCAACAAAGGCGATTGGGAAAACGCCGCCAAGCAATTCGACGAAGTGGACCGCCAGCATCCCTATTCGGTGTGGGCGCGCCGCGCCATGCTGATGAGCGCCTTCTGCTCCTATCAGGCCAACAAATATTCCGACGCGGTCTCGACCGCCGACCAATATATCTCGCTGCATCCCGGCAGCCATGAAGTGGCCTATGCCTTCTATCTGAAGGCGATCTCGCTTTATGAGCAGATCGTGGACGTCAATCGCGACCAGGCGAACACCCAAGGCGCGCTGGTGGCGCTGCAGGACGTGGTGCAGCGTTTCCCCGATACCGAATATGCCCGCGACGCCACCTTGAAGATCGACCTTACCCAGGACCATCTCGCCGGCAAGGAGATGGCGGTGGGCCGTTATTATCTCACCCGCGGCGACTATATCGGCGCCATCAACCGTTTCCGGGTGGTGATCGAACAATACCAGACCACGCCCCAGATCGCCGAGGCGCTGGAACGTCTGACCGAGGCTTATTACTCGCTGGGCCTGAATAGCGAGGCGCAGACCGCCGCCGCCGTCCTGGGCGCCAATTATCCCGGCAGCGAATGGTACACGGACGCCTATGGCCTCCTGAAGGGACGCAATCTCCGCCCCGTGGAAGACAAAAGCTCCTGGATGAGCAAAGCTTTCCACCGGATTATGTAGCGTCCTGCCGCGATTTTTCCCGCCCACCGCCTAGCGGCAATCCGGCGGCTGCGCGTAGAATTTTCCGGATATCTGCTCCGTCGAATCGGGTTCTTTTTTATGCCCTACCGCTCCTCACCATGAGGGCCTGATGCTTGCCGCGCTGACGGTCCGCGACATCGTCCTGATCGAGCAGGCCGCGCTGGAATTCGGCCCGGGCCTCAACGTGCTCACGGGCGAGACCGGCGCGGGCAAATCCATCCTGCTTGACTCGTTGGGCCTCACCATTGGGGCGCGCGGCCGCGCCGGCGTGCGCCCGGGCGCGGGGCAGGGATCGGCAACGGCGGTGTTCGATCCCGTGGCGGACCACGCCGCCCGGACCTTGCTCAAGGAGCAGGCGATAGCACATGAGGGCGAGATCGTGCTTCGCCGCAGCCTTTCCGCCGACGGCAAATCCCGCGCCTTCATCAATGACGAAGCAGTGAGCGTGGGCCTGCTCAAGGATCTGGGCGGCCTTCTGCTGGAAGTGCACGGCCAAGCCGATGACCGCGGCTTGTTCGACGTTGCCACCCATCGCGGCTTGCTGGATGCGTTCGGCGCCCGGGACGTGATGGACGATGAAGTCGGTGGATTTTACCGGGAATGGGACGGCGTGCGCAGGGCGCTGGCGGAGCTCAAGACGAGCGCCGCCGAAGCGCAAAAGAACGCCGATTTCGTGCGCGAAGCGGTCAAGGAATTGTCGATCTTCGATCCCAAGCCCGGGGAGGAAGAGAATCTCGCCGGCGAACGCGCCTTGATGATGAATGCCGCCCGCATCGCCGGCGATCTGGACGCCGCGGTGCAGGCCCTGGGCGGCGAGCCGGGTGCGGAAATCTCGCTGGCTTCGGCCTTGAAGAAATTGTCGCGCCTGCCGGAGGAAGCCCGCAAGCGCGTGGCCACGGCCTTTGCCGCACTGGAACAGGCGTTTGCCCAGACCGAGGAAGCGCGGCGGGATTTGGAAGCACTGCTCTCCAGCCTCGACAGCGACAGCGCGGTGCTGGAACAAAAGGAAGAGCGCCTGTTCGAATTGCGCGCGCTGGCCCGCAAATATGGCGCCACGCCGGACGGGCTGGCCGCCGTGCTGGCGGATTTTCAGGCCCAGCAGGACGCCTTGGACGGCGCTGGCACGTCGGTGAAAGACGCGGAAGCGACGGTGGCGCGCGCCAAGGAGACCTATCTCGTCGCCGCGCGCAAACTGTCCAAAGCCCGCGCGGCCGCGGCCCGGAAATTGGAAGAGGCGGTGGCGGGCGAGCTTCAACCCCTCAAGCTGGGGCATGCGCGTTTCCGCGTGGCGCTGGAGACCTTGCCCGATGAGGCGGGCACGGCGCATGGACTGGAAAAGATCGCGTTTGAAGTGGCGACGGTGGAAGGCGCGCCCTTTGGGCCTTTGACCCGGATCGCCTCGGGCGGCGAATTGGCGCGTTTCTCGCTCGCCCTGAAAGTGGCGTTGGCCGAGACCTCGCCGCCCTCTTCCATGGTATTCGACGAAGTGGACCGGGGCGTGGGCGGCGCGGTGGCCGACGCGGTGGGCGAGCGGCTGCAGCGCCTGGCCGAAACCACCCAGGTGCTGTTGGTCACCCATTCGCCGCAAGTGGCGGCGCGGGCGGCGCGCCATTTCCGCATCTCGCGGGTGGGCGACAAGACCCGCATCGTGGCCCTGGAAGACGAGGCGCGGCTGGAAGAGATCGCCCGCATGCTGTCGGGCGCCAATGTCACCGACGAGGCCCGCGCCGCCGCCAAGCGTCTGGTGGCCGAAGCCGCGCGTCCCGGCAAGAAGACGCGCAAGCGGGCGCAAAGCGCGTGACCGGCAAAGCAGTCGAGAAACTCGCCTCCGCGGAAGCGGAAAAGGAGCTGGACCGGCTGGCGCGCGAGATCGCGGAACATGACCGGCGCTATCACACCGAGGATGCGCCCACCATCTCCGACGCGGACTATGACGCGCTGCGCCGCCGCAATGCCGCGATCGAGGAACGCTTTCCGCTTTTGATCCGTCCCGACAGCCCGTCGCACCGGGTGGGCGCGAAAGCCTCCGAGAAATTCGCCGAGGTGGTTCATCGCCGGCCCATGCTGTCGCTGGACAATGCCTTCAGTGATGAGGATGTGGCGGAATTTTTCGGCCGGGTGCGGCGGTTTCTGGGCCTGAAGGAAGATGACCAGATCGCGGTCACCGCCGAGCCCAAGATCGACGGGCTTTCCGCGTCGCTGCGCTATGAAAAAGGCATCCTGGTGCAAGGCGCCACCCGCGGCGACGGCCAGGAAGGCGAAGACATCACCCCCAATCTCAGGACCATCGCCGACATCCCGCTCCGCCTCAACGGCAAGCCGCCTGCCGTGCTCGAAGTGCGCGGTGAAGTCTATATGACCCACAAGGCGTTCGACGCGCTCAACAAGCGCCAGGAAAAGGACGGCAAGCCCACTTACGCCAATCCCCGCAATTCCGCCGCCGGTTCGGTGCGCCAGCTCGATCCTGCCATCACCGCCAGCCGCACCTTGAATTTCTTCGCCTATGCCTGGGGCGAGATCAGCGAGCTGCCGGCCAAGACCCAATCGGGCATGCTGGAGAAATTCCGCGACTATGGCTTCGTGGTCAATCCGCTGGTCAAACGTTGCGAGACGCTTGCGCAGATTCTGACTTTCTATCGCGACATCGAAGCCCGGCGCGCGCGGCTGGGCTATGACATTGACGGCGTGGTTTACAAGGTGGACCGGCTGGATTTGCAGGAGCGGCTGGGCTTCGTCTCGCGCTCGCCCCGCTGGGCCATCGCCCATAAATTTCCCGCCGAGCAGGCGGAAACCGTGCTGGAAGATATCGAAATCCAGGTGGGCCGCACCGGCAAGCTGGCGCCGGTGGCGCGGCTGAAGCCGGTCACGGTGGGCGGCGTGGTGGTGCGGAACGCCACCTTGCACAATGAGGATGAGATCGCCCGGCTGGACGCGCGCATCGGCGACACAGTGGTGATCCAGCGCGCCGGCGATGTGATCCCGCAGATTCTGCGCGTGATCCTGGAAAAGCGCCCCAAGAACGCCAAGCCCTACAAATTCCCCACCCTCTGTCCGGTCTGCGGCAGTCATGCGGTGCGCGAGGTGGACGAGAAGACGGGCAAGGTGGATGTGGACCGGCGCTGCACCGGAGGCCTCATCTGCGACGCCCAGACGGTGGAGCGGCTCAAATATTTCGTGGCCCGCGATGGCTTCGACATCGAAGGCCTGGGCGGCACCATGATTGAGCTGTTCCATGACAAGGGCCTGCTCAAGGAGCCCGCCGATATTTTCGCCCTCACCGAAAAGCCCGAGAAAGTGAGCAAGGTGCTGGCCGAGCATCGCACGCTGTTGTCGGAAGAGCGCCGCGCCGCGGAAGGCAAAGAACCCGTCAAGACCAAAGCCAAAAAGGCCGAGCGGGAAGACAAGGTGGTGGACAATCTCCTGGCCGCAATCGAGCGCCGCCGCACCATTCCCCTTGACCGGCTGATCAACGCGCTGGGCATCCGCCATGTGGGCGAGACCACGGCGCGGCTGATCGCCCGGCATTACCGCACCATCGAGGCTTTCCTGGCCGGGATGAAGGCGGAGAATGCGCGCGAGGAACTGGAGAGTTTGGAAGGCATCGGCGGGATCGTGGCGGAAGCGATTTGCGATTTCTTCGACGAGAAGCACAATGTGAACGCGCTGGACCGGCTGCTCGCATGGCTCACGGTAACGCCCATGGCCGCGCCCGTGCGTAGCTCCCCGGTATCGGGCAAGACGGTGGTGTTCACCGGCACGCTGGAGAAGATGACCCGCCAGGAAGCCAAGGCGCGGGCGGAATCCCTGGGGGCGAAAGTCTCGGGCTCGGTCTCGGCCAAGACCGACATTGTGGTGGCGGGTCCCGGCGCGGGCTCGAAACTGGCCGAAGCCAAAAAACACAATGTTGAGGTTCTGGACGAGGATCAGTGGCTGAAGCTGATTGGGTGAGCGCCCGGCGCTAAATCGCCCGCGTCGCCTGCTTGAGCCAGGCTTGGGTTTCTTCGTCCACCAAGGGTCGCAGCGTCTCGAACACGCGGGCGTGATAGGCATTGAGCCAGGCCCGCTCGCCTTCGGTCAAAAGACCGGGTTCGATCAGATTGAGGTCGATGGGCGCGAGCGTGATGGTCTCGAAGCTCATCATCGGCCGCTCGCCGCCGGGGATCGGCTTGGGCTCGCTCACCACAATCAGATTTTCGATGCGGATGCCATACTCGCCGGTCTTGTAGTAGCCGGGCTCATTGGAGCAGATCATGCCGGGCAGCAGGGCCTGGGTGACGGGCCGCTTGGAAATGTTCTGCGGACCTTCGTGGACGGCCAAGTAGGACCCCACGCCATGGCCGGTGCCATGGTCATAATCCAGGCCCGCCTCCCACAAAGGCCGGCGCGCGAAACTGTCCAGCTGCATGCCGATGGTGCCTTCCGGGAAACGCGCCGTGGCCAGCGCGATATGTCCCTTGAGCACGCGGGTGAAGCGGTCCTTCATGTCCGCCGTCGGCTTTCCCACGATCACGGCGCGGGTGACGTCGGTGGTGCCGTCGGGATATTGCGCCCCGGAATCGATCAGGAACATCTCGTTATTGGCGATCACGCGATTGGTCGAGCGCGTCACCCGGTAATGCACGATGGCGCCATTGGCCCCGGCGCCGGAAATGGAATCGAAGGACAGGTCCGAGAGATAATTGGTGGCGCGGCGGAAGCCTTCCAGCGCTTCGGCGGCGGCGATCTCGGTCAAGCTGCCATTGGGCGCCTCGCGGGCGAACCAGGCAAGAAAGCGCGACAATGCCGCGCCATCGCGGATATGGGCCTTGCGGGTGCCTTCGAGTTCGACGGGATTCTTGCAGGCCTTGGGCAATTGGCAGGGATCGGCGCCGCGGATCACTTTGGCGCCCGCTTTCTCAAGCCGGTCGAAAACGGCGGAAGCGGCGGTCGCGGGATCCGCCAGCACCGCCTTGTCCTTCAACCCGTCCAGCCTAACCGTGAATTCGCTGACGGATTTGAGGGTCACGCCATCGCCTAGATGCGCTATCAATTCGGGCGTGCGCTTTTCCTCATCCAGGAACAATTCGGCGTTGCCGTCGGCGTGGAGAATGGCCAGGGCCAGCACGAAAGGCGTGTGGGGGACATCGGTGCCGCGAATATTGAACAGCCAGCAGACGGAATCGCACAGCGTGATCACCGCCGCCTCGGCCTTGGCTTTTTTCAGCGACGCCGCGACGCGGGCGCGCTTGGCTTTGCTGTCTTCGCCCGAAAGATTGAAGGCATGCGGCACCGCGTTGCCGTTGGGCGCGGCCGGCCGGTCGGTCCATACCGTGTCCAGCGGGCTGCAGGAACAGGCCACCAGGCTACCACCGGCTTTTTCCGCCGCCTGCCGCAGGGTCGCCACGCCATTGGCGGTGGTCAGCCAGGGGTCATAACCCAACTTTGCACCGGCGGGCAGGTGATCGGGAAGCCAGCCTTGCGGTCCTTCCGCCACCAGGTCGCGCGGTTCGAACAAAGACGTGTCGGTCTGTTTGCGCACCTGGAGCGTATAGCGGCCATCGACGAAGATCGCGGCCGTGTCCTTCAGCACCACCGCGGTCCCCGCCGAGCCGGTGAAAGCGGTGAGCCAGGCAAGGCGCTCGGCATTGGCGGGCAGATATTCATTCTGATGCTCGTCGGCATGGGGCACGACAAAGCCGTCGATCCCCCGCTTGGCCAATTCCTCGCGCAGAGCCTTCAAGCGGGGCGCGCAGGTCGCGGCATCGGAGACATCGTCATAGGTCTGGAATTGGGTGGTTTTATCCATTTTTGGACTTTAGCGGGTTGGCTTTTCCAGCACCAGCGCGCTCCAGGGCCCTTCGCGGCGGCGTCCCAGGAACCGCAAGCGATGGTAGAAGGAAATGACCATCGCCTCCTGATTGTGCAGCAGGCCGGACAAGACCAGTGTCCCACCGGGTTTCAGGGCGTTCACGATCTGCGGCGCCAGCCTTGTGAGCGGCCCGGCCAATATATTGGCCATGATCAGGTCGTAAGGGGCGTTGGCGGCCAGGACAGGATGGATCAGCCCATCCGCCACCACCGCCCTGACCAGCGGCGCCACGCCATTGGCGCGGGCATTCTCGCCGATCACCACGACCGCGACCGGGTCGATGTCGGAAGCAAGCACGGGCTTTTTCCAAAGCTTGGCGGCGCCGATCGCCAGCAGTCCCGTGCCGGCGCCCAGATCCAGCATATGGGTGAATTTGCGGTGGCCCAGATCGCTGAGCACGGACAGGCACAGCGCCGTGGTCTCATGATGGCCGGTGCCGAAGGCCAAACCCGCCTCGATACGGATGGGGATCACGCCGTCGGGCACCCTGCCCTTGTCATGCGCGCCATGGACGAAAAAACGGCCGGCGCGCACGGGCGGCAGGCCCAGCTGCGAGAGGCGAATCCAATCCTGATCGGGCAGGGGCTCGACCGCGACGTCGCGCCCGGCGATCCCGGACAGGAACGCGGTATCGGGTTCCTCCGTGTACAGAGCTTCGACGGTGGCGGTGGTTCCGAACGGCTCTTCCGCGATCAGCACCGCCTGCGGCTCCGACGCCAGTTCCAAAAGCGAGGCCATGTCCGAGGCCTCGCTCTTTATCAGCGTGACCGAGGCTTTCCAAAGAGGGGGATTTACGCTCATCATACCCTTAGATGTCATGGCCCGCCGGAGTGCGGGCCACCCAGTTGACACCAAGTCGATGTCGAAGACCTATTACGTCTACATCCTGGCAAGCAAGCGAAATGGAACGCTTTATGTTGGCGTCACCAACGATCTTCTGCGACGTGCCTGGGAACATCGTGAAGGAATGATATCAGGTTTTACAAAAAGATATGGAGTGAAGCTGCTCGTCCATTACGAAACCTTCCACAATATCGAACAGGCGATCCATCGCGAGAAGCGTCTGAAGAAATACAAACGGGAATGGAAAATGAATTTGATACAGCAGAACATTGTCGGGTGGCGGGACTTGGCAGACACACTTTGAAGCACCGCCAATTCACATGAACTTTGTCCTTCTAAAGGCGCTTACGCCTTGAGCGCTTAGATCAAACCACTCACATGCGGTGTCCCTTCACCACCTGGGTCACCCGCATTCGCGGGTGATGACATTCTGTTTTTACTCGTTCACGCTCTGGCCACGAACTGGTCTATGACCTTCTTCTCGCCCGCCTTGTCGAAATCCACCGTGAGCTTGTTGCCTTCCACGTACCTCACCCGGCCATAGCCGAATTTCTGGTGGAAGACGCGGTCGCCGCGCGTGTAATGCGAAGCGGAGGGATCGGAAGTCTGCACGGCATAAGCCTGCGCCTCGATCAAGGGCGGGCGGGTGCGGGCCTGGGCATTGCGATTGGCCTCCGCGCGATTGGCCTGTGCGCGTTTCCAGCCGGGACTCTCATAGCCGGAGGAAAAAGCCGGGCCGCCTTGGTTGTCGCGGAAACCCATCGCCCCGCCGTAAAAGCCTTCATCCACCACGGTATCGACATGGGCTTCGGGGATTTCGCTGAGGAAACGCGAAGGCAGCGCGCTTTGCCACGAGCCACGAACGCGGCGATTGGCGGCAAAGGACATCCGCACCCGCTGCTTGGCCCGCGTGAGGCCGACATAGGCAAGCCGCCGTTCTTCTTCCAAACCCGCCAGACCATTTTCGTCCATGGTGCGCTGGCTGGGAAACAGCCCTTCCTCCCAGCCGGGCAGGAACACGGTGTCGAATTCCAGGCCCTTGGCGGCATGCAAGGTCATCAGATTGATGCGGTCGCCGGATTCCTCCTGGGACAGCTCCATCACCAGGCTCACATGCTCCAGGAAGGCGGCGAGGGATTCATACTGCTCCATCGAGCGCACGAATTCCTTGAGATTGTCCAGCCGCCCCGGCGCGTCCGCCGATTTGTCGGCCTTGAGCATGTCGGTATAGCCGGACTCGTCCAGCACCATCTCCGCCAGTTCGGTGTGCGGCAACACTTTGGCGGTTTCGCTCCAGCGGGCGAAATTGGCGGCCAGCCCGGCCATCGCTTTCTTCGCCTTGGGCGGCAATTCATCACTGTCGGCGATCTCGCGCGCCGCCGCCAAAAGCGGCACTTGGCGGGCGCGAGCAAAGGCATTCAGGCTCGCCACGCTGGCGTCGCCGATGCCGCGCTTGGGCCGGTTGATGATGCGCTCGAAAGCGAGATCGTCGTCGCCCTGGGCAATCAACCTCAAATAGGCCATGGCGTCGCGGATTTCGGCGCGCTCATAAAAGCGCGGCCCGCCGATCACGCGGTAGGGCAGGCCCAGCGAAATGAACCGGTCTTCGAATTCGCGCATCTGGAACGAGGCGCGTACCAGGATCGCCATGTCGCCGAAACGCGCGCCCTGGCGATGCAAATCCTCGGCCTCGGCGGCGACATTGCGGGCTTCTTCCTCCGCGTCCCACACGCCCTGGACCCGAATCTTCTCGCCCTGGTCGCCTTCGGTCCAAAGCGTCTTGCCCAGCCGACCCTTGTTGGCGGCGATCAAGCCCGACGCCGCGCCCAGAATCACCGAGGTGGAACGGTAATTGCGCTCCAGCCGGATTACCTTGGCGCCGGGAAAATCGCGTTCGAAGCGCAGGATGTTCTCCACCTCGGCGCCGCGCCACCCATAGATGCTTTGATCGTCGTCACCCACCACGCAGACATTCCCGTGTTCGGTGGCAAGCAGCTTGAGCCAGAGATATTGCACCACATTGGTGTCCTGGTATTCGTCCACCAGCATGTAGCGGAAGCGGTCGCGGTAATCGGCCAGGATATCGGCACTGGTGCGCAGGATGTTGAGCGGCTCCAAAAGCAGATCGCCGAAATCCGCCGCGTTCAGCGCCTTCAGGCGCTCCTGATATTGGCGGTAAAGCAGCTTGCCTTTGCCGAAGGCGAAAGGCTGCGCCTCGCCGCTGGGAACATCGTCGGGGCGAATGCCCCGGTTCTTCCAATTGTCGATCATCGCCGCCAGGGTGCGGGCCGGCCAGCGTTTCTCGTCGATCCCTTCGGCGTCGATCAATTGCTTCATCAGGCGCAGCTGGTCGTCGGCATCGAGGATGGTGAAATTGGCTTTGAGGCCGGCAAGCTCGGCGTGACGGCGCAGCATCTTGGCGCCGATGGAATGGAAGGTGCCCAGCCACTGCATCCCTTCCACCACGCCGCCGATCAGGGCGCCGATGCGCTCCTTCATTTCGCGCGCCGCCTTGTTGGTGAAAGTGACGGCCAGAATCTGGCCCGGCCACGCCCGGCGCGTGGCCAGGATATGCGCCAGCCGGGTGGTCAAGACGCGGGTCTTGCCGGTGCCCGCGCCCGCCAGAACCAGCACTGGACCATCCACGGCCTCCACCGCTTCGCGCTGCTCCTTGTTGAGGCCGGCGAGATAGGGCGGATCGCGGGGAATGGGCGCGGACGGCTCTGGATCGCCGAAGGCCGCGTCCAGCGGGTCGGAATAGGGGTAGGGGCTCATGAGTCCGTCCATTCTAACAGGGGCGGGCGGCAAAAGTCCTGCTTTTGTTCTCTTTGTCAGGCCGCCTGATATAATGACGGTTTCCAGGGGGCGGCATGCGAAGACTCTTTGCCGGGCTTGGCGCATTCCTGTTCTTTTTCATCGCGCCGGGCACCATCGCGGGGCTGGTGCCCTGGTGGATTTCGCGCGGCCGGATGGAGCCGCCTTTCCTGGGTATCCCCGGCGTCAGGATTCTGGGTCTGATCCTGATCGCGGCGGGCCTGGTTCCGTTGCTGGAATCCTTCGTCCGCTTTGTGCTCAAGGGGCTGGGCACACCGGCGCCCGTTTTTCCCACCCGCCATCTGGTGGTGAGCGGGTTCTACCGCCATGTGCGAAATCCCATGTATGTGGGCGTGTTCGCCATCATCCTGGGCGAGGCGCTGCTATCGGGCAGCCGGCCCTTGCTCACCTACGCTTTCCTGGTCTGGCTGGGCTTTTTCCTGTTTGTGCTGCTCTACGAAGAGCCCACGCTCAGAAGGAGCTTCGGCGCGGAGTATGAGGATTTCTGCCGCCATGTGCCGCGCTGGCTGCCCCGGCTCACGCCTTGGCGCGGCTAATCCTCGTCTTTCCCGAGCTTGCGGCCGTTAGCGTCGCGCGTCTCTTTTTCGGCGCGCGCCTTGGCGAGGTCATGCAGATGTTTGGGCGTGCCGTGAAGCACGCGGTTCCGTTCGGCTTGTTTGGTCTTGCCGGCTTTCGCCTTGGCCTTGCGGGCGCGGTTGAGATTGACGATCTCGGCCGTCATGGTCAGCCCTGCTCGCGCTTTTGCGCCCGCGCGTAAGCCGGCCGCTCCAGCACACGCTTCACATAGGCTTCGACGGCGGCAAGTTTCGGCATCATGGGGTTCTGGGCGAACATGCCGAAGGTGGTGGCATAAAGAATATCGGCACCCGTGAACTTGTTGCCCGCGATGTACGGATGCTCAGTGAGCGTTTTGTCGATGAAAGCCATGGCTTCGTCCACTTCGACCCAGCCCGCGGTGCCGCGGGGCACGGCGACCTTCAAGAATTTGGAGACAAAGGCCGGTTCCAGCACGTCGCCATAATAAGCCAGCATGGTGAGATAAGCGCCGCGTCCTGCCTCGCCCGGCCGGGGCGCCAGAGCCGCGTCCGGAAATGCGTCGGCGAGATAGGCGACGATGGCCGGCGACTCAAACACGGTCTCGTCTCCGTGCTGAATGGCGGGCACTTTGCCATGCGGATGAGGATCGGCCTCATCGCGCGCCCCGCTGCCGTCGCCGCGGCGGATAGTGACGATCTTGATCTCGTAAGGCGCGCCCAATTCCTCCAACAGGAAAATGAAACGGGACGAGCGCGATTTGGGAGCATGAAACAGCGTGATCATAAGGCGAATTTAGATATTGGTGCGCGCGACGGCAAGGGCGTGAATGCGAAGCGCGCTGGCCAGGGCGCGGGAACCCCGCGTCTCATCGATGCTTCTGATCAGTCCGGCGAGGCTGCGGCCGGTATTCTTCGCCTCTGTTTCCAGAACCACCCAGAATTCCTCTTCCAGGGCCACCGAGGTGCGGTGACCGGAGAGCGAGAAGGAACGTTTTTTGAGACCGTTCATGCCATTCCCGTCCTCACCCTGAGCTTGTCGAAGGGTGGGATGCAGTACGAGAAATCGGCATCATCCTTCGACGGGCTCAGGATGAGGACTTATCTATTTCGGCCCGATCATGTCCTCGGGCCGCACCAGCCGGTCGAATTCCTCTGCCGTGACATAGCCGCCCCTGACCGCTTCTTCCTTCAAGGTGGTGCCGTTCTTGTGCGCGGTCTTGGCGATCTTGGCGGCATTGTCGTAACCGATCTTGGGCGCCAACGCCGTCACCAGCATCAGCGAGCGCTCCAGCCCGGCCTTGATATTGTCCAGCCGGGGCTCGATCCCCACCACCATATGGTCGGTGAACGAGACGGATGCGTCCGCCATCAGCCGCACGCTCTGCAGGAAATTATAGGCCATCAGGGGATTATAGACGTTGAGTTCGAAATGGCCTTGGCTGTCGGCGAAGGTGAGGGCGGCGTTGTTGCCGAAGATCTGGATGCAGACCTGGGACATCGCCTCGCTCTGGGTGGGATTGACCTTGCCCGGCATGATGGACGAGCCGGGCTCATTTTCCGGCAGCGCCAATTCGCCCAGGCCCGAACGCGGGCCCGAACCCAGCAGGCGAATGTCGTTGGCAATCTTGAACAGGCTGGCGGCCACCGTGTTGATGGCGCCGTGGCTGAACACCATGGCGTCGTGGGCGGCCAGCGCCTCGAACTTGTTGGGCGCGGTGGTGAAGGGAAGGCCGGTGATGGCGGCGATGCGATCGGCCACCATGCGATCGAAGCCCTTGGGCGCGTTCAACCCGGTGCCGACCGCGGTGCCACCCTGGGCCAGCTGCATCAGCTTGGGCAGGCTCTGCTCGATCCGCTCGATGCCGTTCTCAACCTGGGTGGTATAGCCGGAAAATTCCTGGCCCAAGGTCAAGGGCGTGGCGTCCTGGGTGTGGGTGCGGCCGATCTTGATGATGCCTTTCCAGGCCTGCGCCTTGTCGTTCAAAGCGTTGCGCAGCTTTGCGAGCGCGGGCAGCAGCCGATGAACGATCTCTTCCACGGAGGCGATGTGCATCGCGGTGGGATAGGTGTCGTTGGACGACTGGCTCATATTGACGTGATCGTTGGGATGGACGGGCTTTTTCGAGCCCTTGGTCCCGCCCAGAAGCTCGATCGCGCGATTCGAGATCACTTCATTGGCATTCATGTTGGACTGGGTGCCCGAGCCCGTCTGCCATACGGCCAGCGGGAAATGATCATCGAGCTTGCCTTCGATCACTTCCTGGCTTGCCGTTACGATGGCCTCGCCCAGTTTTTTGTCGAGAAGCCCCAGCGCCATGTTGGTTTCCGCGCTGGCGCGCTTGACGATGCCCAAGGCGCGCACGATGGGGAGAGGCTGTTTCTCCCAACCGATCTTGAAATTGCCCAGCGAGCGCTGGGCCTGCGCGCCCCAATAACGGTCGGCAGGCACTTCAATGGGACCGAAGCTGTCGGTCTCGGTCCGGGTGGATTTGTCGGTCATGGCGCCCTTCAATAAGCCCGCGCCCCGGTACTATTTCTTGCGGAAAGAATCCAGACTGACCACTTCGCCGGCGGGGGTTTTGTCGGCGGGAAGCGCCGGCTCGGCCGGGGCGGGCTCGGGCGACGCCACTGGCACCATCACCGGGGCGGGGGTCGGCTTGGCCTCGTTTTCGCCGCGGAATTGCAGGCCGAATTGCACGCCGGGGTCGAAAAAGGCGGTGAGCGCGCTGAAAGGGATATGCAGGGGCGCGGGCAATTTCTTGAAGGTGAGCGTCACCTCGAAATAATCCTCCTTCACCTTCAGCGCCCAATATTGGTGCTGGATGATGATGGTCATCTCGTCGGGATATTGCTCCTTCAGGAAGTCGGGAATCTCCACACCATCGGCATGGGTCTTGAAGGTGAGGTAGAAATGATGCGCCCCGATCAGGCCCGATTTCTCGATGCGCCTGAGCGCGTCGCGCACCACGCCACGCAACGCTTGGTCGGTCAGAGCCTGATAACCGATAAAATCTTTCGCCATGAGACTTTCAGAGTAAGCACCGGAAACAAGGAGTCAATCGCGGGAACCCTGGGTTCAGGTTGCGGGCGGCAAATTTTGGTGCAATTGCAGCAATCATGGAACCCAAAGGTTTATCAAGCCGTTGTCGGATAGGACGGTGACGAGGGTCAAGCTCCGTGAAAATCGCACAAATCGCTCCATTGGTGGAAAGCGTGCCGCCGCGCCTTTATGGCGGCACCGAACGGGTGGTATCATGGCTCACCGAGGAATTGGTGACCCAGGGCCATGACGTGACCCTGTTCGCCAGCGGCGATTCGCGCACCGATGCGAAGCTGTGCCCGATCGTGTCCCGCGCGCTCAGGCTGGACGGCATCCACAACTCGCTGCCCTACAACATCATCATGCTCGACAAGGTCGCCGAGCGGATGACCGAATTCGACGTGCTGCATTTCCACATCGATTTCTTCCATTACCCCATCTTCCGCAACATGGCGCACAAAACGCTCACCACGCTGCATGGCCGGCAGGATTTGCCGGAACTGCCCGACATCTATCGGGCCTTCCCCCATATGCCGCTGGTCTCGATTTCCCAGCACCAGAGAAAGCCGGTGCCGCCGGTGAACTGGATGGGCACTGTCTATCATGGCCTGCCGGAGAGAAAATTCCGCGAAGGCGAGGGCAAGGGCGGCTATCTGGCCTTCCTGGGCCGCATCTGCGCCGACAAGGGCCCCGAGGAGGCAATCGCCATCGCCGGGATGGCGGGAGTGAAGCTCAAAATGGCGGCCAAGGTGGACCCTGTGGACAAGCCCTATTTCGACGAGGTGATCCGTCCGCTTTTGGCCAGAAGTCCCCATGTGGAATTCATCGGCGAGATCAATGACAGCCAGAAACAGGCTTTTCTGGGCAATGCCAGGGCGCTTCTGTTCCCCATCAACTGGCCCGAGCCGTTCGGCCTGGTGATGATCGAAGCCATGGCCTGCGGCACCCCCGTGATCGCCTACCGCTGCGGCTCTGTGCCGGAAGTGATGGAAGATGGCCTTACCGGATTCGTGGTCGATGACAGGGAAGGCGCCGCCAATGCGGTGCAGCGGCTGGATCGGCTGTTCCGGCCCACCATCCGGTCGCGCTTCGAGGAACGCTTCAGCGCCCGCGCCATGGCGCAAGAATATTGCAAGATTTATCAACGGCTGGTCCGTCTGCAGGGCGCGGAGCATCATGCCGTGGAGGCCGCTTGAGCATTTGAAAATAACCATTTGGAAGAGCGTTCATGGAGGCCCAACCCCTCCCGACATCACCTGACGAGACGTCCGATTTTTATATCCAGGCGACGGAGTCGATCCAGGAGCGCTGGCCGCGCACCCTGAAAAGCGGCGACACGTTCGGCCTGTTCGATGCGCTCGGTGACGTGATCGACCCGGAAGCCTCGCCCGGCGGGCTGTTCCACCAGGACATGCGGCATCTCTCGGGCCTGCAATTCCTGATCGACGGGCAAAGGCCGCTGCTTCTGTCTTCGGCGGTGGAAAACGACAATGTCGTGCTCACGGTCGATCTTTCCAATCCCGATATTTACGAGAAGGGCAAGATCGTCCTGCCGCGCGAGACATTGCATGTGCGGCGCTCCAAATTCCTTTGAGACGGCACGGCCTATGAGCGTTTCGCGATCCACAATTTCGACATCATCGCCCATCGCTGCTTTCTCACCTTGAATTTCGCCGCCGATTTCCGCGATCTGTTCGAGATCAGGGGCCTCAAACGGGCGCGGCGCGGCACGCTCACCACCAGCCACGAGAA
>Ga0182024_10011861_pt1 | contig 17381 bp, 13 predicted proteins | sample P32metaG_FD_120480 | JGI IMG/M metagenome (GOLD analysis project Ga0182024, IMG submission 120480) | Permafrost microbial communities from Stordalen Mire, Sweden - P3-2 metaG (Illumina Assembly) | ecosystem: Environmental > Terrestrial > Soil > Wetlands > Permafrost | place: Sweden: Stordalen...
CGCTCGCGCTCGGAGTCCGTTGCGCTGCAGAGCCGCAGCGGCGTTGCGCGTGAGGATATCGTGGCCGCGCGGCGCGAGCGCCGTCAAAAGGCCAAGGCGGCTCGCACGGTCACTCCGGCTCCGGCGCAGCGATATCGTAAGCGGCGCGATGCGGAGAGCGCCGTCGCGGTGGAAGAGCCATTCATCGCGGGTGAAGAGCTGATCGATCCGCTTGACGCACAACAAGCTGGTCTGCACGATGCCGCCTTGGAGCAAGGTCACGAAGAAATCTCCCTCAACTTCGAAGACGCGCCGGAGCGTCACGAGGGCGACGCGCCCTAAGAATCTGCCGGCGCCTACCGCGTCGGAGGCCGCCTTCGAAGCGCTCTTGCGCTCCTTTGAAGAGCCTCCGGAAGGGTCAGGGCCGTCTGCAACGGACGCCTTCGTCGAACGCGTCTTCGCGAAGGGCGACGAGTATCTGCACGATACGTACGCAACGATCGGCGATGCGGCGCGCTTTCATACCAAACTCGCGGGCGTCTCTTTCGAAGGACGCCAAGACGTCATCGCCGGATTGCACGCCGGCGCGCCGCTCGAGCTGCGGCGGCAAGCGGATAACCCGCACGATTCTAATGCCATCGCCGTCCATTACGGGCAGTTGCAACTCGGCTTTTTCAATAAGCGGCTCGCGGCGCACATCGCACCCCTCATGGATGCGGGCGCCCGTTACGGCGCGCGTGTGGCGTCTCTCACTGGGGGCCGCTCCACCGGCGAGTTCAAGCATCGCGGGGTCAACGTCGTGATCGAACGTGAAGCGTTCGGCGTGCAGTTGCAGCGGGCGGATGCGGCTGCGCAGCGTCCTGGCGTCGAGGCTGATGCGACCGAGACCGGCGAGCTGGTACGCTCCGCTCTGATTGGCGCCTCGGCCCCGCACGAAGCGCAGCGAGCCGTTCTCGAGCGGGTTGAAGCCGGCAAGAATACTTTGGCGGTGCTCGGCACGGGGCGCGGGAAGTCGTTCTGCTTTCAATACGCCGCAGCGATGCGAGCCTTCACCGGCGGAGGCAAGACGCTCGTCGTCTATCCGTTGCGCGCGCTGGCCAACGATCAGTACGAGGCGCTGCGACGTACGCTCGAGCCGCTGGGTCTGCGTTTCTTTCGTGCCAACGGTTCGATCGACAGCGACGAGCGAGAAGATCTGTTTGCGGCCTTGCGCGAGGGGTCGTGGGACGTCGTCTTGGCCACGCCGGAGTTTCTCGAGTTTCACCGCGAGGCGCTCCGCGGCCGGAGCACGCCGTCGTTCGTGGTGGTCGACGAAGCGCATCATCTTGCGGAGTCGCGCCACCGGCCCGCCTACTCCCGGCTTTCGGCAACCATTTCGTCGCTGGGCGATCCACCGGTACTCGCACTGACGGCGACGGCCGGCGACGAGACGTTTCGCCGTATCGTCGACGATCTGCGCATTGAAAGCTGGGTGATCGACCCGACGGTACGAGCGAACCTTCACGTCGCCGATGCGCGCGGCACCAAGGACAAGATCGGCTATCTGACCGAGCTCTTTTCGGCGCGAGAGAGCCCGCAGGAGAAGGGCATTATCTACTGCCACTCGCGGCCGGAGGTCACCAAGGTCGCGCAGCGTCTTCGCAAGCAGCTCGGCAACAAAGTCATGTTCTACCATGGCAAAATGCCCAACGCCGAACGGCTCGAGGTCGAACGCCTCTTTCGGGAAGGCGCGCTGCGCGTCGTGGTTGCGACGTCAGCATTCGGCGAGGGTATCGATCTGCCGGACGTTCGCAACGTCGTGCTCTTCCATCTCAACTTCGACTCGGGTGAGTTCAACCAGCAAGCCGGCAGGGCCGGGCGCGACGGTAGCCCCGCGGAGATTCATCTACTCTACGGGCCGCACGATCGTACCCTCAACGAGTTCTTGATCGATCTGGACGCGCCGCCGCTCGAGCGGCTACGCGAGATTTACCGCGGTCTGCGAGGCCTCGCGCGCGACGGCTTAGTACGAGGCGGGAACACCGAGATCGCGGGAACTCTGGAGATCGACCGAGTCCGAGATCGTACGATCGACGCCGCGTTGCGAATCTTTTCCGATTCGAGGCTCATCGAAATGGGCGAAGACGACGACGGGCGCTTCGTCCGATTCCTTGCCGTAAGCGGACGAATCGAAATGGAGCGCAACGAGCGCTATGCTGAAGGCGAAGCGACACGCGAAGCGTTCTTGCGATTCTGCGAGCTCGCGCTCTTCGCGCCCGCCGAGACGCTCGAACGCGTGCTCAATCGGCCCATTTACCCCTCCAATATTCACCTACTCCGATAGGCCGCGCTTACGCGAGGACGCCCGTCATTGCGTCTTCATCGACGTCTTTATAAAAAGCGTTCTTCGTTTCGACGACGCCGGCGGATGCCCACGGATCGATCTGGTAACGCGTGGTCGGAAGGTGAATGGTCGGTCCGGCCGCGTCTGAGTAATCCGCGCCTCCGAACGGCGCGAACTCGTCGCTTTCGCGGTGCGCTAAGACTAAGTGTCCAACGGCGTCCGCGGCGGCGCGTGCGTCGTTGCGAAGCCGCGCGTCCAAACGGCCGTCGCCCGAAAGCGTGTCGTAGAATGCGATCGCCGGACGATCGGCCCGCCACGGCATGTCCTTCGAAGCGCCCGGAAAGCGCACCATTCCTTGGATCGCGCGGGCGTCCTCACGCACGATGCCGCGCACGCCATTTGCACCGGCCTCTGCGCCGACGTCGTCGTTGAGACGTTTAATGCTTGATTCGGCCAGTCGCATCTTTGCCGGGTCGAGATCGAGCACGTCGAACGCTGCCGCCGGCCCGAACCCCCCGAGATCGCCGGCGTCGTATTTGGTGCGCATGACGTCGTTGACGACGCTCTGGGCCATTGCCTTGGGATCGTTCTCGTGCGATGCGATGGCTTGTGCGAAGTCGCTTGGAACGCCCGGCGCCAGCATCGTTTCCGGACTAGCGGCGAGGTACCGCACGCCGGCCTTGGAGAGCGCGTCCGCGAAGCCCATGGGGGATCTACATAAGGGCGATTCTAGTTCCGGTTGCGCCGGTTTTTAGCTGCCTGGATCGAGGGGCGGAGCGCAGAGTAGCACGGCCCGCTTTCGCGAGGCCGTGCAGAGGGGCAGCGGCGCGGGGAGCTAAATTTTGATAACGGCTCTTAACGTGGAGACCTCTCGACGAGGAGACCGCCGAAGCTCATCCCTGCAGACACCCTTTCGACAACTTTTTCCTTTTCGGCCTCGCTAATCAGCGTTGTTTGTTGCCCGTCAACGAGCCATCCTGTTACGCTCTTTCGGAAGATGCAAACGCTCTTGATGCCAAACTCAACGCCTACGATGGCGCTTCTGGAACCCTCCACGTACTCGATGGTATCTCTATCTCTTCCTTTGACGAGATAGCCGTCCGTACTTTCAAATACGGTCGGGGCGATCATACGGAAAGTCACAACCGCATCGCGCCCGGCGCGCCGATCGGCGGCTGCGATCCGCCGCATCCTGCGAGCGGTACCGCCGCTACTACACAACCAAAACTTTTTCTCATTTGCCTACCTCTGAGATTACCGTGATTGTCGCGGTCAACGCCGGCCCGGCGAAAGCACTACGCCGTCAACTGACGTCGGGGTGCTTGCAAACGGTGGGAGCACCTTGGTAGGTTTGCCCCCCGCAGGGTAGGACCATATCGCCAACTGAGGACCTGAGCCCCATTGCGCGATGAACTTGCCGTCTTTAAGCCAGGTTTTCTGGCCTCCGACGGAATAGCCGAACCCCCCAACCCATCCGCGAACGCGAGTCGTGCCGACGATCGTCGCTTTGTGCGCGATATGCATGCGGTAGATCGAATGCGTGCTGTGATTTGACAGGGTTACATACGTGCCGTCCCAACTAACACCGTCATAGTAATCGTACTGGAAGCGACTCCCGGAAAGCGTGTAGTTGCGGAACGTCGCGCTGCCTTTGGGAAGTTCCGCTAAGTTAGCTACGAACGAGTCGGGCGTTCCGGCGCTCTCTGCACCGTCGAGAAAGAGATTTCCGTGGCTATCGTATGCGCACAGGCCGACGAGTACGAACCAATTGTCGCAAATGGATTGTGTTCCAGTTGACCGCGCATCGGGATAGATATACACGCAGGAGTAATCATAGGTGGGCACCGCGAGATTCCCGGTCGTTGGGTCGACGCTACAGCTGCTGGGTACGTCGTACACCGCCAGCGTTTGAATGAGCTTGCCGCGGTGCGAGTATTCCAAGATGGTCTGACCTGCGCCTCCCACAACGAAGACGTCCCCCGCTTTGTCCGAACACAGGCTGTCGGCGCCTGCCACTCCCAGACGTCCAACGACCTTGCCGCTCGGATACGAAAGGACGTACACGTCGCCACCCGTCGCCACGTAAAGAAGGTCGCCGGACCACGCGCCTTTCCCGGCTGTGGGCATAGAGTGCGCTGTTATGCCGCTGGTTGCTCCGTATGGCATGACGCCCGGCGTGCCGATCGGCGGCTGCGATCCGCCGCACCCTGCAAGCAGAGCCGCAAGCGCGCAGAAACTAAGCGCGCGACAACAGAGAGTTGAGATTTTCATTTCCACTACCAGCTAAAGACGGCGAGACCGTTGCCCGTCGCCGTTTTCCAACCTTGCCAGCTCTCATATTTTCGGGCGCTTGGCTCGATGTACGACGAGCCGCCGCCTCCACCGCCGCCGCCGCCAAAGTAATCACCATAAGCCCACCCGCCTCCGCCGCCGCCATAGTAACCGCCGCCGCCGCCACCTCCGCCGGTGGAGCCCCTATATCCACCGCCTCCGGAACCGCCGTCTGCGCGCGAGCCGTTCAAACCGACCTGCCCGTAGCCGTAGCCGCCAAAGCCCGCCGGTCCGCCGCTTCCGCCACCGTCATGCGTGCCGCCCGTCCCGCCTCCGCCTTCCACGCCATCGCTGCCATAGCCGGAATTTCCGGTGCCAGCGTTGCTACCACCGCCTTTGCCGCCGATTCCGTAGCCCTCAGCGTAGGATAATTGGCCGCCTTGACCGCCGCCGCCACCGGCTACAAGGATGCGATCATGTAACCTGGTACCGGCTTCGCGGATATCGGTCGCACCGCCACCGCCGTAGCCCCCGCTGGAGTAGCCGGAATAAATCGCTCCGTCGCCTCCGCCGTTATAACCGCCGCTCGCCCCGGTTGCGGTCGCTCCGACGTATACCGCGAGATGCTCACCGTGGACGACGGGAAACTCTGCAAACGCGCGGCCACCGCGACTCCCTAGCCCCCCGCCAGCAGCTCCGAGCGCTACGACGGTGAGCCACTTGACGTTAACCGGAACCTTGAACGTTTGCTCCTCGCCCGTGTAATGAAAGGTAACATGGTGTGACAGAACTTGCTCTGTGCCGGTGCTGGGAGCGACGATCGGCGGCTGCGATCCGCCGCACCCGGCAAGCATTGCCGCCGCCACGCAGCCTAACGCATGGCCAAAACCTGAAACTTTCATCTACTTCGAATCTCCTTTTTGTGCCTTAGCGCTACCGTTTTGGAGCGAGGCTAACGACCACGCCGTAAGTTAGCGTTTTTATTTTCTTAAATGGTAAGCCGCCCCCCGGGTACTTGTAATACTGAATCTCGTCACAACCTCCGACTTTTGCGCACGCTGGTAATAGCAGCACCTTATCCTGGATCCAGGACTGATGGACTTCGTAGGCCCCGCCAAGATTTATCTGGCCCACACGCGCAGCTTCCCTACCATGAACAGTGAAGCGGTAGATGTTGGATTCCTTATATCCGATGCCCGCAGCATCCTCGATAGTGAGATACTTTCCATCCCACTGAACTTGACCAGGCCACCCAATGTACTGCTTCATCGTTATGACTTCCAGCGATTTACCCCCTTTGGGAAGTTCTGCAAGGATGAAGTCACCGGTTCCACTTGGAGAAGTAACCCCATCAGCAAATAAGTTCCCCTTATCGTCGTAGCCGCAATAGAAAAACTTGCCGATCCTCGGGTTCGTGTATGATCTCGGCGATCCGTTGGCGTTCTTGTACACCAGCACGCTTGCTGGCATAGAACCTTCGCCAAGAATGCCAACCGCGAGATCGCCGCTCGTCGGATCCACGCCACAGCCCACCGGCCCGGATGCGGGCAAGACATTAATAGGGTTGGTGCCCCCATGCGCGTATATATACACGCCCGCTGGCATTGAGAACGTACCGGCGTAGTTTACGATAAATACGTGACCGTTATGACTGTCGCCGCACGCTGCGTCGGCGATGTAAAAGCCTGCAAAGGTAGCGACGTGCTTTCCTTCGGGGTAACTATAGACGTAAACGTAGGGACCGGCTGGTACGTATAGGAGATCTTTTTTTGCCAAACCTGGCGCCATCCACGACTTGCCACGATCGGCGTGCGCTGCGAGTGCAGTGGCTTGCGGCATCGCGCCCGGCGCGCCGATCGGCGGCTGCGATCCGCCGCACCCTGCCAGCATCGCAACGGTGTAGGTTAACACGTAGCGACCGAAAAGTCTAAGCTTCATTTTTTGGTCCCTACTTCTTAGCTAGGCTAACTACGGCAGTTTCTGATGCTTTCACGCCTTTGGATATCGTCTGCAGGGGCGATCCCCCGGACGGATAGTTGAAGATCAAAACGTTTGACTCGAACTGTGAGCCAATAAAATAGAAGTTCGGTGCTATGACCTTGTGATTTAGGATGAAGAACTTATGTACCCAGTGAGCATCGCCCCCCAACTGCGTAACGCCAACTTCTGTACCTTGGCTTCCGCTTATGCTGAACCGGTAGATATTCGACGTGTTCTGATTGCCAACGGCCAGGTATTTACCATCCCATTGAATGGCACCCGTGTCGTTGAAGGTCTGATCCAGCGTTAGATTGATCAAGGAACTGCTACCCTTGGGCAGCTCGGCAAAGACGATTGCGTCCTCTTGGTTATCTCCATCGATGAAGAGATTGCCACTGTCGTCGTAGCCACAGTACCCGTAATTCAGAAAGTCTGGATCCGTATACAGTGCCGGAGTGCCCTTCGCATTCGGGTAGATTGCGAGCTCGCCGCCGCTACCTCCGCCGAAGATCGTCACGGCGAGATTCCCGGTAGTCGGGTCGATGGCACAATCAGCAGGTTCGTACCCCGTGGCCTGCAAGGTCTGAATTGGCTTCTTGCCCCCGTGCGCGTATTCGACGATCTTACCCCCTAACGTGTTTACAACGAAGACATCTCCCTTGGCGTCTACGCACTCGCCGCCGATCTCGTAGAATCCGTTTAGGCGACCTTCGAGCTTGCCTTGCGGATACGAGTATACGGTCACATCGTAGATATCACCGACGTACAGCAAGTCTTTCGACTTTGCTTCCGGCAGCATCCACGACTTGCCACCATCAGCGCGCGCTGCGGAGGCGAAGGTTTGCGGCATCGCGCCCGGCCCGGCGATCGACGGCTGCGATCCGCCGCAACCTCCCAGCATTGCCGCAGCCACGCTGCTGCTTAACGCGTAGTGTCTAAAAACTGAAAGGTTCATTTACTGCGCGCCTGCTACCATAAGATGATGATCTGACCGTCGCCGGAGAGCGCTGCTCCCTGAAGGTTCTCAACATGCGTCGCCGTTGCCTCAACATAAGAAGAACCGCCGCCCCCGCCACCGCCGCTGCCAAACCCGCTCGTGGACCACGACCCGGCGCCGCCACCGCCGCCTCCGTAGTAGCCGCCGCCACCGGCGCCGCCACCGCCGCCGCTGTAAGTACTTCCGCCACCGCCCGTTCCACCGCGACCTAAGGCACCGCGATGCCCGTGGCTGCCGGGGTTAAAGCCGCCGCGCTTGCCGCCGCGACCGCCCTTTCCGCCCGCGGACTGTGTCCCACCGCCTCCACCGATGCCATCGGGTGAGCCGGGGTAGCCGCTACCGCCGGAGGCTCCTACTTTGCCGCCGCCCGCGCCGCCGGGCTCCAAGCCATAGTCATTGATGGTTCCGCCGCCTCCGCCGCCAGCGACAACGACGCGATCTGCCAAAGCATCACCGCCCTGCCTAACGTCAGAAGCACCGCCTCCGCCGTCACCTCCCTGCCCCTCGTCAGCGCCACCCTTGCCGCCAGTTGCGCCGCCGTTATAGCCACCGTTGCCGCCGTCGGGTCCGCTGCTCGTTCCGCCCTGGCCTCCCACGTAAATCGCCAGCTTATCTCCTGACTTAACGAGTATCGTCGCCTTGACCAGGCCACCGGTGCCGCCTTCGTAAGACTGACCGCTCGGACCGCTGGCGCCGCTCGCTATGATCCTGACGCGCGTCACGCCTGTTGGCACCGCGAATGTTTGCTCCGCGCCTGTATAGGCGAACGTTTGCGATTGCTTATCACCGTGCGGGGCGAGTGCGCTCGGCGCGCCGATCGGCGGCTGCGATCCGCCGCACCCAGCGAGCATGGCGACAACGACGTAATTGAGCACGTAGCGCGCGAACAGGTTAACTTTCATTCGTAACTCCAGTTTTGGCTTAAAGCGATGAGTTCGGCGCTATTCGGGGTCGGCCGGAAACCTCGACGGCGTTTCGTGAGTAAAGAAATCGATTGATAAGTGTGTTGGAATCGGCGTAAACGAGCGCGGTTGCTGATTATAGTCAAGGGCGTTGCCGATGCTGGTGGCGCGTTGATCCGTCGTATGCAGCGAACCCAGATTCCAGTTATTTTCGATGTACTTCAAAATGCTGCCAGACTCGTATTGGGTATGAGAGACGACGCCTTCAGGCGCGTATGGCGAAATCACGATCATTGGCACGCGAAAACCAAGGCCTCCCTGGTCATCCCGCCCGCTGCCGCTGCCGATCGCCGCGGGGGGAACATGGTCGTACATGCCTCCCCAGTCATCCCACAAAACCACGATAGCCGTGCTTCCCCAGTAAGAGCTCTGGCCGATCGCATTGACGATGCTCGCGACCCATTCTGGGCCATGGTCGGTGTCATCTCCCGGATGATCCGAGTCATTTTGGTCTGGGATCACCCAGGAGACGGCTGCAAGCTGATTGCTTTGAATATCCGTTAAGATATTCGTCTGCGGCATCGAAACGTTCGTGCCCCACTCAGCTCCGTAGCGGACCGAGGCGATGACGTCGAAGGCATTTAATTGCGCGCCGATACAGACGATGCACTTGTTGCTCTTACATCCTGGCGTGCCGCTCTCGTCAAAGCAAGGTGAGTAGTACTTCCATGAAATTCCCTGCGCATCGAGCAAGTCGCGCATCGTTTCGTAGTTAGAGCCTGATGATGGGAACGCGGTGGTGCAGGGGAATGGCCCGCTGTCTAATTCCCATTTCAGCGAAGTCGTGATGAAGTTCGTAGCGGTCTTCGGGCTTGCGTCGCAGCCCCAGGGATCATTCGTTGGCGTATCGATCATGCTGCCACTTGAGCCATACGGTCCGGCGACAGCGGTACCACCGCGAATCAAGTCTTGATGTGCGGTGAAGCTGCTGCTGCCTTGGGTTTGAAACATTCGATCGGCAAGTACATACTGCTCTGCCATATCCCAGTATGCGGCTATTTCTTTATGTGCGATGTACTGATATGGGAATGTTCCGATCGGGGGAACGCTGCTTCCGCCCCACGTGCGGGGGCAGACGCCCTTGGGCTCAAGGTTAAAGGCATCCATAGCGCCACTGTCCCACGCGGTGAAAAAGGAATAATAACAATGGCCGATGTCGGTATTGTTTTTTGTGGGTACGAGCTTTTGTTCACTGAGCGTGACTGATTTATCGACGTACTTTGAGCCCTCAAGAACCTTTTCCTTACCTTTCTTCACGCACGCAGTACCCTTGAAACAGTCGAAGAGATTATCGAAACTCCGGTTCTCCTGAATGACGATTACGACGTGTTGAATTGGTGAGCTGCCCGATACAGACTGCGGCAAGACCGTAGGGGATTGCAACGGCGAGCTGGCACCGCTGCAGCCGGTAATGAATGCCCCGCTAGCGGCTAGTACGCCAGTCAGCGCGTAAGCGGCTCGTCTTCCAGCAACAAAATCTGCGATCCTCATTTTATGCTCCGTGCTTAGGCCAAAGAAGTAACCGACTGATGCGTCGTTCTTCCAAGGCTTCTGAATCCCATCGCAAACACCAAGTTAAACAGCGAAAAAGCGACTGGGGTCCACGGCTTTCGCTAGCACGTCACCGATCCGGCAGGCTTCTCGCCGCAGTACAGCTTGCTTTGGTCGAAGCCGCGGCATGTGGCATGCTATGGCGAGGTCCTGCGCTCGAAAGTGAGACGCGCCCGCCCTTGGTCCGTGTAGTTATAATGGGTTTGACCCGTAAAGGGAAGACGAGAGGGGTACCGAGCCGGCCCCGGGAGACAAGCGAAAATGCATGATTTTGATGGTGCCTGTAAGCAGTTTCGAGAGGCATTTCTAGATTCTATGGACTTCATTACGCAATCGGGAACGCCGCGGTGGTGGAGCGCGGCACAACTGATTGCCGCTGCCGTCGATGCGCTTGGCGGAGCGCACCTTCCACCGAATCGCGAGACAAGCGGGGCAACGTTTCAAGCCTTTGTTAAGAAGCGCTTCCCTCCCGACTACAAGCCGTACGCTGCGCATTTATACAAGATTCTTCGCTGTGGCCTGCTTCACGCCGGGCGCGTCGATAAGTTTGGCAGAAGCGCAAATGATGCAACGTTGGGCTCGATTTACTTAACACATCGAGATATAAAGCCCGTCATAGGTCCTAAACAGACGCTCACAATCAGCGTCCCACACCTCCGGAAAGCCTTGGCGGCCGCGTTTCACGATTTTCGAGCATCGCCCACGGCGGAGGAACGCACGAACTTTCCTTTGCGTTTCGAGATTGTTCTAGCATCGCCGTGGGAGGATCAGGTCGCCGTTGATTCTTCAGGCGTTGCTACGCTTGCGAGCGCGTCTCCGAGTGGATCCGGTACGGCCTTCCCGACTAGGATGAAGAGCTCGCAACCCCAAGTGCTCTTGGAGCCTACTTTGACTTAAGCCGATACATCGTGGCGACTTCGCGGATGCGTTCCACCGTCGTTGTTTTCGAGCTGGGCCGTATCTTGATGACTTTGCGCCAAGCCGAGTCTAGACGAAGGCCAAGCCTCGTACCACGCCAATATAATGGCGTCATGCCCACGAAGCCTCGGCTCGCTAAGAAAAGCCGATCAGGCGGCACTCGCAACCCTAGAGGGCTCATATCGAAGCCCGGTTTATCGACGCGCGACGAACAATGGGTCACTAAAACGGATATCATCCGATTTCGCACCTGCCCCTATGCATTTTTTCTTGTAGATCGAGGCTATGTTTCGCTTGAGCAGTTACGTGGAGAGTTTCATAAGGAGCTTATACAAGCGGGGAGGGATTTCGAACGAGAAGTTAGAGCGCAGGCCGTACCTCTTCCAATACCCTCCGAGTTGACGTACGATGTACTGCCAACCTTGTTTTCGAAACCCTGCGTCCTCTTCGGATTACCGATGCTCGAAAACGTCAAGCTTAAACTCTATGGCAAGCCTGATGGAGTGAAGACCGAAGGTGGGATGCTCATTCCTATCGAGATTAAGTCGCATGCAAGTGTTCGTCGTGAAGACCGGCTTGAATTGGCATTTTACCATACGCTGTTAGAGCCGTATCGAACCATGGCCTCGGAGCCGAAAGGAATACTCATCCTCCGAACGGCGTTCGGTGAAGAAGAAATCGTTGTAGATTTACGCGAGCAAGACTTCGAGGTCGTTCGGGGACTAGTGAAAGACGTGCGGCGCGCTCGTCGCGATGGTGTTACGCCACATGTTTGCGCTTGCGAGGTCTGCGCCACTCGGCCAGAAGTTGACGAATACATTAGAGAGCGTAAAGGGACGACCTTGATCTACGGCGTCCGAGCTTCACGCGCCCGCGCCTTGGCGAACCTTGGAATCTCGTCTTTGGAACACATTCGAGATTGCGATCCAGAGAGTGTATCGCGCGATCTTCGGCCACATCGCCACTTCGTATCCGAATCAATGGTGCGTTCTTGGAAGCACCACGCAATGAGCTACTTTAGCGAAGGCCCGGTTTTATTCGGTCAAACACCTCTCGACTTTTCATCTTTCATCGCTGTCGATTTCGAATACATTGCGGCAGAGCCGGGATGGATTTACCTCATCGGACTGTCGTTAGTTACCGAGAGCGAAACGAAACTTCTCCAATGGTGGGGCGATGACCCGGCGCAGATTAGAGACAACCATCACCGACTAGGCGATCAAATCGAACGACACCCGAACCTTCCGGTCATTACGTGGGCCGGTGGAAGCGCAGAAATCCCGGAGCTAAAAAAGGCAGCGGGCAGGTATGGGCTGGGCAACGTCCTACAGGCATTCTTTGACCGACACTTGGACATGTTTCACTACACCGAACGGAACGTACGCCTCCCGATTCCAACTCTTGGACTTAAGAAGGTTGCGGATTTCTTCGGTGTGCCACGAAGAAGCAGTATCGATGGGGGCATGGAGGCAGAGGCGCTCTATCGACGCTTCAAGAGTTCGCGCAGTCGTGCCGCAAGAAACCAAATCAAACAATCACTTCTTGAATACAATGGCGATGACTTGCGTGCCCTGTCCGAGATCACTTATCGTATCAAGAAACTGAGCGCCGAGGTCCGCTGTGAAAGCGCAGCCGTCGAGCCATAGCCATTCAGTTTTCGCAGCCGTGACTTCGGAAACGGGGTCTTTGAATTCTCCCACAGAAGTAGGCTAGGGACGTGGGTTGAAGAAACCTATGCGGCTGCCGTTTTGGACTACGGTATTACTAGAGAGCAACCCCCTTGGGCGACGGCATCAGCGAGCTTATAGCTGCCCTACGGCGAGGGGAACTAAGAATTGGCGTTACAAAAGACGCTGGAGAAATCAATGACTGAGAACAGCGCTGAAATCGAAACTGCTAAATCCACCGCTAAGAAAGCCGCGCCGAGCCGCAAGCCGAAGCCGGCCACGAAATCGAGGAAGACAAGAAAAAGAAAGGCAGCGAGAAAGTCTTCGCGCGGCGCTGGGGCGACTACTGGAACGCCGCGCTCTCGACAGGCCCGACCCTACCCGGCTGCTCCGTTTGAGGAAGCTCTAACCCTAGCCGAAGCTATCCAGACGTATGCTTCCGGCCAGCGAGTCAGGCGCTTAACGCTGTTAGGTAAAATGAATAGATCACCAAACAGCAGTTCGACGCAAATGCTCATCACGACGTCAGGTAAATATGGCCTTACGACAGGCTCCTACGCCGCTGAGTATCTGGAGCTCACAGAACTTGGCAAGACGGCATCCTCCCCTGAAGCCGAAAGAGGCGTCCGAATAAATGCTCAGTTTGAGCTTGCCATTCGAGGTGTGGAACCGTTCCGACTTCTGTACGAGGAGTACAAGAACAAGAAACTACCCGTTCACGATGTACTGCGAGACGTGCTGAGTGATAATGGAGTGCCCGAGAATCACATAGTCGAGTGCGTAGATACCTTTATTGTGAATGCAAAGTTTCTCGGGCTCCTGCAAACCATCGCTGGCTCCGAAATGGTTGTGCCCATCGAGCAAGTTCTCGAGGAAGGCGGCAGTTTGTCGTCTACCCCCTCTGCTACTCGGGCGGCCTCCGTAAAGCCACCAAGCACAGCGGCGATCACCAAGGGGGTGACAGCAGAAGAAGCCGCGCCAAAAACTAAATGGAGCAAGATATGTTTCTATATTTCTCCAATCGGTGAGGAGGGGTCGGAGATACGCGAACATTCCGATCTCTTTCTTAACTCAATTGTCGAGCCAGCTCTCGAAGATTTCGGGCTTGAAGTTATACGTGCTGATCAAATAGGTCAAGCTGGAATGATAACTTCACAAATCCTTGAGCACGTAATGCGCGCTCGACTGGCAATCGTTGACCTTTCTTGGCATAATCCTAACGCCTTCTATGAAATGGCTATTAGGCACGCTTGCAAGCTGCCCGTGATACAGATATGCAGAAGAGCAGATAGACTCCCTTTCGACGTAAATCAGGTCCGCACAGTCGTAATTGACACTACAACCATTTATACGTTGACACCACGAATAGAGACGTATCGTTCAGAGATCGCTGCGCAGGTGCGCGCGGTTTTAAATGACCCTGCGGTTAACAGCAATCCAATCACGGTCTTTTTTCCGGGATTCGAAGTTACGATTCCCAAGGAGTCGTAAAGCTCAAATCCCTGTCCCGGTGCAACCAAGCAGGCGACCCTGTTACCGGACGTTGCGGCCCCTTGTGTACTATCCCTCCGCGAAGCCCATCGTGTCCATGAGGCATTGGTTTGCGACGACGCCGTCGATCGAGCGCCGGGCATCGTCGGGGTGGGCGCCCGCGTGCATCGCCAGACCGTCGGAGATCGCTTTGGCGATATCCGGCATCGACATCACGCTGCCGTCGCGCGTCTGCAGTCCCCCACCGTCGCCACCGCCGTGATCGACCAGATCGATCCACGTTTGCTTCGCACCGCTGGCCTGCGCGTTGTCGAGGGTGCGTGCCACGAATCGCGCGAGGTTCGCCTCGTCGCTCATGTCGGCAGCCTTGTCCGAGCGTACGTTGCCGACGTCGCCGTCGGAGATGGTGTAATCGTAGGTACGCAGCCCCTCCTTGTCATCCTGACCTTGTCGAGGGCCGACGGGCGCTCGAAGGGCCGTCGTGTCTTCGACCGTGAACTCGATGCGCGAGTCGCCGGCACTCGCTCGCAGCGCCTGCGAGAGCGTCGACTCCTGTATGGCATCGAGATTATTGTCGCCGTCGCGGTAAATGCCGAACTCGAGCGAGCGGCGCGCGGGCGTGATCGTAACGTTCTGTAACACGAGGGCCTCCTGACGTGGTGAGTCGGAAAGCTTACTGCGACGATTGCTAGCCGCGGCTAGGGCGGCTACGAAACGCATATCGGGGCCGTCAACGGAGCCCTATCCTTGATTGCGTAGCCAAAATGCACGACCTAATCCATCGAACAGGCGTTCGGAATGGCGCCGACTCTTTTCGGGAAACTACCGGCTGGTGATCGACGATCACGACGTCTTAGTCTTAGGCGCGGGGTTAGCCGGCATGCGTGCCGCGCTGGAGGCGGCGCGTGCCGGTGCCGATGTGGCAATCGTCACGAAAGTGCATCCGATCCGCAGCCATTCGAGTGCTGCGCAGGGGGGCATCAACGCGGCGATCGGCGAGACGGATAGCTGGGAATCGCACGCCTTCGACACCGTTAAAGGCAGCGATTATCTTGCCGACCAGGATGCCGTCGAGGTGATGTGTCAGGAAGCGCCGCGCGACATCATCGAGTTCGAGCACATGGGTGTAATTTTTTATCGGGGCCCCGACGGTAAGCTCGGAACGAGAGCCTTTGGCGGCGCTTCGCAGGCGCGCACCTACTTCGTCGGCGACATCACCGGGCAGGCGCTGTTGGTGACGCTCTACGATCAGATTCTCAAAGCCGGCGTCAAGGTTTACGAAGAATGGTACGCGACTGCGCTGCACATGGAAGACGGCGCGTGTCGCGGGCTCGTCGCGCTGGAGATGGTTACCGGCGAGCTGCACCTGTTGCGCTCCAAAGCCGTGATCGTGGGCGCCGGTGGACTCGGCAGGCTCTACGAGCCCAGCACGAACGCACTGATCTGCACCGGCGACGGATATGCGCTGGCGTACCGCGCGGGCGCGCCGCTGATGGATATGGAGATGGTGCAGTACCATCCCACGACGTTGGCCGGCAGCGGTTTCTTGATGACCGAAGCTGCGCGCGGCGAGGGCGCCTATCTGCTCAACTCGCTGGGCGAGCGCTTCATGAAGCGCTACGCGCCCAACAAAATGGAGCTTGCCGCCCGCGACGTTACGTCGCGCGCCGAAGCCACGGAGATCGCCGAAGGCCGCGGCATCGACGGAAACGTTTTGCTCGATTTGCGCCATCTCGGCCCCGACGTGATCCTGCGCAAACTCCCACAGATTCACGAGATGGCACTCGATTATCTCAGCATCGATATGGTCAAAGATCCGGTTCCCGTTCGTCCGGGCATGCATTATCAGATGGGCGGGATCAAGACCGACGTCGACGGCGCGACTGCCGTGCCCGGCCTGTACGCCGCGGGCGAAGTCGCCTGCGTGAGCGTTCACGGCGGGAACCGTCTGGGCGCCAACTCGCTGCTCGACACGATCGTGTTCGGTCGGCGTTCGGGTAAGGTCGCGGCCGACTACGCAAAAAACACGCCGGCAAGCACCGGCGGCGAAGTCCTCCTGCGAAGCGAGCAAGAACGCTTGCGCGAGTTGCTTAGCCGCCCGTACACGGGCGAAACGAATGCGGGGCTGCGCCTCGAGCTCGCGACGATGATGGACAGGCTGGTCGGGCTCTACCGTGACGAAGCCGGTCTGCAGGAGGCTCTCGATAAGCTGCAAGGCTTCAAAAGGCGCTATCAAACGATCGCGGTCGGCGACAAAGGCCGCGTATTCAATCAAGCCTTGACGTTCTCGCTCGAGCTGGGCTATTTGCTCGACTGCGGCGAGACGATCATCCGCAGTGCGATCGTGCGCACGGAGAGCCGCGGCGCGCATACGCGTACCGATTTCCCAGAGCGCAACGATGCGGACTGGCTCAAGCACATCCTCTTGACTTGGCGCGGAGAAGAGGAACCCGAGCTTTCCTACATTCCCGTCACGATCACTAAATGGAAGCCCGAGGTGCGAACCTACTGATGCAGTTTACGATCGAAGTCGGGCGATATAGTCCCGAAGGCACGTACGCCGAGAACGCGGTACCGGGCGCGCCGTTTCCGGCGCCGTGGGATCGCTCGCCGGCTCGCCGCTATCAAACCTACACGGTCGATCTTCCCGAGCACGCCGTAGTGCTGGACGCGCTGATCGCGATTCGAGAGTATCAGGATCAGTCGCTAGCCGTCCGGTGCGCGTGCCGCAGCGCGATCTGCGGCTCGTGCGCGATGTGGATCAACGGGCACTCCCACCTCGCGTGCAAGAGCAAACTGTCGGCCTTTACCAAAGACGGAAAGACGCGCGTTGAGTCGCCGCCGTCGATGCCGATCATTCGCGATTTGGTCTGCGATATGAAGCCGTTCTGGGACAAGCATCTGGCGGTCAAGCCGTGGCTGCAGAACAAGCAGCCCGTGCCCCCGCCGAATGAAGAGTATCGCGTCTCCAACGCGTCGATGGAAGAGCTGATTCAGGAAGTAAGCTGCATCAGTTGCAGCGCCTGTTTGATGGATTGCGAGTCGTTCGCCGTCAACCCGGATTTCTTGGGTCCCCAAGCGCTCGCACAGGCCTATCGGTATGCCGGCGATCCGCGCGATGCCGAGACGAAGGAGCGTCTCGCGGAGTACAGCAAACCGGGCGGCATATGGGACTGCACGCATTGCTACGAATGCGTGACTCAATGCCCCAAGGGCGTCGCACCGCTCGATCAGATTTTGAA
>Ga0182024_10011862_pt1 | contig 17381 bp, 9 predicted proteins | sample P32metaG_FD_120480 | JGI IMG/M metagenome (GOLD analysis project Ga0182024, IMG submission 120480) | Permafrost microbial communities from Stordalen Mire, Sweden - P3-2 metaG (Illumina Assembly) | ecosystem: Environmental > Terrestrial > Soil > Wetlands > Permafrost | place: Sweden: Stordalen...
AGCGTCTCGGCCTCCCAGACACCGCAGAACCCCCGAAATAAGATTAGTTCTGCGAAAACCCTTGGCAGCCGTCAGGTCACGAACGATAATCAGTCCTGCCCCTCCCCCACAAATCTAAGCAGGGCGGTGTATGAAATGGGTTGGCGTTTTCGGCAGTCCTTTACGATCATTCCTGGCCTTCGGCTGAATCTCTCAAAAAGCGGACTGAGTGCGAGCATTGGCGGTGCGCCATTCACCCTCAACGTCGGGCCGCGCGGTGTCATGGGAACCGCCTCAATTCCGGGCACCGGCATTTCTTACCGTGAGCACTTCGGCACGACTCAAACAACCCCGCCGAATGGCACCTGGAACCCCACACCCTATCTTGTACCCCCTCCCCCGTTCCCAACGGAATCACCGTACGTCAATGCGGCCCCGATTGAACAGATTCACAGCGCCAGCACTGAGCAATTGACCAGCGAGACCCTGAAGGACTTGAAAAAGCTAATACAGACGGCTTTTCAACAACGCGAGGAGATCATATGCGAGTTGAACACAGGTAGGAATGAGAAGAGTAGGGCCATCCGGCGATACGAGTCCTGGGACAAGGGCTTCCTATTCAAGAGGCTATTCAAGGGAGCGTTTGCAAAGCGCAAGGAAGAGTCTGAGACGGCGACGGACAAGGTTGCGGAACTGGAGGAGCAACTTCGGCTCTCAACGATTTCCACTTATATCGAGGTTGATAAGGAGCAGGGAGACTTCTATTACCGTATGAAAGATGAGTTCGCCGCGTTGTGCCAATGTGTGTCGATATGGGATGTGAAGTCCCATCAATCAACAGATAAGTACCACGAACGCACAACCGCAAACGTCAGAGTCGAGCGGAACAAAGTCGGATTCAGGTTAGACAGTTGCGACCTAATTCGATGGGACCAGTCCATACCTCATCTTCAGAACGCGAAGGGCGGAGACTTCTACTTGTATCCTGGTTTCATTCTCTATCGGGCCGCGCGAGAGGCCTTCTCAGTTATCGAGTACCAAGATGTGAAGAGCGCTGCGACTTTCGTCCGGTTCCAAGAGGAAGATGGAGTTCCCGGAGACTCAACTGTCGTGGGTCAGACCTGGGCGAAAGCGAATAAAGATGGCAGTCGAGACAAACGGTTTGCAAGTAACTATCAAATTCCCATCGTGCAATATGGCCTCGTCACCCTGAAGAGTCACAACGGCCTATGGGAAGAGTTTCACTTCTCCAATCCGCAAAAGATGGTTGGATTCATAACGGCTTTGCGAAACTTTACAGAGTCCTTCGCAGCCGTGTCTCACACCTAGGCAGCGGCTATATCGGCCGCCATCTCTCTCCTCTACAGGCGCCCCCTCACCCAATCCCCTGCCGTCTCGCCACCATGCATGGTGATACTAACTGATACTGTTTTTCATGCAAATGATGACGCCAGTGTCGCCAGTTACACAGAACTACATCGAAAACGACGGTGTAACTTGTTTATTGTTCGTGGATTGCGATAAGTAGCCGAGGATTCAAGGATTTGCCAAAATCCACAAAACCGAATCCCTCCCTCTCCGCCATTCCCTTCCGACATACTAACTGATAGCACCAGTCAATCAGTCAAGACCCAATTCGTCTTTGCTCGTCGAGCTGAGCATGAAGGCCCCCGGTTACCGATTGGCGGAGTTAACGAAGTGCCTGCACTTTTGCTCGCACGTCAGCGGCGTTGTTCGATTTCGGTGAGAGAGTAAGGAACTTCTCGTAGGCGTCTCTGGCCTCGTCCTTCCTCTGTAACTCGGCGTATGTATCTCCGAGATTCAGATAAGCCACGGCGCGTTTCGGGTCAATCGCAATGGAGTGCAGAAACCACTGCGCGGCGTCCTCGTATTGCTTCATGCGGTAGTAAGCAAAGCCAGCGTTGTTGGCGAAGAGTGCACTGGCAGGTTGCAAACTGGAAGCGCTGGCGAACCTCGCGGCTGCATCGGCATAGCGCTTCTCTTTGTAAAGCCGCATGCCTTCGTCATTCTCAGCGGCAGCTGAATCGGCGACCCGCGCACCATTCGGCGGGGTCCCCTGAACCCCGCCCACGCCGGCCGTTTGCGTCGCAGAACGCGCAGCGCCGGATTGCGAACCCTCTTTCAACTGCGCCTGCATTGCCGCCAGCTGCTTGCGCAGGTCTTCGTTTTTGCGTTCTTCCTCACGCATCTGACCGCGCAGCTGCTCGAGTTCGCCGTTCACTTTGATAGCCTCATCATCCAACTGCGGCGAATCGTTATTCAGGAACTCCGTTTCATGCTTCAGGTTGAAGATGAAGTCTCCGCCCTCGGTGCCCGGCAGATTACCGAATGTGGGCGTCTGATGCGAGAGAGCTGACACAGCCGGCGCGACATAGGCAGCCAGTTCCGTCGCCGTAATCACACCGTCGCCATTCAGGTCGGCGCGGCCGTCCAGTCCTTGCAACAGCGTCCAGGTGAATATCGAGTGTCCGTTGGGTCCGTTATCCGCTACCTGCTGGTCCGCTCCGCCAGCGGTAAACATCTGCCGCGCTTCGCGGCGCGAGATCTCGTTGAGGTAGTTCTGCGATTGCGGCATCGCGCCGCCCCTTGTCAGCGCGAGCCCGCTATAGCAGGAGTCCATGACAAAGAGCACGTGCTTGGCGGGGATTGCCTCCGAGATGTCCTGGAAGTTCGTCATGGAAATCGCGCTGCCTTCATAGTTGGTCAAGTCGGCATCTACCGGCACGATGTATCCGAGTTCTCGCCCGGAGGCAAGCTTGCGTGTCGCGCCGTGGCCCGCATAGAAGACAAAGACGCGGTCCTCTCGATGCACCATCTTCGGATCCGCGAGCTTGTCGCCCAGCAAGGAAAGGATATTCGCGCGCGTCGCCTGTTCATTCAGCAAGGTAAATATGTGGTCCGGCCTGAATTTGTAATTCTCAATCAGCAGTTGCTTCACTCCCTCGGCGTCGTGTACCGCATATTGCAGCTTCTGCCAGTTGGCGTAATTGTCGATGCCGACAATGGCGGCCCAGCTGTCCTGATAAGGTTGAGCAGGCGGCGGAGGCGGCGCGGCTACCTGGTCCCCACCGCGAGTCGCAGCGGGCCCAAAGGATGTCCCGTTCCACGAAACGAACGTGTAGCCATCGGCCTGCAGTGTCTCAATCACAGTCGGTAGCGAATCGATGCCCACCTTGTGAATGTCATGGAACAGAATGATTCCGCGTTGCTGCTGTTCCACCTCGGTGATGACTCTCTGTGCTACGGAATTCGGCACCGGGTCCGCCCAGTCCTCCGAATCTACATTCCAGATGACGGTCTTCATTTTGTCTGTCTGGATCTGCGACAAGATTGCAGCGTTCGCTGCCCCGTATGGCGGCCGGAAGAGCACCGGCTGCGCCTTCAATACTGAACTCAAGAGCGTGGTGGTCGTGTCAATCTCGCGCGACAAATCTGCCTGATCCAGCTTGGGAAGCACCGGATGACTGTATGTATGGTTGCCCAACGACGAGCCCGATTGCAGAATCCGATAGCTGGCTGCGACCGTTGGGCTGAGCGTTACTTCGTTCTTCTCGTTCACCGTTCCCAGGTTCTTACCTACCTCGAAGAACACGGCATGGATCCCATACTTCTTCAGAACGGCCAGCACCTGGTCTGTGTAGCGTGGGTGCGGGCCGTCATCGAAGGTCAACGCCACCGTCTTCGCGGGAAACTCCAGCCCTGATATTTCGAGCTTGCTCCGCGCCGCTGCCCCACCGCGCGTTTCCGTTGCAGGCAACTGCGATTCCAACTCCCTCAGAATCGTCTCTCGGGTGTACTTTGTCTTCAGGAAAGTAACGTAGTCTTCCCAGGCTTCGCGGTGCACTGCCATGCCGCGTGCCTGCAAGCCGGCAAAGATCTGGGAGATCTCTTTCTGATAGAGGGCCTGGATTTGCTCCATCGCAGCTGCATCATCCGATATACGCTTGCGGGTTGTGGCGTTCGGGACCTCTTCCGTGGAGAGATGCGCAAGGTCGTCCAGAACATCGCGAAAGGCTAGTTTGTCCGCATCGCGCAAAGCCGAATCGTTCTCCAACCGCGTAAGAAATGCCGTCAACAGTGGCGAGTCACTTCTCGCCGAATCCGCCCGCAGGCTCTCGTCCAAGACGTCGCCCCTGTCGCGGTTCTGTTCGAATAGAATCCACGCCGCAGTTCGCACTCGCTCGCGATTGCCTGCATCCATCCCCGCTGGGTTGTCCATCAGCACAATGATCTTGCGATACGCCGCGACGGTCTCGTCTACACTTGCCGCTATTCCGGCCGGAGTGCCCACCGATGTACCGGATTGCCGCGTCGGCGGGACTTGCGCCATCAAATGATTTTGGTTCGTCGAGCCAAAACCTAAACATAGACCGGCCATCACTGCTAACACCGGCAGCCATCGTATACGACTAGCAACAACCGGTAGGTGATACGTTTGCATGACCCGAGCATACCCCAAGACTCATGAGGCGTTCCCCTTTTCTTCGGCCCAGTTCTCGCAACGGAACCGCCCGCTTCGGGGTCTTGCGAATCGAGCGGCGGGTCGCATCAAACGCGTCCGTTACGGGTTGGGGATGGAATCGTTACTAAGCGTGGTTGTGGATGGTGATATGTAGGTGTAGTCGTTCCAGCCGGTGGTCGCAGGGTTGAGGTGTTGTTGGTCAGTTCGAGCCACCACGCGTCGTCTTCCGCGCCGTTCGTCTGGCTCATCGAGACGGTGATCTCGTTGCTCCGACCCGGGGTCTGGTTCGGGCAGCTCGCGGAGAACTCCATGACAAACCACTGCGTGTATCCCGAGAGTCCGGAACGGATCGCGCAATCGGAGTAATTGGTATAGTGCCATATCAACTGGTGACCGTCCAAGGTGACGACATAGCTTTCGTACGCACAGGCAGCAGAGATTGAAAGCTGTGCATAGCCCAACGCGTACGAACTTTTGTCCGTCGGCGTGGCGAAGTATACCTGCCATGGTGGCGCCGGTGTGGCGACCCCATTTGTTCTAGAGGCATTGGGAAAGCTGGCTACATACGACGGGATCGCGTAGTTGCAGCCGTGCCTAGTGTCGTCGGAGGCGTTGTAGATCCCGGCATACAGTCCCGGGTTGAGGCTGGTGCCCCAGTGGACGTAATTCCACTTGCTAAGGTCGTTGGTTGCGGGAATGGAGCCAACTGGAGTGGCGTAATAGACCACGGCGCCCTGGTTGGCGGCAAAATCGGCCCAGTAGTTCCAGTTGCCCCAATACTCGCGATCGTCGTTGTTGGTCGTCGTATTCCTCGAAGGGCGGCAATTGCTCGGTTGCTGCGTAAAAGGTAAGGGGAGGCGACCAGATGGATTGCTGTCGCCCAAGAGCGTGTCGGCAATTGCTGTACCCCCTGCTTCGCCGGGATACCAGGCTTCCAGAATCGCGGAAGCCTTCTGGGGCAGCGTCCTCAAGTGCCACGCGCTACCGTTCATAAGGACGATGACGAGTGGTCTTCCCCTGGCGGCGAGCGCGGTTACAAGCTGTTGCTGTACTTCCGGAAGCTCAATCCGGGTACGATCTCCGCCGTCGAAGCCGTCGACGCGAATGGGCATCTCTTCGCCTTCGAGTTCGGGGCTCAGGCCGAGGAAGGCAAGTGTGATGTCGGAGCTCTTTGCGTGGGCGAGATCGGGTGAGAATTTATGTCCTACCGCGACGTCGCTGATGGCCGCGCAGTCGGACATGTCAGCCGCATGCTGGTCTGCGTCTGCTGAGCAAATGCGGGGAGACCCGGTGCGAAACGCGAGAGAATCGCCATCGCTGCGGCCCGTGAGGCGTTGGCCAGAAGTACTCGACGTGTCGACATATTCGGTCCCAAAGAACGAGCCACAGTAATTCACAGAAACAGCGGGCTCAAGCTCAGAGAACGAGCTAGCGCCCTCCTGGCGGATGACAACCTTCTTACCGCGAGATTCTAAAGTACCCAGCACCCGGGCCATGGTGACCGCATCGGCAAAGGGCAACGTTGGGGAAGAGGTCTTGTGGACAATCGGGAGAGGCACTCCTTGCTCGCCAACAGCCATGGAGGGAGTTGGTGGACCGTCTGGGACATCGCCAGCAGCAAGTAGAACAAATTCCGGTGTTTCCAGCACAGGCTTCCACAAGAGATCCTGGGCGGTTGGTCGATGAAGCCAGCTGTACGCCGCTGAAGCAAGAAGGACGGCAATCGCCACTGCCCCACAAAAGGCAGGCCAGGCGGCGGATGCGACACCTCAGGTTCGACAACTCCGAAGCCTAGCTGGGCCGGATAGGTAAACCGCGGTATATACGATCCCGGGACGAGGCTGATGTGAAGTTCGGAGCGGTGCCGCTCGTCTCCGTAGTACACGGCAAGCCGCTTGCGCAGTTCGATCGCAGCAGTACGGACAACATGGTCGAGGCTCGTGTCGTAAGAAGGGTTTCGTCCAAAGACTTCGACGCCAATCGTCCGCTCCTTGATTTGATCGGCCGAACCTTCCAGCGTCTGCCCGACGACGAATTGTAGGAACTGTACCGAACGCTTGCTGGATGGAAATACCGGATCCTGAACCAGCAACTCCAGCTGCTCGCGCACAGCCGCGGGGCGGATTTCAGACTGCGCGACTTCCCGGGCTTCAACAGTCAATATAGGTCAAACCGGTGGCACACTATGTCCGGAGGCGAAATTCTAACACCCGGCAATACCGCAAGTTTCACATTACAAATGGGACACGACTCCCTTGTTGGGACCCGCTTCCACTCTGATGGGCTTTCGCGAATGATGTCCGAAACAGTTGGACGCATAGAATAGAGAATCCGGGAGCGACGAGGACGGCAAAGATGACAGATCGATTTGCGGGGAAATCTGTGGTGGTCGCCGGCGGCACGGGCGGATTGGGCCGAGCAGTCACTCTGGCATTTCTGGAAGAGTCCGCACGCGTGATGGTGACCTATCGCAACGAGGATGAGTTTGCAGCTCTAAACGAGGCAGCGGGCGACCATGCCGAGCGGTTGCTCGGCTCGCCAATCGACGTGACTGATGAACCCAAGGTCCGCAAACTGGCGGAGAACCTGGTGAAGGATATTGGTGTGGATGCGTTGGTGAACGCTATTGGGGCCTACGCAGGCGGAACACCTCTATGGCAGACCGAGGCCAAGGTGCTGGATCACATGCTGGACCTGAATCTGCGGAGTGGGTTCGTTCTGTCGCGGGTCTTCATCTCGATCATGTTGAGCCAGGCGCGGGGCGCGATGGTAAATGTCTCCGCGCGTGCTGCTGTTGATCACGCAGCCGGTGCGGCAGCATACGCGGCGTCGAAGGCTGCCGCAGTTGCCATGGCCGAATGTCTGGCCGCGGATCTGAAGGGGACCGGAGTGAGGGTCAATTCCGTACTGCCTAGCATCATCGACACGGATGCGAATCGCAGGGCGATACCCGCGGCGGACTACACGAAGTGGCCGAAGCCAGCGGAGATCGCGGAGGGGATCCTGTTCCTGTGTAGCGAGGAGGCGCGGCTGATTCACGGTGCGTCCGTACCTGTCTACGGAAACTTTTAGCTTCGGAGTGTACGCAATTCCCTGCTCCGCTACCTGATAATGCAGATGTGCAATATCGCTCCAGCAGAACGGTACGTTCGATGGCATTGGTGTTGCTCGCAATGAGTTACTTCCGAGCCGATGCCGCGACCGTTGGAAGTGCGCTTTTGAAGGCGATGGAGCGGACACAGGCTACTGCCGTGGTGCTCGATCTGCGCACTGGAGCGGTGCTCGCATCGGCGGGGCAACAACGGGGTGGTGCTCCGGGGTCGGCAATCAAGCCGCTCTTGCTGGAGTATGCCTTGGAGCACGGTATCGTTCGAGCCGAAACTGAGGTTTATTGCCGCCGCGATCTGCATGTCGGTAGCCGAGCGTTGCCTTGTACTCACCCGGCAAACCAGCCTGTCTTCACCGCGGAGAGCGCACTGGCAGAGTCCTGCAATACGTGGTTTGCGGAGATGGGCCAACGGTTTTCCGGACCGCAACTGGAGGCAGCATTACTGTCGACCCATCTTCCGCATTCATCGGCCAGCGCGGACGCTGTAGAGCAGCGCCAACTTGCTGTACTGGGACTGGCCGGCGTCTCGGCTACTCCGCTGGAATTGGCGCGAGCGTATCGGGACCTGCTGGAGCATATGCCGGCAGACGGTCCGGTGGCGCGTGGATTGAAAGAGTCCGTGGATTATGGGATGGCGAACTCCGCGGCCATCCCCGGCGTGACAATTCTGGGCAAGACCGGCACTGCAAGCGATCGCGGAGAGGCGTGGACGCATGGCTGGTTCGCCGGGGCGATCCCTGGACGGTTCGTTGTTGTCGTCTTTGTGCCGCACGGCGACGGAGGCACCGCAGCCCAGCTTGGGCGAAAATTCTTTGCTGCTATGACAACCGAAGGACGGGCCCCTTGAAACTCCGCGCGTGGGCATTGTCTGTGGCGCTTTGCACCACGAGTCTGTACGGGGCGACGGTGAATGACGGCGGGGGCCGCGATGTGTCGATCGCGCTCTTCTCCACACACACCTTGCGGGCCGTCACGATGACGCCACTCGGCGAGCATTCCTGGATTGCCCGCTGCGCTCGCTGCAGCCATGAATCGTTGACCGCGCCGCTGCATGTGGCCACGGTGATAGATATCTTCGCAGGCGGGACCTTGCGTGTCACCGACGATGTAAGCGGCGAGGCGCGCACCGCCAGTGGGTTATGGCATCTGAGGGCGACCAAGCACGGAAACGATACGGAGATTGACGTGGTGGTGACTCTGCCCAGCGAACGCTACGTTGCTGCCGTGCTCAACGCTGAAGCGGCGAATGGCGAGCCCGGCCAGTCATTGCGTGCGCTGGCAATCCTCGCACGAACGTATGCGCTGAATGGCAGCCACTTTGCGGCCGCGCCGGGGCACCTCGCCGCAGAGCTATGCGACAGCACAGAGTGCCAGGCGATGCGGCTTGAACCTCCCCCCCATGTCGTGGATGATGCGACCCGAACTACCGCGGGCGAGACGCTGTGGTTCCGTGGACGCCGTGCAGAGGTCTTCTTCAGCCAGAATTGTGGAGGCCTAACAGAAGATGCTGGGGCAGTGTGGCCAAACCTGCGTGGAACACAGTACCTGCGGAGTCACGCTGATCCATACTGCCTCCTGCGTGACACCGCGGTCTGGCATGCGGAGGTACCGCTGACACGCATGGAGGAGATCGCACATGCGCAGGGCTGGCGCTTGCCGTCAAAAGTTGTGTCGGCGCGAGTTGTGGAACGAAGTGCATCGCATCGCGCACTGCGAGTTGCTTTCACCGGCGGTGACGGGACTAAAGCGATCGTCTCGGCGACTGCCCTACGTTTCGGAATCGGTCGTGCGCTGGGCTGGGATCGCGTGCGCAGTGATGCTTATGACCTTGGAATGCGCAATGACGCGCTGGTCTTCGACGGACGGGGTCATGGCCACGGAGTTGGTCTGTGCCAGGCTGGTTCGACGGAGATGGCGGCCAAGGGAAAAAGTACGCGAGAGATCCTCGCGTTCTACTTTCCCGGAACTGCGGTGCGCATCGCGGCGACGGATGAGGGCTGGCAAGAGTCACAGGTGGGACCGATTTTACTGCGCACGACACATCTCTTTTCGACGGAGCGGAAGGGGGCCCTGGCACAGGCGTGGATAGAGGCGCAGAGGCGTTTTTCACCACGGCACGCCATGATGCCCGAAATTACCTTTGCACCGACAACTGAGATTTTCCGTCAGCTAACAGCACAGCCGGGATGGGCGCTGGCGAGTACGCACGGTAATACGATCATTCTGCAGCCAGAGACTGTACTGCAGGCGTACGGTGGCGGCGCTTCCGGAGTACTGCTCCACGAGATGTTGCATGTTCTGGTGGAGGCTGAGGCCAGAGAACAGGCTCCGTTGTGGCTACGGGAAGGGCTTGTAGAAGTGCTCGCGGGAGAGTCTTCGAAGGAGATAAGAACCATGTCTGCAACTGCGATTGACGATGCGCTGCGCGGCACCGATTCTCTTCAAGCCAGCCAAATCGCGCACCATGCGGCGGCGACTCGCGTGCAAGAGTTGATTTCGCGCTATGGTGCGTCGGCGGTACGCGGCTGGCTGTCGTCAGGCATACCTGCTGGCGTCGAGTGAACTGCGTCTGGAGCATCACCTTGTCGCGCGAATGCCGTCAGCATCGTCAGCCCCAGACAAACCATGACAGCATCGACCAGCACCACTGTGGTAAGGCGAAGCACCAGGCTCATCATTTCGACCCGCAGCCCGTGACCTGGCGTCCAACCGAGAACCGTACCACTGAATAGGCTGGCTGCAGTGACGGCGAGGACGACGAAGCACCAATAGGCGATCGAGCGCAAAGGGCGCAGCGCCACGCGAATGGGCCGCGTACTCACGGTCCCAGCAAAGACGAAGGCAGCAACTATGCCTGCGCCTACCCAAAGCAGCGCTGTCCACATCCATCCGAGCCAGAGCAGAATGTGCTGGTACGTAAAAATATTGCGCAGGTGGTGGGGGAAGCGTGAGTTGAGATAGCCCGCCCAGAGATCGTCGTTCGAGTTGTAGTCGCCGCGGAAGTGCCCCAAAAGCGCGATCCAACCCAGCCAAAGCGCCGTGCCTGCGAGCAGCAAGATCGTTCCGCGCAACAGCCTCCCGGGAGTTCGCAGGCGATCCGCGAGTCGCAGTATGAGCGCCGATTCTCCTGCGCCCGCTACACAGATCACAAGCAGAGCAAGACAGACAGAACCAACGACGTCTAGCACGCTCGCGTCGGGCACCCGCAGCCAGAGGGCATAGAGCAGGAAGACAAGTATCGCGAGGCCGATTTGCTGGAGCAAAAGCCGAACACTCATCAGCGCGAAGGCGCTGCGCAGCACCGAGGAGTGCGGCTTCATTGCGTACCTCCTGCGGGAGCCGGTACCACCAACTGCAGCGCGTCGCTGGTCGCCTGCACCCCGGGCTGGTACATCGGCTCAACGCGCGCTGGGCTGATCTGGAATGTGCCGGGATTTACGACGCGGATCAGGTAGAAAATCTCCTGCCGCCCGGTAAAATCGCTAGCGAAGAATGCGGCGTGGTCGTCGTGGAACTCACGCCGCGTGTACCAGTCGTACCAACTGCCGGGCCGGTGATCGATGGGGTAGCTGTCCTCGCTGGTTACGAATTCCGTGCCGGCGGGGATGGGGTCCTCCAGCAGCAGGTAGCGCATGGATGAACCGTTGATCGCCTCATGGACAGCCAGTACGTCGCCCACCTGGGCAGTGCCGCTCAGCGGCTGCAAGGTGTAGACGATCTTCCCGTCCTTCTGCGCGGGCTGTAGCTTGTAATAGTCGCGCGTGAGGTTCAGGGAAAGCTTGCCCGACTGAAAATCCTTCTTATCGGTGGAGTAGTAGGTGCCGCGGGCTGACCAGTAAACGCGCCCGCTGCCACTGCGCCGGACCACCTGCACACTATTGCCTCCTGGTTGCAGGTGCGCGGCGTCAACATCGATTGTCAAGGACGCACCGCTCATCGCATCGCTAGATGTGAAGTGGTGCTGGCCCATGGACCGGCCGTTGACCAGCACATCGACGATGAAGTCGGACTCCAGTTCATGCGAAGCCGCGAGATATTCGTCGAGCCCAAAAAGCACCATCGCGGTCTGCTCCGTGGACTCCCACCATTCGCCGCCGTTGCGCGCGAGCATCAGCCACTGGGCCGCTCCTCCGAGCAACGGGTTATTCGGATCGACCCTGGCCAGGAGGCGCACGGCGTATGCAGTCGCCTCAGCATCATTCGCGTAGTCAGCGTCGAGGAGGGGAACGTAGGAACCCTTCCACGAGACGAGGTCGCCCTGACGAACAGCCTTAGCAGCAAGGAGCTTCGCCACGTCGGCCGCCCGGCCATCCTGCACCCGCTGCATCGCAAGCCCGGTCATCGCCAGCGCTTCTGGTTCAAGATCGTTGCGACGTGACCATTGCTGATCGAGCGCATTCGTCAGTCCCGTTTCCCCTGCCTCGGCCAGAGCGTAGACCACCGCCGCTCGCAGTTCTGGACGCATCCGCGGATGCTGTGCAAGCTGGCTGGTGAGATATTCCTTGCCCTTGTTCAGCATCTGCTGCTGTTCAAACGGGAGGGGTATGAACTTTGTTCCCATACCGATGCCGCTGACGACGTACGCGGTCATGTAGACGCGGCTCTCATCTTCCTTCCACCAGCCCCAGCCGCCATCTTCATGCTGATAGTCCTGAAGGCGCGCAAGGCCTGCCTGCATCTTCGCCCGCAGGTCCACTTCGTCCACTCGGCCGGGCACCTTGAACTGCTTCAATGTCTCGGCCACGATGACGTTGGGCAGATAGCTGGACATGGTCTGTTCGGTGCAACCGTAGGGATAGCTGGTGAGGTAGTCGAGCGCGGAGAAGAGAGAGCCCGCGATCGACGAACTTACCTCCACATGAAGCGCATGAGCCGCCACATCCGTGTTGGCGGGATACGCAATGTTCGACGTGGTCTTGTCAGTGTTCTGCGTGAGCACTCCGCTCTGCGCCAACGTCTTCGCCACGCCTGCCGGCTCAACCGGGAATGTCAGTTCAAGCGCGTCGGACTCGGCGTCGGTGATGGCGGAGGCCGTGAGATCCGCCGTACCTACCTGCGAGGCACGCAACCGCCATAGCACGGTAGCCTCTCCTTTACTGGCGATGGTGACACTCTGTTGCGAACCGGCCACGATATCCAGGCCCGCGACCTTCAGCGCAACGGTGGCCTGCTTCGCAGTGTCGAGGTAGTTGTGGACAATCACGGGAATCGTGATCTCGTCGCCCTTCAACAAAAAGCGCGGCGTGCCCATGCGTACCAGCACGTTCTTGCGCACCAGCACGCGACTGATGGCGGAGCCAGCCTTCGAGTCCGGAGTAACGGCGCGCACCGTCGCTCGCCATGTGGTCAACGAGTCGGGGAAGGTCAGCGTTACTTTCGCATGGCCGCTGGCGTCCGTATGCACGTGCGGCGCCCAGAATGCGGTGTCGGGGAATGCCTTGCGCACGCGCGGCTTCGCCTCATTGCCGGGCCTTACCTGCGCCAGGTTCGGACGATAGCGTGCATTGCGCGTCGCCAGCATCGGCGACTTGGTACCGGCCTCGCCGCTGAAGTAATAATCCAGCGAAGAGTCCACTTCAGCGTTGACATAGCGCTGCGGGTAGAGCGCGTTGACCATATCGCCGCTCGAGTCCGGATACAGCGAATAGATCGCTTCGTCGACCACGCCGAAGCTGAGATCCGCACTCACCGGCTTGCCCGCGAAATCGTTGGTCACGACATCGTAGGTCGCGCTCTGCTGCGGCTGGAAGAGGTCCTTCGCCGGGGTAATCTCGACCTGAAGCTGCTGTTGCACGGGCGGAACCTTCAGCGTTTTCGTCGCCTGGTACAGCGTATTGTCCTTCAGGAACAGCGCGTCCACCGTGACGTTCGGCTGCGAGTCGGTGGTGATAGGCAAGTCGAACGAGAGTGTCTTGCCGTCCGAGTGCATCACCTCAGTCTTCTGCGCCGTGTCTCCCTGCACAACGACCAGGGCATAGAAGCCGCTGTTCTCCGAGACGATGCTGAGGTGCGCAGTGTCGCCCGGCGCATAGTTCTTCTTGTCGGCCACAATCTGCGTGGTTTCCGCGCTATTGTCCCACCCGACCTCACCGGCGCCCATGATCCACAGGAAACTGCTATCCGTGGGGTTGCGGGTTCCTGGCTGAAAGGCGGACGCAGTAGCCACAAGTTCGGCGCTCGAGTACGGCGGTACACCGATGGGCAATTCGCCGGACGCATGGCCGGTCGCGTCGGTCGTGACATCAACGGCGGGGCCAAGTGTGGTCTGCGTGGAACCGTTCGTATTGTGGTGGAAGACAAGCTGCACGTGGACGCGAGTGCTCACCGGCTTGTTGTCGTAGTCCAGCGCGGTGACGTGGAACCTCGCATTATCGCCTGCATGCACCGCATAGCTCACCGGCTCAACGTTGACACGGAATGTACCGTACGTTGCCAAGAAGCGCCCGCGGCCAGTGATTTCGCGATTTGCGGTGTCGGTGACGCCTGCCTCCACCGTGTAGTCCAGGTCGTAGCGCGAGTCGCCCGCCGAGTCCGTGTGGGTCGGCACTTGGATTACCATCGTGCCGTTCGCGTCGAGCTTCCCGGTCTTTTCGGCCTCCTCGTCGCCTGCGTAGCCGGATGAGTCCGAGGAGTCACCCGAGTCGGAGTCGGCGCTTCCGGAGTCGCCGGAAGAGTCGCCATCCTCTTCGCCCCACCAGTAGTGGCGTTCGTTATAGATGCGATACTTCACCGTCGCGTTCGCCACCGGCTCGCCGAAGAAGTAGCGCGAATCGATGGTGACCGGCATGGTCGCGCCCTCGAGGACGCGCTTCTGCCCGGCCGTCACCTGCACGCGATATTCGGGCTTGCGATAGTCTTCGACGTGAAAGCCGCCACTGATCGCGTCATCCTGCGAATCGCCGACGCGCACAGCGTAATAGCCGAGCGTGGCGTCCTTGGGCAGGTCGAAATCGCCGGATACGTCGCCGGTCGCGGAGAGCGGCATCTGTTGTTCAAAAACGGCCTTATCGTTGCCGTCCGAGATAGTGACGTGGACGGTGCCCGGCTTAGGGAGCACCAGCAAGTTGTGGTCGTGCTCGCGCAGAATCGCCTTCCAGTGCACGGTGTGAGTCGGCCGGTAGACCGGTCGCTCGGTGTAAACGTAGCCTGTGTACTTCCCGCTTGCAGACGAGGTCAAACCCCAACTCATCGGCGTGGAAGCGGCAAACTCGTCGCCCTTGGCCGCGACTACCCAGAAGTTATCCGGGTTGGACTTGTCACCTGCGACAGCCAACTTCGCCGTGCCATCCGCGCCGGTGGTCGCTGTCGCTAGTTGCTTCTGCCCGAATCCGGCATCGACTTTCGCGCCCGCGACCGGCTGGCCTGTAACCCGGTCTACCACGTACGCGATCACATTTCCGGACGTGGTGCGCGTGACCAGGGCCATCTGGGTCACCATCAGCAGCGTGTATGCCTTAAAGTGTCCGTCGGTGGCCTCCAACAGGTAGAGTCCGGCACTGAGCTTCGGCACCGGCAGGTCGTTTTCGTCGGAGATGTAGGTGGCGGGCACCAGTTGCCGCCATCGTGCCACTAACTGGGACTGGTTGAGGATCGGAACCTGGGCAAACTCGGCCTCGCTGACGATGCGGCTGCTACGCTTGAGCGCGCTCTGATGGGCGCGCATCGAACTGCGGGCGGCGTGGGAGAATTGGTGGCGGAAGAAATCGCGAATGCGTTCCCAGAGGTTCGCCTTCCAGTCGTGGAACTTCTCCAGCCATGTGCGCTCGTCGATCTGCTCATGGTCCAGAAGCTCTGCCTCGGGACCAAACGAGTGCAGCTCGCGCAGGTTCTCCATGAACTTTACGGGATCGTTGACGCGGTAGACGCGAAACTCCAGTGCGTCCACGTTCTGCGTGTAGAGATGAATCTTCGGTTGTTCACCGGGGGCGAAGGATTTGCTCGTGCTCAGGTTGAATGAAACGGCCCTGGACTGTGCATGGGTGCCTGGTACGGTGAGCAACAGAACGAGCAGCGGGACGACGTACGCCCTCATCGAAGGTCCTCGCGAAGAATGTTCCAACGATATACCCCGAGGAAATTACTGTTCTCCGGGAGTGGACGCCACCGTGTATCGGGATGGTGCAGCAGATCGTCCAGGGCCACGCGCCTTACCTCTCCCCTCTTCAGGAGCAGGCCGGCACCGCCGGTGGGGCCGGTGTCGTAGACCGCCCAGTCGTGCTCGGCGCCGGTGAGAATCATTGAGTGGTAGGGGGAGTTCTGCTCCAGTTGCCGGTAGAAAAGTAGGTCGCCGAGACGCGCGGCGTGCACGTCACGCGTGACGAAGAAGGTGTTGTGTTGCAATAGCGTCTCGGCGTCGGCAAACTGCGAAAAGCCTCCGTCCACTGCGTCCGACATGGCGTATTGCCCGGAGCGCACGCGAAACAGGTTGGCCGAAAGCGGTGTTGCCGGGTATGCATACTGCACAATCGAGGGAAGCGGTGGCATGGTATCCAGCGGCATGTTCTGCAACCACAGCTGGTCGTGAACATGCAGCGCATTACGGTAACACCAGCGCAATAGAGCCGCGCAGTCTCCGATCTCACCCGGCAGACGCTGCGGAGTTAGACCCGCAGCGGTGTCGGCCAGCGTTGTGAACCACATGCGAAAGGCTGCTCGGTCCGACGCCGTGTGCAGGCGAAGAAAATCGGGGGTGCCGTCGCCAAAACTGTCGGTGGCATCGGGCACAAAATGCGCCACCACGGACGCACTCCTGCCGCGATACTTCACCGTGAGCTGCCGAGTTTCCGGGTTCACCGGAGACTGGATCACGATTGCAGACACATCCTGGCCATCGGCCAACACGTGCGCGGTGAGACCTGCCGTTGTGATTGCGGCAGCGTCCAGCGACCCGCCTCGCAGCAACCGTACCTCAAAGGCACGATGCACCGCTCCATCCGCGGATAGGGTGAGTTCGCGAGGCGACACCACAATCTGATTCCGGCTGATGAGTCGCCATGCGAATGGGGCTGCGCCGGCGATCAGGATGATGAAGACAACCAAGGGGACAACAAAGCGCTTCACCGATGATCCTCGCTATCGAATAGTCAGCGCGTGAGCTGAAGCAAATAGAGCATTGAGCAACAATTAAGCACTGCCGGCACTCTCGTCTATGACAAACCCGCGGCGTCCTGGAATTTGGCGATCATACTAACAGCAACGATAAACCTCGCAACGATATTCTCCCGGGAAAGGAAGTTCATGCAACTTCTTTGAGAATGCGGAATGAGATCCAAGAAGGGTTAAGGTTCATGTGACTGACAAAAGCACTATCGCCTGCTCGGGCATTGGGTCCGCTTGCCGTACAGGCGGATCCCCCATCAAGGTTGATGGGAAAGCTGCAAAGTTAACTGCAACGCATTGACACTACATGACATACGACCCACAAGCTCTTTCTCTAACCCAAGTCTCCGCTTACTTAGAAACCATGCCCTGACGCACGAAAGCGTCGCCCTCGATGAACAGCAGACCGATGAGGATGGCTGCTGCTGCGACACCAGGCGCTCTATTTTCTTGCAGACAAAATTCCTTCAGCCTGAACACAATCGATCTCTCTGCGGACCGGCTCGCAGGGAGAATTGGCTCGCGTCTTCTACGGCCAAGCTGTGGCTGAATCCGGTTATCATGGTAGCGTTCATTGGGGGTTGCGAAGCTCAACATCTGAGGCGGCGATGACTTACGGGCAATTCAAAGAATCGCTTGCAGGCGAGACACCGGTGGCAGGGTTGCCAACTCCATTGGCCGCTCTCTGGTGGGATGCAAAGGGAGACTGGG
>Ga0182024_10011863_pt1 | contig 17381 bp, 20 predicted proteins | sample P32metaG_FD_120480 | JGI IMG/M metagenome (GOLD analysis project Ga0182024, IMG submission 120480) | Permafrost microbial communities from Stordalen Mire, Sweden - P3-2 metaG (Illumina Assembly) | ecosystem: Environmental > Terrestrial > Soil > Wetlands > Permafrost | place: Sweden: Stordalen...
CAGCATTCAGGAGATCGCCGGCGCCGGCCTCATCTTCTGGCATCCCAAGGGCGGCATCGTCCGCAAGGTGATGGAAGACTGGATGCGCGATGAGTGCGTCCGCCGCGGCTACCTGCTGGTCTATACGCCGCATGTGATGCGCCGCGATTTATGGGTGGTGAGCGGGCACGACGGCGTCTACTCCAGCAATATGTTCCCGCCAATGAAGCTGGACGACGCCGAGTACCGGCTGAAACCGATGAATTGCCCCGGCCACATTTTGATCTATAAGAATTCGCCGAAGAGCTATCGCGATCTGCCGCAACGCTACGCCGAGTTCGGCAACGTCTATCGCTACGAGCGCTCCGGAACCATGCACGGCCTATTGCGCGTGCGCGGCTTCACCCAGGACGACGCGCATATCTTTTGTACGCCGGAACAGATTGAGGACGAAGTCATCGCCTGCCTGGACTTTGCCGAAGCCATGCTCAAGACCTTCGGCTTCAATGAATATCGCGTCGAGCTTTCTACGCGAGACCCGCAAAAAGGCGGCGACTTTCTGGGCACCGAAGCCGCCTGGGCGAACGCAGAAGGCGCGCTCAAGAACGTGCTCACCAGGCGCGGCCTCACCTTCGACACATTCCCCGGAGAAGCCGCCTTCTACGGCCCCAAGATCGACATCAAGCTGGTCGACGTCCTGGGCCGTCTCTGGCAGTTATCGACAGTGCAATTCGACTTTAACCTTCCTGCGCGATTTGAATTGGAATACGTCGGCGAAGACGGCGAGCGCCATCAGCCGGTGATGGTGCACCGAGCTCTGTTTGGCTCCATCGAGCGCTTCTTCGGCGTCCTCATCGAGCACTACGCCGGCGCATTCCCGCTGTGGCTCGCGCCCGTGCAGGTGGGCCTGGTGCCCATCAGCGAGCGGCATCACGCCTACGCAAAGAAGGTGGAAGCGGAACTCAAAGCCGCCGGCCTGCGCGTCGAAACGGACGACCGCAACGAAAAGATGAACGGCAAAATCCGCGACTTCGCCAACCAGAAGGTTCCGTACATCCTGGTCTTCGGCGACAAGGAAGAAGCCGCAGGCTCAGTGAGCGTGCGCACCCGCGCGAAAGGCGACCAGGGGTCCGTGCTGCTGGCCGAGTTCATCGCGAAATGCAAGGAGTTAGTAAGCACCCAGTCCACGGAACTCTAGCAAATCCGCCGAAATCGGAGGATACTGTCTTCATGGTTACGCAGCCCGTTTTCGAGAAGCCGATCAGCGTCGAGGAATATCTCTCGACTGTCTATGAGCACGACTGCGAGTATGTGGACGGCGTTATCGAGGAGCGCGACTTGGGTGAATTCGAGCATGCTTACCTGCAAGGGATTCTGACGACAATATTCAACAATCACCGCACGGAGTGGGGTGTCATCTGCCTCCCTGAGCAGCGCGTCCAAACCCAGAGCGACCATTTTCGCGTCCCCGACGTGACCATCCTTCGATCCGGCACACCACGCGAGCGCATCCTCACCCGTCCTCCGCTCCTTGTTATCGAAATCCAATCGCCCGAAGACACTCTTCGCCGGACTGCGGCCAAGGCGGAAGAGTATCTCACTTTTGGCATTGAGCACATTTGGGTGGTCGATCCCCATGCCCGCGTCGGCTATCGCGGAACAGCGGAGGGCCTTGAGCTAGCTCGCTCAGGCGAGCTGACAATTCCCGAATCCCCCATCCGCATCGTCCTAGCCGACCTATTCGCCGAGTTGGATCGGGTATAGAGGGCTGCGTAACCGAACCAAGAGCGAGAATATCTACGCAAAGGATCCGTCGTGGTTGCTGATTGCTTCTTTAATTGAAGCAAAGGACTCAACTCTCTCGAAGGGTGATTCATTCATGAGAAGCTCGATGAATTGATTTTCCAGGTAGTTGGTTCGTTCATTCGTGACCGGTAGCCGATAAAAATCGTCACTCTGCACACAAAAGCGCCCTGTCGAGCAATCCTCAAAGCACCGGTAGCGCACAAGCGTTTTCGTGTCGCGTTGCCGCCAGACATCGAAGGACTTTAAAATCTCGGCCATTCTGTTCTTCGCTTTCGCCATAAAGTTTCCTCACGCGTTGATCGCCATCCCCTCGACCGCCCCATACCCGTCGAGAAGGCTTTCGGAGAGCGTCGGATGGGCATGGATGGTGAACATCATCTCCTCGACGGTGCCTTCGAGTTCAAGCACGGCCACCGCTTCGGCGATCAGCTCTGTGGCTTGCGGGCCGATGATATGCACTCCGAGAATTTCGCCGTACTTGGCGTCGGAGACGATCTTCACAAAGCCATCGTGGCTGCCCAGAATCGTTGCCTTGGAGTTGCCCGCGAAGGGGAACTTGCCCACCTTTACCTCATAGCCATTTTCCTTCGCCTGCGCCTCGGTCAGGCCGGCACTGCCGATCTGCGGTTCGCAATAGGTGCAGCTGGGAATGCGATCTTTGCGCACCGGACGGAATTTCTGGCCGGCAATTTTTGCCACGGCAACCATGCCGCTCATTCCGCCTACGTGCGCCAGTTGCGGCAGGCCGGCAACAATGTCTCCGATGGCAAAGATGCCGGGCTCGGCGGTCTGCTGCGCTTCATCCACTTTTACGAAGCCGCGGTCGAGTTGAATCTTCGTTTTCTCCAGGCCAATGTCGGCGGTGTTCGGACTCCGGCCCACGCCGACCAAAACTTTCTCGGCTTCTTTAATCTGCGATTTACCGTTTGCGTCGGTGTAGGTGACTTTAACACCGGTCTCGGTCCTCTCGACCTTCTCAACTTTCGCGCCGGTGTTCACGTCGATGCCGCGCTTCTTGAAGAGGCGCGCCAACTCCTTCGAAATCTCTTCGTCTTCGACCGGAACCACGCGCGGCAGGAATTCGAGGATCGTCACCTCGGCGCCGAAGGTGCGGTAGATCGAAGCAAACTCGACGCCCACCGCGCCCGCTCCAATCACCACCAGCGATTTGGGCGGCTGCGGAAGCGCCAGAATCTCGATGTTGGTGAGGATGCGGTCGTCGGCCTGCAGGCCGGGCAGCATTTTGGCCTCGGACCCGGTCGCCAGAATCACGTTCTTCGCCTTCACCTGGCTCACTTCTCCGGCCTTGTCGATATTGAGGGTATGCACGCCGTCAACCGCGGGTCCGGTCAGCCGCGCGTAGCCTTGCATGCGGTCAACCTTGTGCTTCCTTACCAGAAAGTCGAGGCCTTTGGTGTGCTTCACGATGATGCCGTTCTTGCGCTGCTGCACGGCAGCCCAGTTCAGCGACGGTGTGGCGACGGCTCCTTCACCGAAACTGATGCCAAACTCCGCCGCGTGTTGCAGGTGGTCCCAGATCTCCGCGTTGAACAGCAGTGCCTTGGTGGGAATGCAGCCCACGTGCAGGCAGGTGCCGCCCAGCTTGTCAGACGCCTCAATCAGCGCGACCTTCAGCCCATACTCCGCGCCGCGAAACGCCGCTGTATACCCGCCCGGCCCGCCGCCCACAATCGCTACGTCGTAAATCGTCTCTGCCACCTGACTTCTCCATTCCGCGCCGCCCTGCGGTTCCCGAGCGCCGTGCCCCACCCCTTAGTCTAAATCTCTGCCTAACCCGCAGTCCTTCGCGCGATCTAACTATGTGGTACTCTTGCCCCGCAAGCTCCGGCGCATCTGGACGCAATCATGGCGCGAAAAAAACTATCCATCGCCGCTCTTTTCGCAGCCGGCCTGCTCACCCTGCCCGCGCAGCAGACCGCCCAGAGCATCCCTCTCCAAGAGCACTCAGCCAACATCAACGGAATCACAGTGCCCGACATCCCCAACGCGCCGTTTTCCGCCACGGTGGTCATCGAGTCTCAGCGCTATTGGCCGGACGGCCCCACGCAGACCCGCCGCACCATCAACCTCATCGCGCGCGACTCCCAGGGTCGAACGCACAACGAAACCCGCCGCATGATGCCGCAGTACTTCCACGGATCGCCACCGTTGTTGAGCGTGCGCCTCTTCGATCCCCTCACCCGCATCCGCACCCTCTGCGATCCCACCCTCCGCATTGCGCGCCGGCAGTTCCTCCCCGAGGAGCCCAAGGCAAACAGCTTCCCGAATCCCTTCATGCGCATCGAGGATCTGGGCGTCACGACACTCAATGGCCTGCAGGCCAAGGGAACACGGCGCATCTACACGATTGGCGCCGCGGCCAGCGGAACCGGCAGCCCTGTCGAAATCGAGGATGAAGACTGGTACTCCGAGGAGCTGCACATGAACCTGCTCATCCGCCACTCCGATCCGCGTATCGGCGTCCAGACCATAGGCGTCTCCAGCCTCAAGCGCGACGAGCCGTCGGCCTCGATGTTTCAGGTGCCCGCCGGATACCAGATTCTCGACATCACACCAGCGCCGGTCTCTGCGCCGGTCCCTGCTCCTGCACCGTAGCCCTTTATCCGATTGCGCCCCGTACCAACTCCACAGCTGCCTGCACCGACTCCGCTGCGTCTCCAAAACCATCGAGCCAGTGCAACTCCGGCTCGCGGCGGAACCAGGTTAGTTGGCGCTTTGCATAGTTCCTGTGGCCTTGTTGCGCGGCCTTGACCGCCTCTTCCACCGGCAAAGAGTCCCGAAGCACGCGCAGTGCTTGGCGGTAACCGAGCGAGTCGAGCGCCTTCACAGGCCCATACTGAGCGAGCAGGCCTTGGGTTTCCTCCACCAAACCCGCCGCAAACATCGCCGCCGCGCGCCGGTTCAGCCGCTCGTAAAGCTCCTTGCGCGGTGGATTCAGCCCTATCCGCAGCAGCCGGAACCCGGTGAGCGGGTCGCGCGCCCCGGCTCGGTTGGCAAGCACCTCCGACATCGGCTTGCGGCCAGCGAGGCAGACCTCAATTGCCCGCATGAGCTTGGCCGCGTCGTTGGCGTGGATGCGCGCGGCGGACGCCGGGTCCAGCCGTTGCAGCACGCGATGCAGCCAGGCCTCGCTCTGGCGCTCCCGGCTCCGCGTCAATCGCTCCCGCAAGCCCACTTGTCGCGCTGGTCCGGCGAATAGCCCCTCCGTCAGCGCGCGCAAGTAGAGCCCGGTACCGCCGCTGACAATCGGCAGCTTTCCGCGCGCGGCAATGTCCCTGAGCGCTGCCCGCGCCTGCCGGTTGTACTCGCCGGCGGTAAAGGGCCGATCCGGCGAGGTGACGTCAATCAGGTGATGCAGCACGCGGGCGCGCTCTTCTACCGTGGGCTTGGCCGTGCCCAGCTCCATGCCGCGATAGACGGCTACCGAGTCGCAACTGACAATCTCGCCGTTGAATCGCTCGGCCAGTTCGAGCGAGAGCGCAGTCTTGCCGCTCCCGGTCGGCCCGAGCACGATTATTGCCAAAGGGCCATTGCGCTCATCCCTACTTCGCTCATCCCCATTGCGCTGGTCCAAAGACCCGCCGCACGCATTGCTCACGGGCGCCACCACCCGGGCGGAAAGATCCACTTCGGATTGGTGCGGAACAACCAGAAAACCAGAATCGCCGTGGCCACAAGCACCAGCCCCATGGCCTGATTCCGCCGGTAGACGCGCGTCTGCTCCGCCCGCCGCGCCAGCTCGGCCTGTTCCTCGAAGTACGGCTTGATGCGGCGGTCGACCACTGTTTAAAACTCCCGCCGGCTGGAGCCATGAAGCCCCATGCCCGCCACGCATCAGTATAGGTGGATCAGCTTTCCTGCACATTCTGGTTCATCGGTTTGACTTCCCACTTCCGGTTTGCTCAGATAACCTTTCAGCATCTGGATAAGTCAGCAACACGTCGAGAGCAGGAAAGCCCCAATGAAAGTTTTGATCCTTGGTTCCGGAGGCCGCGAACACGCGCTGGCCTGGGCGGTAAAGCGCAGCGAAAAAGTCACCGAAGTCGTCTGCGCCCCCGGCAACGGCGGCATCGGTGAGATTGCGCGCTGCGTCCCGGCCGACCTGAAAGACATCGATTCGCTGGTCCGCGTGGCGCTTGCCGAGCAGCCGGGACTCACCATCGTGGGCCCTGAGCTGCCACTGTCGCTGGGTATCGTCGACGCTCTGCAGCAGCACGGACTACGCGTCTTCGGACCCACGCGCGCCGCCGCCATGCTCGAATCGAGCAAGGGGTTCACCAAGCGCTTTCTGCAGCGGCACAACATTCCCACCGGAAACTACGCCGTCTGCACCACAGCCGAAGAGCTTGAGAAAGCGGTCGGGATATTCCATCCGCCCATCGTAGTCAAGGCCGACGGGCTGGCTGCCGGCAAAGGCGTCCTCATCTGCCAGTCGCGCCGCACAGCAATCGAAGCCGCGCAGGGCCTCTTCACCGGCTCGCTTCTCGGCGAGGCCGAACGGCAGGTGGTCATCGAAGAGTTCCTCGAAGGCGAAGAGATCAGCTTTCTCTGCCTTTCCGACGGCGTACACGTTGCCCCCTTGGCGCCCGCGCAGGACCACAAGCGCATCGGCGAGGGCGACACTGGCCCCAACACCGGCGGCATGGGCGTCTACTCCACCGATACGCTGCTCGAACCGGGAATGACCGAGTGGATTCTCCACCACATTGCTCAGCCAACCATCCTCGGCATGGCCCAGGAAGATACGCCCTTCGTCGGCGTCCTTTATTGCGGCCTGATGATGACCGCCCGCGGGCCGCAGGTACTCGAATTCAACGCCCGCTTCGGCGACCCTGAGACGCAGGCCATCCTGCTGCGCCTTGAGTCCGACCTTGTGGAGGCGCTGGAAGCCTGCATCGACGGTCGGCTGGACCAGACTGAGCTACGCTGGTCGCGGGGCGCTTCGGCCTGCGTCATCGCCAGCTCCGCTGGCTATCCAGGCAGCTACAAAACGGGCTTTCCCATCTCCGGCCTCGCCGCCGCCGCCTGCGTTCCAGGCGTACAGGTCTTCCATTCCGGCACTGCGCAACTGGGCAACCGGCTGGTCACCGGCGGCGGGCGCGTGCTGGGCGTGACTGCCGTTGCTGCTTCGCTTGAGAAGGCGCTCGACCGCGCCTACCAGGCCATGGCTGAGATTGAATTCGAAGGCATGTATTACCGCCGAGATATCGGCCACCGCGCCCTCAAGAGGACAATATGAATCCTGCCATCACTTTAGAAGAACTGCTCTCCTGGAGTCACGAATCCTCCAACTTCTGGAAGTTCCTCCTGGACGCCAACCCAGCGCTATTGGACCTACCCTGCGGCATCGGCGGAACTCTCAACGTACAGGAGTTCGTCCGCCATATCTGGGGTGTGGATCTGATCTGGAGCCAGCGCATCGCTGGATTGCCGGAAACGAAAAAGGACGCGTGGCCGACCGGTCCGCTGGACGCGTTGTTCGATCTGCATCTTGAGGCCATGAGGAACCTTCGGGCGCTGCTCGACGACCCCGCCAGGGACTGGAATGCAAGATTCGACCTGGACCGACCTGGGATGCCTCCCGAGTTGCGATATCCTACCCATCGCAAGATGCTGGCTCACGCGCTCCTGCACAGCCAGCGCCATTGGGCGCAGCTGGCTACTCTGGTTCGTGTCGCCGGTTTCCCGTCTGGTTTCAAGGGAGACCTGCTGATTAGCTCAGCTCTGGAATAGGGTCAGACGCGGCTCCCGGCGGTGGTCCACCCGCCCGCGCGGACTTCCCATTCTGCTTCTGGAAACACGACCGGCACAGTACTGGCCGCCCCTGCGTTGGTTTGAAGGGCACCGTCGTCTCTGTCGCGCACTCCGAGCAGGTGGTTCGCGTCTCCGAGCGCACGCGCGGGCCTCCGCGCACACGTTTGGCCTTGCATTGCTTGCAGTGCCTGGGGTCGTTCTTGAATTGTTTGTCGTGGAAAAACAACTGCTCGCCCGCCGTGAAAATAAACTCGGCGCCGCAATCGCTGCACTTCAAGACTCTGTCGATGAATTCCATGGCCGGCTTCCCCGAAGCAGGAGAAGTCGACGAAATCGGCTATGATTGCCAAAGCCCGCCGCTCCCGATTCCCTGTCTTCTTACTCGCTTGCACAACAAGGGCCCGGGCCGCAAAAAGCTCGGCGGCAAATTGTATTTGCTTCCGGAAAGGCCGGAAGACTTGAATCACTCTATCACGCGATTCGCGCGTGGATCGAAGATAACGAAACGTTTAAGTTGAACAGGCCGCCCCGGCTCTGTCTTCTTGCTGAAAATCCGTCGCTCGATGAGCCGCAGATCGCCGGGGCGCCGCTGATGACAAACGATGTTGAGATTAGTCAGCCTCTTTGCGAGCCTTCTTGCGATTCCGCTTGCGTGCCAATGCTGCCTTCACGCGGCGCTTCTCACCGGGCTTCAGATAGTAGGAGTGACGCTTTACTTCCTTGATAATGTCCTCCTGCTGTACCTTCCGCTTAAACCGGCGCAGCGCGTTTTCGAGCGGCTCGCCTTCTTGTACGCGAACCTCTGCCAAGAAATTCCACCTCCAAACCCGCCAAATGGCCTTCTCTATGATACCGTAATTCGCGACTCCCCGGTCAAGGAAGCCTACCTATCTTTTGTGATGACATTTACATAGCTCGCTTACCAGGGTCAATTTCCTTTCCTCGGGGCGAATTTCGGCAGCCGTTTGGCGCTCCCCAACCTGTTCCTGGCTCTGCCCGGCGGCGACGCACTGTCTTGATCTGAGGGTCTTGATCCAGGCGTCTCGATCCAAGCCGTCGGCGCGGTAGGAAATGCCGTAAACTGGCCCCTGAGAGGCCTATCTCCATGATCCGCAGTTACCAGGGCCGCACGCCCCAGGTGCACTCCACATGCTACATCGATCTTTCCGCCCAGTTGATCGGCGACGTCGCGCTCGGCGAGCACTCCTCCGTCTGGATGAACGCGGTGCTGCGCGGCGACGTGCACTCGATCCGCGTCGGGGCAAATTCCAATGTTCAGGACTGCGCTGTCCTCCACGGCCAGCGCAATCTCTATTCGGTCGTCGTGGGCGACTGGGTGACCATCGGCCACAATGCCACGGTGCACGGTTGCCTGGTGGAAGATGAGTGCCTCATCGGCATTGGGGCGCGGGTGCTGAACAACTGCCGCATCGGGTCGGGGTCGATCATTGCTGCCGGCTCCGTCGTCCCGGAGCATACGGTCGTCCCGCCGCGCACGTTATGGGCCGGAGTTCCCGCCAAGCTTCGCCGCGAACTCACCGACAAGGACCGGGCCCTGATCCTGGAATACGCCAAGAATTATCTCGATTACACGGAGTTCTATCTCAAGGAGGCGGCGGGCTAGGGTAGGTTATGTGAAGGTTTGCGGCGTTTTTGCGCACCTCGCGGACTGCTCGTCCTCGTGGGAAGTTGAGGGACCAAGGCCGGAAAATCGGCTCCTCAGGACCAATCCAAAGGTTCAATCCAAATTGAGAGTAACTTCCATTTCCAGTGCACTTATCGGGTGGTTGTTTATGCAACTCGTTCCAGGCCACCGGAAAACGTCGGTTGCTTCCACTCGCCGAGCGATCGGCTCAGCAAGGCCGCCGCGCAGCCCTCGCCACAGAGGACAATCACGTCCTGCCGGAGGGCAAGGCTGGTGTCCCAGGGAGCGAATCTAAGGTTGCCGGGTGTACTGGTTGCGAGGATCCAGTGATTGCTGGTTTTCTTCTGGACGCCGCAAACGCATGTAAACAAAGGGGTCGCTGCCATTGTAAGAGCCTCCTGATCGGCCAAAGCCAATCGTGCAATGACACAACGAGTCATGTAATGCACTGGGTATAAAGCAATTGCCGTGCCGTTTGTTAAGCCCTTTGGATACTTACTCAGCGCCAATTGTCAGCTCAAAAAGAGGAATTTGTTTTCCCACCGACGGAAATGTATTGCCCTCCTATCGGCAGTTCAATGCAACGAACCCGTTGCGGGCCGTCGCCCACATTCTGCAAACCGCGCAATAGGAGACCGCGATGAACTGGCTCAAGCGTTTTTTTCGCATGCTCTTTCGCCGGGAAGATCCGGAGACAGCTTTGGACCGCGAGATCGCCTTCCGCATCGAGACGCTCACCGAAGCCAATCTTGCGCAGGGATTCAAGCCGGCCGAGGCACGCCGCCAGGCGCTGATCGAGTTTGAGTGTGACGCTCAACCAGGCCAGCGCCTACCTGGCCACCGTTCAGAGCCAGTTGGGCAATCAGTTCCCCGAACCGGACGCCGAACTGAAAATGGAAGCCATGCCCGCTGGCCTCGCTGCACCCAGGAGTGCGCGTCGCGTGGGTAAACCCGGCACGCATCCTCCGCGAAGACAAGAGCATCTTTCGAAATTGCGGTAACTCTTTCCCGCTATCGACCTACCGCATTCCGGGAACCGGCTCCAACTTGTTAAGCTTGTCCCAGACCCGCAGCGAAGGCTGCCATCCGGGAGAATGCTCATGCACGCAAGTCGCCACCACATGTTGAACAAGTCCCGGAATGGTGGTTTTTCGCACCTGGCCGCGGCGCTGCTCATGGCCCTTGCTACGGCGGTCCAAGCCCAATCGCCCACCGGACCCGATCCGGCGCCGGTCCATGACGCCAGTTCCTTTCCCGACGCCCCTGCAGCGCGACCCACCAACCCCGCCCTCGCCGCGCCCGACGACAAGAGCGCAGTTACCCTTCGCGGCACGCCCGTCAATATTCTCAAGGACCAGGCCGCAATTTGGACCAGCCCCGCGCGCATCCGCGAGCGCGACCTCGCCTACCTGATTCCGCTGGGCCTGGCCACCACGTTGACCATGACCGTCGACCACCAGGCGATGGCTTCGTCAAAGCTGGACGATCCCTCGTTGAACAGCCACGCTGAAACCGCCTCCAATGGCCTGCTCGGCGGCTTTGTCGCTGCGCCCGTAATCATTTACGGACTCGGCTACATTCATCACGACGACCACGCCACGGAAACCGGAATCCTGGCCGGCGAAGCCATGGTCGATAGCCTGGTTGTCGACGAGGTGCTGAAGGCCGTTACCATGCGCGAGCGCCCCACGCTCGACAGCGCCAAGGGCAAGTTTTTTCAAAGCAACGTGGGCCTCGACTCTTCGTTCCCCTCCACGCACAGCATCATCGCCTGGTCCTCGGCCGCCGTCATTGCCTCGGAATACCCGGGATACATGACCAAGATCACCGCCTACGGTCTGGCCACCGGGCTCAGCATGACGCGGGTGCTCGCCCGCCAGCACTTCCCCTCGGATGTCCTGGTAGGCAGCGCGGTAGGCTGGCTGGTGGGCCGCTATGTGATCCACAAGCACCACAGGGACGACAACTAGAGCGGACCGCACAGGACGCCCGCTTACACCGGCAGCGGATTCCTCTCCAGAAATCCTCTCTGGTGCCAGTATGGATAAATCGGCTCGACGGTGCTTGCCTTGTCCAGCGCGGACGCCTGCTCAGCCGACAAGTTCCACCCTGCCGCCCCCAGGTTCTGCTTGAGCTGCACCTCGTTGCGCGCGCCCACAATCACCGACGAAACCGTCGGCCTTTGCAGCAGCCAGTTCAGCGCTACCTGCGGAACCGTCTTCCCCGTCTCCGCCGCCACTTTGTCGAGCGCGTCTACCACCGTGTAAAGGTGCTCATCCGATATCTGCGGACCAACATCGGCGGTCTTGTGCAGGCGGCTCACCTTGGGTAGCGCCTGCCCGCGGCGAATCTTCCCCGTCAGCCGTCCCCAGCCCAGCGGACTCCACACCAGCGCGCCAACCTTCTGGTCCAGGCCCAATGGCATCAGTTCCCACTCGTATTCCCGGTTGAGCAGCGAATAGTACACCTGGTGCGCCACAAACCGCGTCCACCCATAGCGCTCCGCTATGGCCAACGACTTCATCAGATGCCAGCCGGAAAAATTCGATGCCGCGATATAGCGCACCTTGCCCTCGCGCACAAACTTGTTCAGCGTGTCCTGCACCTCATCCACTGGCGTCAGCGCGTCAAACCCGTGCAGGTGATAGATGTCCACATAGTCCGTCCCCAGCCGCCGCAGACTCCCCTCCAGCGACCGCCGCAGATGGTAACGCGACGAGCCCACATCGTTTGGCCCGTCGCCAGAACGGAAGGTTGCCTTGGTCGAGATAAGCGCCTGGTCGCGCTTGCCCTTAAGCGCCTTGCCGAGCACTTCTTCCGATTTTCCGTTGGAGTAAATGTCCGCCGTGTCAAACAGGTTTACCCCAGCCTCGAAGCAGACGTCGATCAGCCGCTTGGCCTCGGCTGCCTGGGTTGAACCCCATGCCTTGAAAAACTCCGTGGCACCACCAAACGTCCCGGTGCCAAAAGAAAGCGCAGAAACCTTGAGGCCGGAGCCTCCCAGCAGTCGATATTCCATGGCACTTTGGATGCCGAAACGGGCTGCTGGATGCAGGCCGGGATGCTTAGCGTCCCACTCCGTAGGCCCGCCAGAACGACTCGGCCGCTTTCCGGCCAAAGTCGCGCGTCTCGGGGAGATCGCCGCGGTGGAAGATGTGCCCGTAGAGCACGGGACCCAGCAGAAGCGCCATGGACATGTCCAGATCCAGAGACGAAGGCAACAGGCCACGCTTGATGCCGCGACGTAGAATGCGTTTCAAACACACCCGCGATGGCTCCATCACGCGGTGGCGCCATGCCTCGCCGAACTCGCGATGCACGGCCGAATACGCGATCATTGTCGGCATCATCTTGTCACGCGCCGCATCGAACTCATCCGGCGGCCGGCGGGTCAGCACCGTGGCCAGATCCATGCACAGGTCGCCCGAGTCCACATCCTCCGGATCGCGGCCAAGGCCGTTCACCATCAGCATTACATCGATCAGCAGCGCTTCTTTGTTTGGCCAATGGTTGTAGATGGTGGCCTTGCTCACGCCAGAGGACTGCGCAATGGCATCCATGCTGGCGGCGTCGATACCGCGCTCGCCAAACAACTCGAGCGCGGCGCGCAGCACCCGATCGTGGGCTTCCTCACTGCGCTGCCGGGCCATGGACTAAATCTCGATCTTCGAGAAGCGCCAGGCGCCGAAGAACATGAGGATAGTCGCGAGCGTTGCCAGCACTACGAAATCCGTGAACTGGCCATAGAACGAGACGCCCAGTAGCGCGGAACGCAGTCCGTCGACTCCATACGAGAGGGGATCGATCCCGGTTGCGATTCGCAACGGCAGCTTCTGATCCGCCAGCGGAAACATGGCGCCGGAGAGAAAGTAAATGGGCAGGACGAGAAAGTTCATAATGAGTTGGAAGCCCTGCATGTCCTGAAGGCCCGAGCCGATGGCCACGCCAACCGCCGCAAACGTCAGGGCAATGAGCACCATGAAGCCCAGTGCAATGGGAATTGCAAGGTAGTTCGACGGCCGGAAGCCTGCAATTACGCTGATGGCGGTGACGAGCAGGCCCTGGATCACGGCGACGGTGCATCCGCCCAGCGTGCGGCCGACCATGATTTGAATGCGCGGCACCGGCGCGACCAGCGTCTCCTTCAGAAAGCCGAACTGGCGATCCCAGAGCAGACCAAGCCCGGAAAAAATGGAGGAGAACAGCACCGACATGCTGATGACTCCCGGAGCGACAAACTGAAAGTAGTTGCCGTTGCCGGCGCGCTTAAAGACGGGGCCGAGGCCGAAGCCGAGCACGAGCAGATAGAGGAGGGGCTGGCCCAGCGACGCGACAATCTGCGCGCGCGAACGGGTGTAGCGCTTGAGTTCCCTGAGCCAGAGAATGTAGATGGCGTTCATCGTTTGCCTCCTTGCCACATCTTGGCAAACTGCCGCAACTGGTCTGCTGAGCCCGCGCTCTCGTCGCGGATGGTCGAGCCGGTCAGCGCCAGAAACGCTTCTTCAAGGCTCGCCGTCCCGGTCTGATCCTTGATCTGCTGCGGCGTCCCCTGTGCCACCAGCTTGCCGTGGTCGATGACGCCCACGCGATGCGCCACGCGCTCCGCTTCGTCCATGTAGTGCGTGGTCAAAAACACGGTGACCCTCTCCGCCTCGTTCACCTTCTTCACGTGCGTCCACAACTGATTGCGACTCTGCGGATCGAGCCCCAGCGTCGGCTCGTCGAGGAAAAGAATCTTGGGCGTGTGCAAGAATCCACGCGCGATTTCCAGACGCCGCTTCATGCCGCCGGAAAACTTCTTCACCTGGTCCTTGCGCCGCTCCCAAAGCTCGAACTGCTTCATGAGCGCTTCCGTCCGCTGGCGACGCACCTTGTGCGGCACGTGGTAAAGCACACCATGAATCTCCATGTTTTCTTCGGCGGTCAGGTCGCCGTCGAGGCTGGGATCCTGAAAGACGATGCCGAAGCGGCGCCGCACTTCGTTCTGCTTCACCTCCGGATTCAAGCCATCCAATTCGATAGCCCCGCTGGTTGGTTTCAACAGCGTGGTGAGCATCTTGATGGTGGTGGTCTTTCCCGCCCCGTTTGGCCCCAGGAAGGCAAAAATCTCTCCTTCGGCCACTTCGAACGAGACGTTGTCCACGGCGGTGAATGCGCCAAACTTTTTCACCAGGTTCTGCACGCGAATCATAGGGATCGTTCCGGAAATTTAATACTGAACGGTTCAGTTTAGTTTGTCAAATTAATATTGACGATTTTCGACTGGAATATCCTTGCAATGTTCTCGCTCTTTTGCGTTGAACCCGCATTATTCCTCATGCTAGACTCAGCCAACTTCTCCCCCTGATCCATTCTGCTCCTCTGCTTACCCCAAAGCAGCAATACGAGGTTCTCACCATGGCATCTGCTGCTCAAGGCGCAATTCCACGCGCCTTCCAATCGCTTTCCGGCCGCAATGGGCTTCTCGACCGCTATTTCTACTTTGCCATGTCGTTGCTGGTGGCGGGGATCGTAGTGTGGGGCTTCAGCCACTCTGTCAACGCGAACCTGTTTCACCCGGCTGTTCCGCGACCGTTCCTTCTGTGGTTTCACGCCGCCGCATTCTCGGGATGGGTGGCGTTCTATATGTTTCAGTCGGCGCTGGTGCGCACGCGCAATGTGAAGTGGCATCGCTTCTTCGGCTGGTTTGGCGTGGGCCTGGCTTCGGTCATGGTGGTCCTGGGTTTCACGATCGCCGTGATCATGAACCGCTTCGAAGCGGTTGTGCTCCATGAGCCCGATCCTGCATTTCTCGCCATTCCGTTTTCCGACATGGTGTTCTTCGCAGTGCTTGTTGCGCTGGCGATTTATTGGCGGCGCAAGCCGGAGCTGCATCGCCGGCTGCTTTTTATCGCCACCTGCGCGCTGCTCGACGCGCCTTTCGCCCGCATCAGCTACATCTTCAACAACAACCTCTTTTATCCCTGCATCGACGCGGTGATGCTTCTCGGCGTGGTTCGCGACCTGGTGGTGAACCGGCGGATTCACAAGGTGTACCTGATTGCACTGCCGGTGCTGATGGTTTTGCAGATTGGCGTGCTGTACCTCTGGCGAGGCACGCCGGGGTGGTGGCTGCGGATGACGCAGGCGATTCTCTCGTAGCGTCTGCGAGGATCGGCGACCGGCCCGAGTCTGCGGCGCCCATTTAGACTAGATAGGTTATGACCACACTGAAAGCCGTCCGCGGCACGCGCGACTTGCTGCCGCCGGAAACGGCACTTTGGAACCGCATCGAGGCGACCGCCCGCTCGGTCTTTGCGCGTTACAACTTCGGCGAGATTCGGACGCCTGTGTTTGAGGACACGGCGCTGTTTGCCCGCGGCGTGGGCGAAGAAACCGACATCGTTTCCAAGGAGATGTACACCTGGGAAGACCGCGCCCGGGCGCAATCGGAAAAGACGCAATCGCTGACGCTTCGCCCGGAGAACACCGCCGGCGTGGTTCGCGCGTACATCGAGCACCAGTTGGGCGAAACCGGCCAGTTGCAGAAGCTCTATTACATCGGTCCACAGTTTCGGCGGGAGCGCCCACAGAAGGGCCGCTACCGCCAGTTCTCGCAGATCGGCGCGGAGGTGATTGGGCCGCCGTCTGCCGGGAGCGAATCCCCTCTGCGCGACGCCGAAGTTCTGGAGATGCTGGCCACGCTGCTCGAGGAGCTGGGCATTTCCGGCTGGAAACTTGAGATCAATTCAGTCGGGTCGGCCGCAGACCGCGCACGGTATAACGAGACGCTGCGCGCGGCTCTCGTCCCTGTAGTCTCGAAAATGTGCGAAGATTGCCAGCGCCGCGCAGTCACCAATCCGCTGCGGGTGCTGGACTGCAAGGTGCCTGCCGACCAGCCGATTATCGATGCGTTGCCGAAGATTGGCGATTCGATGGACGAGGATTCGAAGAAACATTTCGCAGCGGTGCTGACAGCGTTGGATGCGGCGGGCGTGCCGTACACGCGCAACCACCGACTCGTGCGCGGCCTGGACTACTATACGCGGACCACGTTCGAGTTCACGCATGGCGGCCTGGGCGCGCAGAACGCCTTGCTCGGCGGCGGCCGCTACGACGGGCTGAGCGAGGCCATCGGCGGACCCAGTGCTCCAGGCATCGGCTTTGCCATGGGCGAAGACCGGCTGGTCCTCACGCTCCAGGCTCTCGAAACGGCGCAGCACGAAAAGGCAGCTGCCTTCATTGCGCCTTTGGGTGATCCCAAGGACGAGGCCGCTCTTGCGCGCATAAACGCCGCCGGTCTGGTCCTGGCCCGCGAGCTACGCTGCGCCGGCCTGCGTATCGAATTGGGAGAAGGCAGCTTCCGGCTGAAAAAATCCTTTGAAGCCGCCGACAAGGCGGCCCGCGCCATCGTCATCCTGGGCGAGGACGAGCTCCAATCCGGTATCCTGACAGTGAAGACCTTCTCGACAGGCACACAAACAAAGGTTCCCCGCGCCGACTTGGCAAATCACCTGAAGGCCCTTTGAACAAACCCGTGTCTTGAAGGGCACCCGCTTAATGGGCTGCGCAAAGCTCGCTCGGATCGCGGCTTGTTAAGGCTTTGTAACAGGGCACGACCGGGGTACTCTCTGGGTCGCGTGCCGCAAAGGATGCAAAATCAACCTGGGCTTTAGCCCCTGAGGGAATCCCATCTTCTCCATTCGGGTAGATGGAATACCCAAACAAAAGAAGGATTCAGGAAGTGCTCGATTTTCTAGGCAATCTCGAACGTACGCATCTCTGCGGCGACCTGCGCGCCACCAACGCCGGCCAGCAAGTCGTCCTGATGGGCTGGGTGAACCGGCGCCGCGATCACGGCAACCTCATCTTTCTCGACCTCCGCGACCGCTCCGGCATCGCCCAGATTGTGCTGGATAAGGAGCTAACTCCCGATGGCCACGCCAAGGGCGAGCAAGTGCGCCCCGAGTATGTAGTGGCCGCCGTCGGCAAGGTAAGCCTGCGCGATGCAGATGCCATCAACCCCAAGATGCCCACCGGCGAAATCGAGATCGAGGCGACGCAGTTGCTCGTCTTGAACGACACGCGGCTGGCTCCTTTTTCGCCTTCTGACGAAGCCATCCAGAACGAGGAAGTCCGACTCAAGTATCGCTACATCGACCTGCGGCGGCCGGAGATGCAACGCAACTTCCGCCTG
>Ga0182024_10011864_pt1 | contig 17380 bp, 14 predicted proteins | sample P32metaG_FD_120480 | JGI IMG/M metagenome (GOLD analysis project Ga0182024, IMG submission 120480) | Permafrost microbial communities from Stordalen Mire, Sweden - P3-2 metaG (Illumina Assembly) | ecosystem: Environmental > Terrestrial > Soil > Wetlands > Permafrost | place: Sweden: Stordalen...
CGGGCAGGTATTCCAACGCGATCACACGAGGTGGTTTGAGCTCAGATGTCTTTGCTCGACCGAGTGCAGCGGAAGGCAGAGGGAGCCCCTCCAACCTCCGCGCCAAGCGCGCCGCCGTCCCCGGCCCCGTCGCCGGCCCCTGATCGTCCCTCCGACGAGGGAGCAGAGCGATTCCCGCCGGCGGGTTGGCAGAACCGTCCCGGCGGCGTTGCGCCGGCCCCGGCCCCGGCCGCTCCCGCGCCTGCGCCTGCGCCTTTGCCTGCGCCTGCGCCTGCGCCTGCCCCCCGGCCCTTCGAGGTCGAACGCCCCGCGCCCGCCCCTGAACCACAGCGTTCGCCCACATTGCTGACGCGCGCCGGCGCGATGTCGCGGCCCGGTTTGAGCAAGATGGGCGGCCACGTCAACACGCATGTCGCGCTGCGCGGCAAGGTGCATCAGCGCCTCGTCGAAGAACTGGCCCAGGGCACCGACTCGGTCCCGCCGGAAACGGTCCGCCAGCGGATCGCAGAGCTGCTCAACGAAGTGATCACCGAGCAGAACATCACGATGAGCCGGCCGGATCGGCTGCGACTCGTCGAGATCCTCACCAATGACGTGCTCGGTCTCGGTCCGCTCGAGGAGCTGCTCGCGAGCGAGGACATCACCGAAATCATGATCAACAGCTACAAGCAGATCTACGTCGAGCAACACGGCAAGTTGACGCTGAGCCCGGTCACGTTCGAGAGTGATCAGCAGTTGATGCAGGTCATCGACAGGATCGTCAGCAGCATCGGTCGTCGCGTCGACGAGTCGTCGCCGATGGTCGATGCGCGTCTCAAGGACGGGTCCCGTGTGAACGTGATCATTCCGCCACTCGCGCTTCGCGGCCCGACGATGACCATCCGAAAGTTCGCCAAAGAAGCGCTCACCATCGAGGATCTGATCAAGTACGGATCGATCACCGAGGACATGGTGCGCTTCCTGCGTGCGTGTGTTCGAGGCAAGATGAATGTCGTGGTGAGCGGTGGTACCGGCTCGGGAAAGACGACCACGCTCAACATCCTCAGCAGCTTCATCCCCGAGGACGAGCGCATCGTCACGATCGAGGATGCGGCCGAGCTCCAGCTGCGACAGGACCACGTCGTGACGCTCGAGACGCGCCCCGCCAACGTCGAAGGTCGTGGACGCGTCTCGATTCGCGACCTCGTGATCAACTCCTTGCGCATGCGGCCGGATCGCATCGTCGTCGGCGAGTGCCGTGGCGGTGAAGCGCTCGACATGCTCCAGGCGATGAACACCGGCCACGATGGTTCGTTGACCACGCTCCATGCGAACAACGCGCACGACTGCATCAGCCGTCTCGAGACGCTCGTGCTGATGGCCGGCGCGGAGTTGCCGTCGCGCGCAATCCGTGAGCAGATCGGCTCGGCCGTCAACGTCGTCGTCCAGCAGTCCCGTCTGCGGGATGGAACGCGCAAGATCGTGAGCATCACCGAGGTCCTCGGCTGCGAGAACAACGAGGTGAGGCTGCAGGACATCTTCGTCTACAAGCAGGTGGGCGTCGACGAGGATGGCAAGGTCGTCGGCTCGTACATGCCGACGGGTGTCCTGCCCACGTTCCTCGAACATCTCACCACCTCGGGCGAGGCGCTGTCGGAGGACGTCTTCCAGCCGATCCACGTGATGGACGGGGTGGGATCGGCCTGAGCCGGCTGGGACTCGTGCGTCCTGGACCGCTAGGTGCGCCGCCGTACCGCCAATTCCCGCACAGGGGCTCACGCTTGTTCCCATGGCCGCCGCCGAACATCGCCTCGCCAGGTGCCCGAACTGCGATGGATCGGGCGACCGCAATCGCAAGGTGGAGTTTCGCCAGGGCACCGTCGGCGCCTGGGCATCGAGGGCGCGCGCACGCGACGAGTGCGCACGCTGCACCGGCGATGGCCTCATCTACGAACCGGTGAACCTCCCGCCGCCGGCTGCGGCCTGACGTCCAGGTCGCACGAGACCAGATCTGGTTGGGGTTATGCGACTCCGCTGAGGTGCCCGTTCTTCTGGGAGGCGACTCCCACTTCGCGGCGATCGGGGAAGATCTGTGCGAGGCGTGGCGGCAGCGGGATGCCCATGTCGAACAGTCTGTCGATGATGCGCGGCCGGATGCCCGTCGGCTCGAAGTCGCCGATGATCTTTCCGGTCGACGGATCGGCGCCGCGCGACTCGAACTTGAAGATCTCCTGCACGGTGATCATCTCGCCCTCCATCCCGATGACCTCGGTGACAGAGACGACCTTGCGCGAGCCGTCCTTGAGCCGGTTCAGCTGGATGATCAGGTTGATCGCGCCGGCGATCTGCTGACGGATTGCCTTGAGCGGCAGATCCAGGCCGGCCATGAGCACCAGCGTCTCGAGCCTCGACAGAGTCTCGCGCGGGCTGTTCGCATGGATGGTTGTCAGGGACCCGTCGTGACCGGTGTTCATCGCCTGGAGCATGTCCAGCGCCTCACCACCACGGCACTCTCCGACGACGATGCGGTCTGGGCGCATGCGCAGCGAGTTGATGACCAGCTCGCGGATCGCGATGCGGCCTTCGCCGTTGACATCAGCCGGACGTGCCTCGAGGCGGCAGACGTGTTCTTGGTGCAGCTGCAGCTCGGCGGCATCCTCGATGGTGACGATGCGCTCATCGATGGGGATGAAGCCCGAGCAGACGTTGAGGAGTGTCGTCTTTCCTGTGCCGGTTCCACCCGACACGAGGATGTTGGCTCGCGCGAGCACGCATGCCTGGATGAAGGCTGCGCCTTCCTGGGTCAACGTTCCGAACCCGATGAGGTCGGAGACCTGGTACGGGTCCTTGCTGAACTTTCGAATCGTGAGGATCGGACCGTCGAGCGCGACGGGCGGTATCGCCGCGTTGACGCGCGATCCGTCGAGGAGGCGCGCATCCATGAGCGGCGTGCGCGTGTCGATGCGGCGTCCCACCGCGGCACCGATGGTGTCGATCACCCGCATCAGGTGAGCCTCGTCATCGAAACGGATATCGGTGAGAAGGATCTTGCCCTTGCGTTCGACGTAGACCATCTCAGGTCCGTTGACCATGATTTCGGTCAGGCTGTCGTCGTCGACCAGTGGACGCAGTGGACCGAGAGCCTCGAGATACCGGCTATCGAGCTTCTGCGGGACGGCTGCCATGCTCACGTGAGGATGCTCCTTGGATTTCGGACGGAAGGCGGTTCCGCGCCGATTGTGTGCGCCACGACGTCGTGTTCTGCCGGCAGCAACCGGTTCGATACACGTTCGATTCCAGCAGCGTTCCAGACATCCACGACTCGTTAACTCGTCCGCGTACGATCAGGTGGCTGTGATGAGTACAGGGGCGATGGCAACGGCGATCGGAGCCTCGACCCAGGACGACGAGTGGTTCGGAGAGGGGAGTGCCTTCGACTCCGGTGAGGATCTCGCCGCCGCGCTCTTCGCGCTCGCCGGAGCGACGCGAAGCGAGGCCATCCCGAAGGCCGAGATCATCTGGCCCACGCCCGTGCCCCCAGCCGACACCGTCTTCGAGGAGATGCAGCGACCGGACGATCTGGCCGGGGCAAGGCGACCCGGATCACTGCATGGCGACGGGAGTGAAACGAGCGCTGCTCCACTGACGTGGTCGATCCGCTCGGCCGGCGAGCAGCTGCTGCCGCCGAAGGTGTCCGGTCGAACCGGGTGGACGATTCGCAACAGCGTCGCCGTGCTCCACCGAACCGAGGATGCGATCGCGCGACTTCGAGAAGAGGCGGTCGCCATGGCGTTCCTCGCCGCTGCCGAAGCGTGTGGCCGGGGGCGTCCCGCGTCCCTCGAACGCCGCAGCCACCCGAGGTAACGACGCTCAGCGTTCGTAACGGCGGAGGCGCTCGTCGACCTGTGAGGTCGTGAGCGTTGTCGTTCCCGCAGCAGCGCCGTTCTCGGGACCGTTCGGTGATGACACGGTCGCGGAACGCGACGACGCTCTCGGGGATGTCCGCTCCGGCTCGTCCGGCTTGTCAGTTCCCTCGAGCTCCCGGCGCCGCATCATCGCGTACACGTTGTCGAGCGTCGGGGCATGGCCCTGGCGAAGCAGCGCAAGCACCGCCTCGGGGTCGATCGCGCCCGGGGCCGCAAGCGCCGCCGCGCGGGCGGACTCGAGCGCCGCCGCCTGAGCCGCCCTCATCTCGTGGCGAGCTTGGCGAGCCATCCGGAGCAAGGCGAGGCAGATGATGCCCTCGACGACGGCGAGCGCTGCCAGGATCAAAACAGAGTGGTCCTGGATCCAGCTCACCAGTTGGTTGCTCACCGGGTCATGCTCCGCACAACCGCTCCGCGGCCTGCTGGTGCATCTCGCGCGCCATCGCCTGAATCGAGGCAGGATCCTGACCCTCGAGGTGGAGCCCTCGGATGGTGTCGATGGTCGCGACAAAGTCGTCGATCGTCGATCGGGTGGTGCTGAGCAACTCGGTCACCTGCGCCGCATTGGTCTCACCCAGCCACACGATGCCGATTTGAATGAGCTCGTTGCGCACCTCATCGAAGTCCACGTACTGCGAGCCGACCGGCTCGTTGCGATGGAAGAACCCGGCTTCCGTCTCGTTATCGGATGTCGACGTCATCTCCTCGCGTCCCGACGCAGTGACGACGGCGGGCTCCAGGTCTGGCGCAGGGGGGTGGGTCTCCTCGTCCGGTTCGGCGAGCGGCCAGCTCCACGGTCCTGGAGTTCGCACGGCCGGCGCGAGGCGTGGCGCTTCGGCTGCTGCATCCGAATCGGACGAAGCCACGACCTGCTCGCTCTCTGGCGACGGTTCGGCGGCGCTCTCGGGCTCTGATGCCACGTCAATCTCGGGGTCGCTCGCTGCGGCGGGGTCAGCAGCCGTCTCGGGGAGGTCGTCGGGGCCGGCCGGCACTGCATCTTCGTGGGTCGCGCCCTCCGGGTCCGCCGCCGCAGGCGCCGGCGTGACGTCGTTGACAACGTCGTCGAGCCAGGACGTCGACAGCCAGGCTTCGGGCGCCGCCGCCACAGGGGTCTCGGGCGCCGGTTCTTCCAGTGGTTCCGTCACACGCGACGGCGCATCGAACGTGATGAAGTCGACACCATGTCCGTCTTCGGGCTGCGCTGCCCCGTCAGTCGGCTCGCCCGCGGCCGCGATCTGGTCTGTGCCATCGGGTTCGAGCGTCGGCTCCACTGCGGTTGTCGATGCCGCTTGCTCGTCGGATTCGTCCTGGGCCACGGGCGCAGCGGGGTCGAGCGAGCGCTGCCACACGGGCTCAGGGTTGGCGCTCGGCTGGCGAACGCTCCAGCCCGCGAATGTGGCCGCGTCCGAGCTCGGCTCCGTCGTCGGCTCGGGGACAACGGCCGCGGCTTCCTCGACTGCATGACGTTCGGCTCGAGACCTGCGAGATCTCCCAAATCCCCAACGCGACCGCTTCGGTTTCTTCGCAGGTTTGTCAGCAGCGGCTTCGCGCGCCTCGGGGGCGGGCGGGGGAGGTGGCGGCGCGCCGGTCGCGTCAGCCGAGAGGTCCTCAGGCGGGGGGGGTGGGGGCAGCTCGAACGGGTCGGCGGCCGCGTCCGCCACGGCGTGCGAGGCGTCGGATCCGTCGCCTGTGGGCACGTCCGCCGCAAGGGTCGGCGCCGCCGCATCCTGCGAGGCGTCCGTCGTGATGAACCCCAAGGCTGCGGCTCCGGCGGACGGCTCGGCTTCCACGATGGCCGCGGAAGCAGGCTCGCCGTCAGCAGTCGTGATCGGCTCGGCGTCAGCGGCGATCCCGGCGTCAGATGCCGCGAGAGGTGCTGCCTCTGGAGCCGGTACTGTGACGTCTGCCTCGAAGAAGTCATGCGCGCTCGCCGGTTTTGCGGCTGCCTCCGTCCCAAGCGGTCGCGGCTTGCGCTCCATCACGGTGAGGCGCCCGCGCGCCTGCGAGAGCAGCGAGCGCAGGCGCTCGGGCGATGCGACCGCCGATCGCTGGGTTTCCGAATAGACGGCAACAAGCCCTCCGCGGCTGAACAGCGCGATGCCGCGGACGGGTGCATCGATGACGAGCACTCGATCCAGGCCGTCAGCCCGGAAGGCCGCCAGCATCGACGCCGGGTCGAGCCACGACAGCTCGACGCCGCTCACCGCCAGCGGGAGCCGCCAGAGCATGGTCAAGGCCTCGGCCACCCGAGGGTCGTCGAGCGCATAGCCGGCAAGCGAGCCCTTGGTGGCGCCGAGCAGGGCCATCCCGGCGGTCTCACCGCGAGCGTGGTCGTCGGCGTCGATCCAGACGGCATCGATGAGGTCGCCGCCGCTCACGATCGCTGCGGCGCGCAGCTTTGCACCCGTGAGGATGAGGATCGACGGTGGCAGCTCAGAAAGACGCTCCGCCAGGTGCACGTCCTCGGGCGACGTCTCGACCCAGAGTGGACGCCCACCGGGCAGCAGCGGGAAGTCCGCCAGCCCGAAGGGGAGGTCGGGCGAGTCGTCGATGGCGCTCCACCACTCGGGACTCTCATCGGTCACGGGCTCGTCGGCGTACGAGCCCGCAAGGCGGACAAACGGGCCGGCGAGCTCATCGATGGTGATCGACAGCGTCTCGTGCGGCGACATCGCGCGCCGCCAATCGGAGACGAAGAATACCCTTGGGAGTACTGCGAGCAGCGCGTCGATCGCTGCTTCCCCTTCGATCTGTGCATCGCCGGTTTCGAACACAGCATGGCTTGGACGTCCGAATACAAGGAAGAGCGTTGCCTTTGCGCCATCCCACGAAATGTCGAACGCGCCGCTCAAATAATCATCTTTGGCGCTGGCAAGCTGTCGCAGGAGCTTGACATGGGGCGCCGCAGTGGCCATGTGCGGATATTCTACGGTCGTGCCCGCAGAAGTAATCACGATCGCGTCGCTAAAAGGTGGTGTCGGAAAGACAACCAGCAGCTATGCGCTGTGCGCGGCCGCAGCCGCTGGTGGTCTCAAGGTCATCGCGATCGACCTCGATCCGACCGGCGGATTGAGCAATGCGCTGGAGCGGGTCAAACGCAGCGTTACCGTGATGGATGTCCTGCATGGCCGCGTGACCTTGCGAGATGCCCTGATCGATCACCCACTCGGGATCCGTACCGTCGTGTCACATCGAGGCCTCAACGAGGAGTCACCCTCGAAGGAACAGCTCGACGAGATGCTCGCCGATGTTCGTGACGACTGCGACATCATCCTGCTCGACACGCACCCGCACGAGCCCTCCCTGGTCGGACCGATGGGTGCCGCCGACCGGATCGTGATTCCAACCGCCCTCGACATCCTCTCGTTGCGCGCCGCGGCGCTGACCGTGGGGCTCGCCCAGCAACTCGAGGTGCTCGACCGGATTCGGGGCATCGTTGTCACGAACGCGAAACGGCCGCTGTCGCGGATCACCGACTCGTTGCTCAACGGGCTCACGCTGAGCGGGCTCGCGTTCGAGACCGTCCTCTGGTACTCGCCGGGTTGGGTTGTGGCGACATCGGGCCGCGGTGAGCTTCCGGATCCCGAACTCCTCGCCGAGAGCAAGTTGCTGCTGCGCGAGGTCGCGACTCGCCCAGCGCCGACCGAGGCGCTCCGTCAGTTCGTGGGGATGGCGCAGGGGAGAAGGCCGAAGCCGGCGGGCGCCGTCACTCCCTGATCCGCTGCCACCAGCTCTTGCGCCGCGACGTCGGGTGTGCCACGCGTGGGGGGACCGGTGGCTTGGTGGGACCCCCGCCGGGCGTCACACGAGAGCGTTCCTCGGCAAGCGCTCGCTCCGCGGTGAGACGGGCGGCTTCCGCCGCCGCCCGGCCCGACTCCGCGGCCATACGCGCCTCCTCGGCCAGATCGATGCGGCGGAGCAGCGAGGACCGCTCGTCCTCGAGCGTGGTGACGCGCTGTGTCAGCGTCGAGATCTCCTCGATGTAGGTCGCATCGGGGGCGGCCATGGGAACTGTGAGGTCATCCTCCTCGGGATCCTGGACGCCCGATTTCAAGCTGGCAGCCTGGCGGTCGACGAGTGCGTCGAGAAACGCCCACTGCTGGCGAAGCTCTTCCTCGGAGTGGCGCGGGACAGAGCTCACCGCACCAGAGCGGTCAGGCTCACTCCGCTGAGCGCGGTGAGCGCGGCTGCCAGCGCCTCGGGCGCCATCTGCGGGAGGACCTCGGCATGGGGCAGGTCGAACGCGATGTCGGCGGCGAGGCGTCGTGGTCGCGACAGTGGATCGGGACGGAGTGCGAAGGTCGGCGCGTTCGCCTCGGACGCGGGCAGCGGCTGGGCGAGCGTCGGCTGGTCGGCGAGGAGGCGGGTCTCCTCCGGGGTGAATCCCGCGGCCATCAGCCGTTCGCTCAGCGCAGTGCGATCGCCGGTGTGCTGGCGGCGCTCGACGGTGGTCCACGCAGCGACGAGCAGGGCCTCCCGTTCGGACAGCTCACGGACGATCGCCGGGATGTGGGACTGACCCAGGTCGCGGGCGACACGAAGCCGGCGAGATCCGCAGACCACCTCGAACCTGTCGGCGCCGCGCCGGCGGAGGAGGAGCGGCTCGATGATGCCACGAGCGGCGATGCTGGCTCGCAGAGCGGCGATCGTGACCGCATCGGCGTCGCTGCCCGGCCACCAGGGGCGGTCGTGCACCGCCTCGATCGAGATTCGCTCGATGCGTGTTTCCGACGTCGGGGCGAGCCAGCGAGCCATCGGCCCCGAGAGCGGGGGTCCGTTGACGGCCGGCGCGGAGCGCTCGCCGAGCTCAGACATCGGGCGGCGCCTCGTCGGCATCGATCTCGCCCGCGAGCTCACGGTATGCGGCCGCCGCCTTCGAGGACGACGCATACGCGGTGATCGGAATTCCCGCGAGCGACGTCTCCTGAAGCTTGACGGTCGGGGTGATCACGGTCGCGAAGACGCGGATGTTGGCCAGCTCGCAGAGACCGTCGAGAAGCTGACGGCTGAAGCGGGTGCGCAGGTTGACGAACGTGGGGATGATCCCGAGGATCGCGAGATCCGGATTCAGGCGTCCCCTCACGAGGTGCACAGTGCGCAGCACCTCCTTGAGGCCGCGGATGGCGAACCCCGACATCTGCACGGGGATGAGCACCTCACCGGCCGCGGCCAGCGCGCTGATGGTCTGGAAACCGAAGCTGGGCGGCGTGTCGAACAGCACGTAGTCAAAGGTGCCCAGGGTCCCGTCGCGGCGCAGCGCATCACGGAGCGCCAGCTCCTTGTCGATCGAGGAGGCGAGCTCGGCCTCCACAGCCGACAGGTCCGGCGATGCCGGCAGCACCCAGAGGTTGTGCCAGTTCGTCTCGGCCGTCGCCGCGGCGGCGTCGACGTGGCCGCCGATCACGGCGGCGACGCCCGGGCGCTCGTCGTAGGGATCGAGACCCACCCCGCTGGTGAGGTTCGACTGCGGATCGCAGTCCACGAGAAGCACGCGTTTACCTCGCTCGGCGAGCGCGGCGCCGAGGTTGATGACGGTCGTGGTCTTGCCCACGCCGCCCTTGCCGGAAACGCATGCGATGGAAACGGTCACCTGAAGCCCTCACGATACTTTGCACTGCCACTCCATGGCCATCGCGGATCCAGGCGACCGGAGCGTCCGAAGACGCGATGGCGCTCTGTGACCTGAGCGTGACGCGCGGTCTGAGCGCATCGCACAGAACGCGTCGATACTTGCAAACGATGATGAATGCACAGAGTGCAGGGCATCACGGAGAGGTGGAGCGTTTCCAGTTGCGGCGGGGGGAGATGTATCGAGTCTCGTACACCGTGAGAACCCCGCAGCAGCGGCGAGTCACTCGGAGCCTCGCGGTGTACGCCGGCTCCACGAAACGGCGGCTGTGGGACGGCCGTGAGGCAGTGTGCTACGAGTTCCAGCGTCCGCACGGGCGAACGCTCTCGCTGCTCCGCGATCAGATCGTCGAGGCGCGACCGGCCACGCTGAACCAGCGCGGACAGCTGGTGCTGGTCGAGGAGTCCGGTCAGCGGCGAACGCTTCCTCGCAGCATTTCGACACGGAGTGCATGGTCGCCACCGCCCTGGTCAGCTGGCTAGGCCGGTCTCGTCGCTCCCGGTACCACTGCGCGACAGCCGCTCATTGAGGCCGCGTCGCTCGAATCGGTAGCCGATCCCAGGAACCGCGTGGATGTACGTCGGCCGGGGACCGGTGGGCTCGATCTTGCGGCGGAGGCGGTACACGTGCGCGTCGACGCTGCGCAGGTCGAGGTCCGCTCCCTGGCCCCAGACCTTCTGGATCATCTCGGAGCGCGAGATGACGCGTCCCGGAGACGCAGAGAGCAGGGCGAGGAGGTCGAACTCGGTGGGCGTGAGGTTGACAGCCTCGCCGTCGCGAAGCACCTCGTGCCGTCCGATGTCGACGATGAGACCTGGGAACTTGAGACGGCCCGGGCGCACCTGTGACTGGGTTGTCCGCTGCCGCCGCAGCTTCGCGTTGACGCGCGCGGCGAGCTCGCGGATCTCGAATGGCTTTGCGATGTAGTCGTCGGCGCCGATCTCCAGCGCCACGACGACGTCGACGGTGTCCGTGCTGGCAGACAGGATGATGATCGGGACCTCGACACCTGCTCCCCGCAGCCGACGGCACACGTCGAGGCCGGGCATCCCCGGCAGGCTCAGGTCGAGGAGGATCAGGTCGACGTCGCTCTGCTCAGCGAGCCGCAGTCCTTCGGCGCCGTCTTCGGCGAACTGAAGGCCGAACCCGTGCTGCTGCGCAACGGTGGCGAGGATGTCGCGCATCGCCGGGTCATCGTCGATGACGAGCACCGTCGCCTCGGCCGGTGCCCGGACCACGCCGTGCCCGAGCGGCGCGAGAATCGATTCCGTAAACGTTGTCATCCGTTCCTCAACTTGGGTCGACCGCATCAAGCGCGCCCATTGGCGCAACGTAGCACCGCGGTCGGGGCCGGTTTTCGGGGGTTACGGACGCGTTGCCCGTCTTTACGAACCTGCAACCGCATGTCCGGGGCATCGCGCGCATCACACGTGCACCGGAAGCGCGACCACGAACGTGTTGCCACGCGCGCGGGAGTTGTCGATCCAGATCCTTCCGCCCATGCGCTCGACCAGCTGGCGAGCGAGGTAGAGGCCGACGCCGAATCCACCGCGCTGACGGAGCAGCGGCGACTCCACCTGATAGAAGGATGCGAAGACGCGGTCGACATCGCTGTCCGGGATGCGGCGGCCGTTGTCCCTGACCTCGACGTGCACCTTGTTCACCGCCCGGTAGGTGGTGACGCGCACCGGCTCGGAGTCGGGAGAGAACTTCAGGGCGTTGTCGATGAGGCAGGCGATGACCAGCGCCAGGCGCTCGTGATCCGCCAGCACGCGCTGGGCATCCGGCGCCACCGTGATGGCGAAGCGATCGTGGTCCGCGGACTCGACGAAGCGGGCGATGACCTCGCGGAACACGTTCTCCAGGTCGACTGCCGCGGTCTTGAGACGTATCTCACCCGACTCGAGCTGCGCGATGCAGAGCAGGTTGTCGGTCAGCCGCGCGAGGTGCTCTGCCTCGAGCCGCAATTCGTGCAGGCCCTCGTCACGCGCGTCCTGCGGCAGGCGATCGCCGGCGTCGTGCATGAGCGTCAGCCATGCTTTGATCTTGGTCAACGGTGTCCGCAACTCGTGCGATGCAAGCATCATGAACTCGCTCTTGATGCGGTCGACTTCGCGTAGCTCAGCGAACGCGGCGTGTTCGAGCTCGATGGATCTGCGCACCTGTGCATCGCGCTCGCCGACGAGCTCACGGGCGAGGAGGTTGCTGCTCAGCGCGACGACGAAGAGAAGGAAGAGCCGTGAGACGAGCGCGTCGACGAGTGTGGTGTCGAGATGGTGGTTCGCAACGTTGAATCCGACAACGAAGTACGCGATGCCGGCGACAAACGCGCAGGCCATGCTACCGACGAGCCCGAAACGAAGGCTGCTCGCGATCACGACGATGAAAAAGGTGACGGCGAGGTCGGAGTTGTACCCGCCCGTCAGGTAGACGAGCCCGCTGGAGACGGCGAGGTCAAGCACGATGGTCGCCACCTGAAGCCTTCGACCGGGAATGCGGTGAGCGAGGAGCATGACGGTCGCTGCGAGGTTGAACACTCCCCAGGCGCCGAGCACGAGGTTGACCGCCGCGGTGGACTGGCCGGTCGCGAGGCCGGGGAAATTGTTGGCGACCGCTGCGAAGATCAGCACCATCCAGCGGCTCAGCTCGATGGTGCGCTCGATACCCGCGCGGCGGTCCCGGGCCGGCATCGAGGTGGACTCGCTCCGCGGCCTGCGCGTCGGCAGGCGGCCGGCAGGGCGGTCGGGCGAGCTCGTCAGCGGGCGCGCCGGAGCCGGCTGCGTGAGCTCTCGGCTCGCAGCTTCAGCCATGCTCATCAGACACACGCGTACGGTCGCGGATCGCCTCGCTCACTCTGGTGAGCCTAGCTGCGCTCAACGATTGCCAGACGAAGGTCTCGTAACGATGCCGCACCACCCACTGTTACAGGCGAACGCATGCATGCCTCGGTCCTGGAAACTTCAGGTCAGCAATGTCGCTTCCAACAATCGCCGCTTTGCAGCCGGATCGCCCGGATGAACTCGCAGCCGGTGCGGCCGCCCTCCGGGACGGACGCCTTGCGGATGCGATCGCCGCATATGACCGTGCACTCGAGCGACTCTCGCCGGATGGACCCCCCGAGCAGCGCGGCGCCGCGCACCTTGCTCGAGGTCTCGCGTATCAGCTGCTCGGCGACATGCCCCGAGCCTCGGCGGACGTCCTCACCGCGCTGAACGTCTGGTCGCTCGCGCGCCCGGATTGGGCGTCGAGCGCGATGTCGGATCTTGCCGCAGCACTGTCGAGTGCCGCCAACGCGGCGGCCGACACCTACTGGCAAGCGGCACTTCGCCTGGCCGAGCGGAGCGGTAACGTCGTGCTCCAGGCGGCCGTGGCGGGCGAGTGGGGACGCCACGCCGCACATGCCGGTGACCTGATCACCGCCGTCGCACTCCTCGAGAAGGCGGCCGAGCTTGGCCGGCGGTCCGGTGACGACGCCATCGTCGCCAAGGCGCTCGTGAACCTCGCGCGTGTCGAGCTCGATGCGGGGCGGGGCGGGCACGCCATGCGGAACATCGGCGAGGCGCTCGCCCGTGACCAGCGCGGCGACCTGCGCTCCGCAACCGCCGGTCTGCTCATCGACGTCGCGGCCGAGGCATTCCACTCCGGGGATACGGCGCATGCCGAGCTCTGTCTCGAGCAGGCGCTCGCCCTGAGCGGTGGCACCGACCGGCAGATCCGCGAGCGGACCCTTGCGGCTCTCGGCGGGCTTGCCAAGGCTCGCAACGACTACGCGGCGGCGGCGCGCTACGGCGAGGAGCTGCTCGACAGTGCGCGTCGTGGTGGCAACCTGACCCTGGCCGCGGAAGCCCTGCACGACCTCGGCCGCGTTGCCCTGCTCGCCGGCGCCGTCGAAGACGCGGCGCGCCGGCTCACCGAGAGTGTCGTGATCGCGCGAAGCCTCGATCTCGACTCGCTTGCCGCTTCCGGGTCTCGCGCGCTTGCGGAGGTGGCGATCAGGCGCGGCGCGCTGCTCCGTGCGCTCGGCTACGCCGAGCAGGCGGTCATTCTCTCCATGGTGCAGGACGACCTCGAGGCGTGTGCCGCCACGCTCCTGCTGGTTGGCGCGGAGGCGCGCAGGGCGGGCCTCGACGACGTGGCCAGACCGGCGAACGAGGGCGCTGCCGAGATCTACCGTTTGCTCGAGCGCGATGACATGGTGCAGGTGCTGACGGGCGGATCCTCGATACCCGCCGAAGGCACCGAGGTGCGCACCGAGCGGCTCGAAGCAGGGCTCGAGGCCGCGCGATCCGTCGTCGACCGCACCAGCTCGCCCGAGGTGGACTGACAGATCAGTCAGCAGTCGGGAACCCCGGGCGGCGGGATCACGAGCCCGCTGTCCGGCAACACCGCACCGCTGGGGGGCGATGACATGACAAGGCTCCTGCTCGCCGGGTCGTAGCAGTTGATGGTCCAGCCGAGAACGTGGAGTGCCGCCGCTTCGCGAGCGTCGGATGGAACGATCGCGTGGTGGATGTCCTCCACGGCCAGCACGTGGACCCAGTTGGGATCGAGCTGATCGATGGCGTCATACAGCTGGAGCGCGGTGTTGCCGAAGACCGCCGGCTCGTCGTAGAGGAACACGATGCGGCCTGACGGGAAGCGGTACGCGAGATAGCCGCCCCATGTGTCGAGCGTGTAGAGGCGTTGCCCTGGAAAGTGAGCGCCCGCGTATGTCGCCGCCGCCTCGGGGTAGGTGGTCGCCTGGTACGTCGCGGCTGCTGATGCGCTGAGGCGCGGCACGAGTGCAACTGCCATGGCCGCGGCCAGCACCAGCAGGATCGCCCTGGCCGCCACGGGGTGCAGGTGGCGAGCCGCGGTCGGCGAACGCCGCGCGATGCGCGGCGCAACATGCCGGTTCCATGCCCGTGAGGCATGCACCGCAAGCTGCGGCGTCATAAACACGGCGAACAGCCCGAGGTTCTCCTGCGCGTAGAGCGTCGCGATGAGCAGTCCGAATCCGGTGATCGCGCTGAATCGATCGGGGCCGCCGGAGACGGTCCACAACACGATGATGAGCACCACCTCGGCCTCGAACAGCCGGGCCCACCATTCATGGAAGTTGGGCGAGCCGAAGCCTGCAAGGCTCTGCGCAATCCCGGGATTGAAGATGCCTGAGAGCACCGACGCGTACACGCCCGGCCCCACCGGATTGGCCAGCGCGACGATGGCGCTGACGCCGAGCGCGATCGCAAGCTGGCGGCGGCTCCCGGCATGCGGTGCCCTGGACCTGGGGATGAGCAGCAATGCGGCCAGCAGGATCAGCAGTCCCGCGGCAAACCCCGCATCCATGTTGGCCCAGAGGAGGAAGAGGGCCGGCAATCCCCAGACGGCAGACGTCTTGCCGTCGCGCCATCGACTGATCACAAAGACAACGATTGCGACGCCGAGCACCGAGATCACCGTGCTGGTCACTCCGACCACGCTGTTGAGCACCAGCCCGGTGAGCACCATGGACAGCGCGAGCCAGGGGCCGGTCACGCGCGCGGACCGTGATACCGAGAGTGCGGCAAGCACCACGGCGGCCACCGCGGCGAGGCCCATCACCAGCGATGCGAGCCCGGCTCCGCCTGCACCGACGAGCCCGGCGAGCGTCACCTCGTAGAGCCACTGCTGCCCGACACCTGCATGAGCCGCGGGCAGGAAGCTGAACGGCTCGTGCGAGGGGATGCCACTGGTGGTGATGAGTCGTCCCAGTGCGAGGTGCCACCACACGTCGGTGTTGCTGAATGGCTGGACGGTGAGCACGAGCACCACGATCGCCGCCGCGGCGATCCACGCGATGCGGCTCGCTGTGGCGCGGCGGTTCTCGCCGGTCGCGGCGATCACCAGGAGGTCGGGACGTTTCACTGGTTCTGCGCCCCGGCATTCGGTGCGGCTTTCGCCTGCTCAGCGCAGACGCTTCCAGGCGCCCAGTGAGGTACGGGTGGGAGCTGCAATGTCGACAGCTTGTCGGTCGGGACGAACGCGACGCTCAGACCATCCTGGTAGACCTTGGTCCAGTCCGCCGCGTGATCCATCACGTCGGCAAGCGGCGTGTTGACGTCGTAGAGAACGATGTCGGTACCGGTGCGCCGGATGATCGAGTCCCAGCTCGACGTCACCGTCTCGACGGCCGCGTAGGTCTCGAGCATCTGATCGCCCATGAGCGCGGCGTCGCCGAAGATGAACACCTTGTCGCCACGAGCGGAAAGCGCATACGCGAGGTACCCTCCCTCGCCGTACTGGTTGAAGATGTTCAGCGGCTCGGGCGCCTGGGCCAGCCACTGTGCCGCACACACGGGGAATTCCTGCGCGTACGCCAGAGAGTATGGCTGCAGTCGCATCTTCGGCACGAGCCATGCGACGTACACGCCCCCAAGGCCGGCCATGAGGAGCGCGCACGCAGTGAGTCGGAAGAGCAGCGGTGGCTGCACGCGAGTCCGTGTCCGCGCTGGAGCAGGCGCACGCCGCAGGCGCCTCGTGGCATCGCGAATCCGCGGCATCGCGAGCGCGAGCTGGTCGATGTACACCGGGGTTGCTGCAGCCACAAAGAGCTCGATGTGTCGCGCGGACTGCAGCGAGAGCGCTGTCACGACCACCACGAGCGCGACGTCCCGCGCGCGGATACGCCGGTTGAAGACGATGAGCATGGCGAGGCTGAGCAGCATTGCGCCGTAGACGAGCACCTCCCAGTCATGGAAGCTCGGCGAGAACCACTCCTCGATCAGTGACTGCTGCGCAGCTGACGCCTGCGTGCCGGCGGCGTAGAACAGGATGGTCGGTCCGTTGAGATTGATCATGCTCACCGCGGTGCAGGCGATCAGCAGGTACAGCACGGGGAGCAGACGCGAGCGGGGCGCCGGATCCGGCATGTGCAGGCGTTCGCCGACGACCTCGGCGATCAGGATCACGGCGATGAAACCGAGTCCGACGACGAATTCGCCGTGGAGATTGCTCCAGAGCACGAACAGCGGAACGAGCAACCACATGGCCTTGCCGCCGCGCACCAGGAAGCGCTCGACAAGAAAGAGCGTCAACGCCGAGAAGGCGAACGTGATCATCTGCACGCGCGGTCCCCAGATTGGGAAGCCGGCCACCACTGCGATGAGCATGCCGAGGCCGAGCACACCCCGACCAGGGTTGCGAAGACGTGCCTTCTGCATCACCGCGAGGAGCCCCAGCCAGGTCACCGCGGAGAGGACGAGCACGATGAGCCCGAGTCCCCCGACGGCGAACTCCACCGCGAACAGCACCTCGTTCAACCACTCGTGCATCGTCCAGTGGTGGTTCGCGACCGTGTACGTGAACGGGTCGTTGCCGAGCAGGCCGCCGTGCTGGATGATCAACTGGCCGGCGCGCAGATGCCACCAGAAGTCGGGATCCTGGATGGTGCGCGTGACCGGCAGGGCCATGATGACCAGCACCGCGGCGAGGAAGAGTCCGCTGGGTGCCGTCCATGAGTCGAGACGCATGCGGAATCCACTCCGCTGCTCGTGCACCGCCTCAACCGCCACGCTGCTCATCGCGCCGCCCGCTACCCGTCCGTCAGCTTTGCGATGCTCCCGAGATCACACGGGTTACCGTCGCATTGCCCGGTTGTTCGAGCCCGACCGACGACCAGAGCATCTTCAGCAGATGCGCAAATTCGAACGGCTTGCCCATGTATGTGATCCCGCCGAGATCCATCACAGCCTGAATGTCTTCGTCGAAACAGCGCGCGGTCAGCAGGATGATCGGGCATGTCGCGGTCTTGACCTGAGCACGCAGCTCCCGACATACCGAGAGCCCGCTCAAGCGCGGCATCATCACGTCGCAGACAACCGCATCC
>Ga0182024_10011865_pt1 | contig 17380 bp, 11 predicted proteins | sample P32metaG_FD_120480 | JGI IMG/M metagenome (GOLD analysis project Ga0182024, IMG submission 120480) | Permafrost microbial communities from Stordalen Mire, Sweden - P3-2 metaG (Illumina Assembly) | ecosystem: Environmental > Terrestrial > Soil > Wetlands > Permafrost | place: Sweden: Stordalen...
CCGCAATAGAAAGACTGGCAACTAAAGAGTTCTCACTTTCTGTGGATCAAAGTGCTGGTAGATTTTACTCCCCACTGACTAATATTCGGAGTATGCTCCGGAATTGTGTCAGCTACGATGACAAAACGCTGGTGTCCATTGATCTAAAAAACAGCCAGCCATTTCTTAGTACTATTTTATTGAATTCTTCATTCTGGAATAATGAAGGTTCCTCCAATTCATTAAAAATATGGGACTTCTTTCCTGAAAACGATGAGATTTTAATGATTTCCTCGAATATAAAAGAATGCCTTTATTCTGAAGGTGGCGTATTAAATAGTGATCTGAAGTTGTATACGGAATTGGTGCAGGAGGGAAAGTTTTATGAATTCATGGCGGATGAAATGTATAATCATCTGGGAATTACGTTTGAAAATCGAAAAGATCTTAAAGGTATGATATTGATGATCCTCTATTCGGACAATTGGACTTTCAATCAAAATAAAGCTGCGCCGAAAAGAGTTTTTGCCAAGCTCTTTCCAACCGTTCATAAAATATTTGCTGCCATAAAGAAAGGTGATAGATCGAGACTTCCCATTCTTTTGCAGGGGATTGAAAGTAAGATGGTGCTTGACGTCATTACTCGACGGATTGACATCGAAAATCCTTCAATCCCAATTTTTACAATTCACGATTCTGTCGTGACTACAATCGGTAACGAGAAATATGTCAAGGAAATATTGTTGGAAGAAATGGTAAATGCCATCGGTTTCACCCCGCAACTGAGCACGGAGGAGTGGCTGCCTGAAAACCTGAAATATAATGACGGGAAATATTATGACGTCGGGCCACTGTAAAATAAGCTCTCGTTAAACAGAAACCAGCCGATAATCATGAATTAATAGCGACTGAAATGAGTTTTATTCTTCAATACTGAATAACATTAATTAATCAAAAACCTAAAGAAAATGACATCAGAATTATTTCAGGACAATTATGAAGCAAAATGTGCATACCAAATACTAAAATCAATGAATCGACCGGTATTTCTGACAGGTAGAGCTGGGACAGGTAAATCCACATTTATTGAATGGGCTAAAACAATTACTAAAAAGTGCCTTGTTCTGGCCCCAACTGCGGTAGCTGCACGGCATATAGGTGGACGTACGATACATTCTGTTTTCAAGCTACCACCGAGACTAATTTACCGCGAAGACCATGAATTCTTTTCATACCTGAACTATAGTAATAGGTATATTGAGACAATGCGGCTATATGAATTAATAATTATAGACGAAGTTTCCATGGTAAATAGTTCAGTGATGTATTGCGTGGATGAAATTTTCCAGAGGATTTGTGAAAACGATTTACCATTTGGAGGGAAAAAACTTCTGCTTGTGGGAGACCCATTTCAGATGCCTCCCGTAATTAAACCCCAATCTGACAGAAAAAAATTAAAGGCGTCTTTTGGCGGCGAATATTTCTTTGATTCTGAATTATTTAAAAAAGCTGATCCATTTAAAATCGAGTTAAAGGAGGTTTACAGACAGAAAGATATTGATTTTTGTAAGATTTTAGATAAAATACGGTTAGGTGATGATTTGGAGGAGGCGCTAGCTATTCTTAATGAAAAATGTCTTATTAAAAATGCCCGAGGTTTAGCTAGGCAACTTGAAGATGGAGTTCATTTGGCATTTAGCAATCTGACGGCCCAATCTATAAATTCGGAATTCCTTGCTAAATTACCCGAAAAAGAACAAAAATTTGATGCTGGCCTTACAGGAGATTTTGATATTAAATCATGTTTGGCTGATAAAACTCTTATTGTTAAAATAGGAGCCACAGTAATGTGTATAAAAAATCATTCCGGTGGCAAATATGTTAACGGAACGATAGGCACAATAAAGACAATAGAGAATGAGATAATAACAATTGAGGACAATGATGGTAGATTAATAAAGATAGAACGAGCAATCTGGACGAACGAAGAAGTATATTTCAAAAAAACACGAACAGGATGGGATCCACAGACCAGGGTTACAGGAACTTGTTCGCAGTATCCAATCAAATTAGGCTGGGCACTTACAATTCATAAAAGCCAAGGCTTGACGTTTCAAAAAATATTTTTAGAAAATTGGGAAAATGTCTCCGAAAACTCCTTGATCTACGTTGCATTAAGCCGGTGTACAACTTTGCAGGGTGTTAAATTTGTTAAGCGAATTAATCAATGGGATATTCGAATTGACGAGAGAATAGAGGAATTTTATTCCAAGCTTACAAGCAGAGAAACTCTGGGCATCATTATGACTGAAATTCACTATGAAAATATATTGGAATTATTACCTCTGAAATTTGGTGGCGATGAAATCGAAAGGGTCATAACTCAAAATAAAAGTCAATTTTTCGATTATTCTTTCGAAGAGGTAATTAAAGGCATGCTTGACAATAATTTAATTTTTGAAGAGGAACCCAATTTCTACAGGAAGAATATACAGGATAAAGCTGAGACACCCAAAGAAGTTGATGAATCAAAACTGAATAAATTGCATATAAATTTTATGCGGTCAAAGAAAAAGACTTTTAAGAAGAGGACTACATAAAATAGATCCTTGACGGGAAATTATTTAGTAAGCAGACGAACACTTTTCCGCTAGAATTATGATGATTGAAATTGTGCTAGCCAGTTACAATCCTGATCTAAGGATGAGCACAGAATGAGAACGTTGCGTTTAAGCGGAATGAGCGATACACTTCTTCATACCAGCAAGATCTTCCGGCCAAGGATACTGATCCAAAAGCCGCTGATCAATAAAATCCTGATACCGGATTTTCTCAAATGGAAGTAGATAAGCGTGCTCGGGCTGATCGGGCGATCCGCCAATTCCAAGCGCCACATGAATGGGCATTTTTAATTTAACTCCAAATTTATTGTACACAATCCTTTTATATGTCGCAGCCCAAGGATATTGCCCATCATAATTCTTTGCTTTCCATTTGCATTCCACTGCAAAAAATATTTTTTGGCCTGGACCAAACATCCGGAATACGAGATCGGGATTCATGCTGGATTTTGGGTAGATCTCGCCACAATGCTTGTCACTCCGCCAGTCCTGCAATAAAAATTTATGTTGAGGAAACCGACCGACAACCCACCGCTCGAACAAATATCCCTTTTTTTCATTCTCAGTATGATCGTACGGGTTGACTAACAAATCCATGGCTATCTTTAGCATTTAAACGCATGGCTGCTCCCGTTAAGTATGTAAAGGAGGATTTATGGCCAATTACGACCCTCTCTTCAGGTAATTTTATAAAGCACAAATTCAGATAAAATGTTTCTCTCGGAGTTTACGTATTTATAAGTCTGTGTTTGTTAAAGAGGCTCCCTCGGCAGGAACTCCCTGGGTGAGCAGCCCAGCACCCTGGCAATGGCATTAAGATGATTGAGATTGTATTTTGCCCGGTATTTTGAGCTCTCCACGTTGCCAATAAATCCTTCAGAAAAATCCAGTAAACGGGCAAGCTCAGCCTGTGAAATCTTTGATTTTATCCTTTTTTCACGGACTTTATCAATGATATATTGTTCGATTTTGCTGGTAGAAGGCTTTGACATCATACTTATGCAGGTGCAAGTACGACTTCGCGGCTAAAATAGCCACACATACCAGTATGAGTATATGTTTTTTATGAGTATTTTTAGTGGTTATTAAACCCAAACCCAAATACCATGAAAAGACTGATTATTTGCTTCATTTTGTTCATCTCAATTACGGCAGATTACGCCCAAAACAGATTCCAAGGATACGTTTATACTTTCCAAAATGGCAGAGAGGATAACTTCCAATACACAGTGAGGACTAGAGAAGATGATGGAGATTACAAAACGATTTATAAATTATATAGCCCGATAACTGGGAAACATCGCTTTACTGTAATTGCTTCACATTTAAAGAGTGAAAAAAAGGTTATTGTGGAGGTTCATGATGAGCAGTATTTATTAGGAGTCATGAACAATAAGGAAGAAATAACTTATGGCGAGCCTTCTTTAAATATTTTTGGAACTCGTGGAGATGTGGCTTTTTTTGATAAGTCTGCACCCAACCAGCTTGCGGTACAGTTTGTTAGTAACAGATTCGAATTTTTAAGGGTTTCAAGTTTTCTCGGTTCTACAGAGGATGGTATATTTCAATATATCATATTTAATAAAAATGATAAAATACAAGAGCCAAAATTAATGACTTCAAATTATCAGGCTTTGAATAAAAAAGAATATGTATCAAAACCATTCAATCTTGATAGTTCCAAAAATAACGGATTATTAAAAATACATTTCGTTAAGGATCTATCCAAGGTATACGGAGTAGACAATCTCCTTACAAAAAACGTATATGATGAAGAGAATAAATTAATGGGTAAAAATTATATTCTGATTCCTAACTCCAAAAATGAAGTGATAATATATGCGAAGCAAGGAAAAATTATTTCATTTGACTTTAAGAAAGAGAGCGGTTCGTGGAAGCTTCCATTTGGACTAAAGGTTGGTATGTCAATTCAAGAAGTCGTAAAACTAAATGGTAATGATTTTACTGTGAATAATCCTGAAACGGATGGGGGTGGATATGTACTCGATTGGAGGAATGGAAAATTCACTAATCGGGACTTTTCAATTGTTTTCTCCGAGGTCGAGGAAAATGACCCAAAGGCATACAGTGAATTAATAGGTAAAGAATCATTTGTTACGTCTGATAAGATCCTTAGCAAGTTAAAAATGGTAGTGACAGAAATAATCATAAACTCTCCCGAAAAATGAACAGATAAGTGCCGGCTATTAGGGGATTTGTTTGTAATTTAATGCTGTAATCTTTAAGCCAAAAATTTGTGTGGTAGATGGGCAGTCTTTTTAAATACCTGGAATCAATTAGACTTTTAAAACATATATGTGAAAAAGATCTTTTTAATTTTAATTTCAGGGCTCATTTCTTTCATTAGTTACGGGCAGACCAGACATCCTTATTATGGAGGAGGACACCATACTAAAAGTCATGGTGGACATTATTCGGGAGGTTCTGGTTCTCATCACCGTGGAGGCCATTATACGAACAGTAAAACTCAAAATACTTATGGCAGACATAAAAGAAGGTGAAAATAATTCGTAAGATTTTATGGCGGCTTAAAAATATCCTGACCTTATAAAACTAAAAACCTTTAGTTGTCAGATCAAATAGCGGCTATTTCAAATAACTGATAATAGTGTTCAGCCTTTAACAGGGGAATCTGATTCAATGAAAATTTTTCCGTTTTAATATATAGCGTCTTTCCCAGATACTGATGATAGTTCCCAAGCAATCCCCAGCCTTCTTCATCAGGGGCGGGGAGGATTACCGGAATATTTTTCTCAATTGTGTTGCCATTTTTCTTGATCACAATTTTTTGTATAATAAGGGCCCGAAGCTCTTTAGGTTCCGTAACAATATGCAGGCCCAGGAATTCATCATCGACGTTCAGATCCATAACCCCGTTATTGGGTGCGGGGTAATCCATCGTTCTCTGCATGACGGCGCGGATATTTGCCCCGTTGCCAAGATCCGCGAAAAAATAACCGAATAATTCGAACCCTTTCAGGTAGGCCATTTTTAAGATGCCCAAGCTATATTCTTTCCAGTCGTGGTCGGGTAGAGTAAATCCGACCAAAAAGCTTTTGTTTTCGGTGATTTTATTCTGCATATGCTCATAAGCCATCGGATTGCTTTCGGGATTCAGTTTTATATATATGGCATTTCCTTTTTTTATTAACGATCCTTTTATCGGATTGGAGTCAATTTTAATACGCACATCTGTCAGCGACATATTTTTTTCGATCAAAAAGGATTCTAAAGTCAGTAATTCCTGAACCAGTTTGTCACCTTTTTCACCGCTCCAGTTATTGCATTTTTTGCATGTCAATATTGAACCTTTTCCTCCCATTTTTTTGGGAGGATTATGTTCTAGAGTCAGATAATTGTTATTGTCGGATTGGTTAATATCCTGCAAATGAAATAAGCCGTAACACAGCGGGCAGACATATAACTTATCAGTAATGTCTGACGTTAACTCTAATTCATTAATATTTTGGGACCGTGCAATCGACGTCACATAATCATTCAGGTTTTTTGAATATGTTTTGAAAATCCTATTTTTTTTGTAGGTGTTTTTCGACATGGCTAATGAAATGTAACGAAAATCGGGCGTTTAAGAAACGGCCGCGCGCAATACTTATTATTTCGGAAGCTGGGGATCTTAATAAGATCCTGATGCTTGCTTAAGTATTAAAGCAGGCCTTGGCTGGCCGGTTAGTAGATAAAATGCAGAATTTCAGGACCTTTTAAGGCGTAAATTTTCTGGCATGCCATTCGCACTGATCTCAACGGTTTTGCATAGGATAGGTGATTTTATTGTGGGACTGGATTTTTATCCCGGTCCCTTATTCCTTTTTGCTACCATATTAAAAGGCAGATGATGAAAAATGGTATAGAACATATTTTGCAGGTATTATCACACTACCTGCAGTTTGGCCTAACGTAAATGAAATACAATGAAAATTAAGGGAAAGGTTTTCCCAAAACTCAAAGGGACAGCATACGCAAGGCGTATGGATAAAGTTATATCAAAACTAGCAGTCGAGGGTAAGTTAGGCGCTCCGCTTAATATTGGTTTGCTTGAGGCTATGACTGCTATAATTGATGATTCCATTCGGCGCGGAGAAAATAAACGCGGCGCATTCGTGGCCAATTCATTAGACCGAGCTGAATTTGGTGACATTTGCGAGGTTGTCTTGGTAGACGGTAAATGGGCACTGGCATTTATCGGGATGGAATACATAAACGGTAAACGCGTCGGTAACAATATTGAGGCTCCCGAAAGGTTTAAGGAAATAACCTCGTCCAATGTTCATTGGAAGGCGGGGACAGAAATTGAAGGGGTGACCGTATGGGTTCCGGTTGATGAGGCCCGTAAAGTTTGGGTAGATGAATTTACGGAGGGAAAGGCCGACTATATCGTAGTTGAAAAGGGACCTTCATGATCTTTCTACAACAGACCGCCTGGATATCCGACGTAACCTTAAAATTGGCGTCTTCTTTCATTGGATTACTTTTTCTTTGCCTGGTAATGTATCTACTTTTGTTTCAGCAGTTTAAACGCTTGCGGCTCCTTCTAGAATCGACGATCGGAGAAATGTGGGAAGAATGCAGGTTGAAAACGATCGACGAAAATAACCGGAAGCCAACAGGGAATAACACTATACTAATGTGAGAGTGGCGGAATTGTATAGATTTGATAACCAGGGATGTCGGATATTCGGAAACTATGGTATAGAAAGGCCATAGACGTTGGGGTGAGATTAATCGAACGACTAACGCACTCTAATGATCACCTGATGAAAATGATCAATGAAAATAACCGAGAACATATTTTGAAAATAAAATCTCATATGCTCCGTTATTTAACGAATATTTACATTAAATATTGACATTAATAGTAAGGCAATGAAGAGCTTCATTCTGATTACATGGAATAGTTTTAAATTAGCCTTACAGGAGTTGCGCACTAGCAAACTTCGAACTTTTCTATCCCTTCTTGGAATTACTTTCGGAATTTTCTGTATAATCGGAGTATTGGCAACTGTTAGTAGTATGAAGTTGGCTATTACCAGTGAACTGGCTTCATTGGGAAATCATGTAATATTTATACAGAAATATGAGAATTCAACTGATAATGACTATCCATTTTGGAAATTTGTAAAGCGCCCGGAAGTTAAATATTCGGAAATGAAATTACTTGAATTAAAAGTACCTGAGATTCGGGATATTGCTTTTATGATAGATGCTACTGACAAAGTGGAGTATGGAGGAAGCGTAATGAATGGCGTAAATTACTATGGGGTTTCAGAAAAATTTAATTTAATTCAAACCATTTCTGTTGGGGAAGGTCGTTATTTTCAAAATTCAGAATTTCAAAATGGAGCCAGCCTTGTAGTCATCGGAAATTTTATTGCAGAGGAATTCTTTGGCAGTCCTGTAAAAGCATTAAACAAAATTATAAGATTGAAAAATAGTAAGCCAGCGATAGTTATTGGAGTGATTGCCAAACAAGGCAAGAGCATAATTGATGCATGGGATTATGATCATTCAATATTATTGCCTTTGAATTTTGCAAAGCAACTAATGATAATTGAATACTCAGAGCCATTTATAATGGCAAAGGGTAGTGATCAAATGACGATAGAGGCTTTAAAAGAGGAAATCAGGGGTTCCATGAGATCTATCAGAAAATTACAACCAACTCAGGATGATAATTTTGCACTTAATGATATTGGCTTTATTTCGAATTTTTTGGAACCTGTTTTTAAGGGGTTAAACATAGGGGGATGGGCGATTTCTGGTCTGTCTTTAATTGTAGGTATGTTTGGCGTAGCCAATATAATGTTTGTTACAGTAAAAGAGCGAACAAGCCAGATTGGGCTTAAGAAATCGGTTGGAGCAAAAAAGATTAATATCATCGCTGAGTTTTTATCTGAATCGATTTTTCTCTGCATTATAGGAGGTCTTATTGGTCTCCTGGCTGTACTTATTTTAACTAAAATATTTTCATTATTTCTAAGTTTCAAAGTCTATATACCATTTGATGTCACCGTTATGGCAATTGGCATTTGCACTGTTATTGGTGTATTATCAGGGATAATTCCTGCCATCCAGGCGGCTAATATGGATCCGGTAGTTGCAATCAGAACTATTTAGGGCACTATCTCAATAATTCCAAGGATTATAAAGAATAATAATAAGCTATTAAAATAATAGCAACCTTAATTCCCTTTTTTAGGCCTCACAATCATGTTTGTACACCTATTTTGCTCATAGTTGGCCTGCATTGTATTTATATATTGTTATAATTATAATCGAATTTTTGAAATCATATTGTCTCTTCTTTCAGAACACTCCAGTCAAAGTCATATTTTTCTTCATTTGTCCAATTTTGAGGAAACTCAATTTTTAAGTATCTACCGATTCCAATCAATGAATCTTAGTTTGTTCCAGCAGTTTAGAGACCAGAGGCTTCTTCTCAGGGAAGACCCTCTCGGGAAAGTGATCACCAAGACTGCCATCACTTCTGTGAACTTAAAGTGTAATAAGTAGCATGCCACATTTAGCCGGATCAAAATCAATTGATCTCACTGTGCATAATCTCCATAATAGATTTGTATATTTAATATCAACTCCACTAATGCACCATCCTGATAATCTGGAAAAATATTAAATGACAAATACAAATGACTTACATATAGAAGATGAGATCCTGCCATTATTTGATTTCACTTACAATTCATTTTCAGGAGAGGCAGTACGTGAATTATTAACGGAACCCCCTGGCTCAAAGTCAGATATATTGTTCAGGCAACATGTGCTAAAAGGATTTATTGGTAATCGGGAAATATTAAAAGACTATTCTTATTCCCGGTTTAATTTATCAGATATATATAGGTTCTTTGAATCATTTTCTGCAGGATCCTTTTTCGGTTTACACCTTAGGAGGAAGCTTATGTTTTCCGAAAAAGAAAGGCATGAAAAGAGAGGAAAACTTATTATGCTTATCCTGCTTTTTAATAGAATTCATTCCACTTATTTAAGTAAGATCGACACAAAACTTTTTCCCGAGGAATTTGCAACTGAACTGGATCGAATCAACGGGTTCTTTGTTGATTTTGACCTGGAACATTATGAATCCATCTTCCGTAAAAAGAAAAAAATCAGGATTGGTCACATTGTTGAACTATTGAAGGTCATAACAGAAAAGGTAACAAATGGTCAGGCAGCGACTTTTTGGAAACGCTGGTATTTATTTGAAGCATATCTTTCTATAAGTGACGGCATCGTCAGGCATGGCTTTATCTTTCCATCATTTGAAGACACATCTTTTGCTATTGAAGGGCTTTATCATCCGCTTATTAAGAACCCTGTCAGAAATGATCTTATTGCCAGCAAGAATGTTATTCTTATAACCGGGCCTAATATGTCTGGTAAATCTACATTGCTGAAAGCGGTCAGTTTATGCGTTTATCTCGGACATAAAGGTCTGGCTGTGCCGGCTTCAAAAGCAACAATACCATTTTTTACTACTATTTCTGTGGCGATTAACCTTACTGATAGTATTGTAAGTGGCTACAGTCATTTTATGTCAGAGATAATTACGTTGAAGAATGTTCTTACGGAAGCTGCGAGCGGTACAAAATGTTTTGCGGTATTTGATGAATTATTTAGGGGGACAAACATTGAAGACGCTCTGGAAATCAGTACTGCAACTATAAAGGGTCTTGTCAAATTCAGGAACTCCTTGTTTCTTATTTCTACCCACCTGCACCAATTGAAGGATATGGAAGAAATTAAAAATAGCAAGGTAACTACGTGTTTTATTGAATGTGAATTAAATGGTAATATACCTGCGTTTACATACAAATTGAAAGAGGGTTGGTCAGATTTAAAACTTGGGCGCATATTATTTGAGAAGGAAGGGCTTTATAATATTCTAAAATAACATTTCAAAGTCGAATTCTTTCGCTTTACCCTTATATTGTTCATTCTATTGGATCATTCATCAATTAGAAAACCCATGAGAACTGGGAATCCCCTGTAAGCTCCCCTTGCAACCTCCACTGCAACCTCTATGACCTTTCTACAACAGAACGTCCGGATATCCGACATATGCTGGAAATTGAGCCAATCTTTTCTTTTGAGCTATTTTCTCTGTTGATTAATGGATTTTGATTTTCATTTTTGAAAATAACCTATCATCTGGTTTTAAAAACTTCCTGTGCAGCATTTCAATTTCTGATTTTCGGAGATTCTTCTTTGTACTGAGATAGATAGTAAATTATTTTGGGTCTCTTTGTCGTAGGTTTTTCCTTGAAGAACTTCCACGGGACTTAGTCCATTTAATACACCATGAGGACGATGATTAAAATCCAGGATAGCTTTGTTGAGATAATCTTTCAGGTGAGAAATGTCAGTTATCTTTTGATGATAAAGGAACCTGTATTTTAATTGCTTGTTGGCAGCCTCTATCATTGAATTGCTGAAAGGGATGTCCCCTGCAGCCTCCATGATCTTACTACAACAGAACGTCCGGATATCCAGCGTAAGCTAAAATCGGGTTTCTCTTTTTTTATATTACATTTTCCCTCCTGTCATTGAATCTTCTTTTGTTCCAGCAGTTTAAACCATCGGGGCTTCTTCTAGAATCGACGATCAGATAAATATGGAATGAATACACGTAGAAAACGATCGACGAAAATAACCGGAAGCCGACTGGTAATAACGCTAACATAATCAAGAATGTCGGATATCCGAACACCGTGTTAAAGAAAGGCCATAGGCGTTGCAAGGGAAGTCTTTAGCGGATCTGATGAAACGTTGGCCTGCTACAAAGGATGGTCCAATTTATGAAAAATCTTGAATAGATTTGATAATCAGGAATGTCGGATATCCGAACACTATGTTATAGAGAGGCCATAGACGGTGCATTGCAGCTCGCTCAACATCAAACCGCAGGTAATGCTACTCGGCTTGCTGTCCAGGGCGTTGCAATCGGTGCATCTTTTATACCAGTTGTTGGGTGGGGCTTTCGCTTGGGATTGGAATTGCCGATGCAATTTAGGGAGATGATTTTTATAACTGGATAGATAAACCTTGAAAGAGACAACAATTATGTTGAACTACTTATATTATAAATTATATCGAGCAGCGTTGAAATCCTCTGTGAAAGATATACCTACTATTGCTGCTGGGGCCTGGTTTGGCGGCTTAATTAGTGCAAATCTTTTAGTGATATATCTTTTTCTTGTAAAAATAAATGCATTGCCTTATTTATTTAGAAACCCTAAACAAGGAGGGTGGTTTTGTGCACTAATAATTGCTTTAGCAATACTCTATTACAGGAAAGGTGAGCGTGAATCCATAATTGAAAAATACTCCCAGGAAAGTAATAAAGAGAGGAAGAATGGTAATGCTATTGTTGCTGTTTATGTAACCTTATCCTTTTTATTGATTTTTGCAGTAGCTTTTTTTAGACCAGGAAAGTGATAAAATCTCACGACCCATAAGCCTGCTTGGCTGGGATGCCTCTCTATTTAACTTTGAAGGTCACGGTAATCAAATAGCAGATGATCCCGTGCAACCTCCATGATCTTTCTACAACAGAACGTCCGGATATCCGACATAACCTTAAAATGGTCGTCTTCTTTTTTTATATTACATTTTCCCTCATGTCAATGAATCTTCTTTTGTTCCAGCAGTTTAAACCCTCGAGCTTCTTCTAGAATCGACGTTCGGAGAGATGTAGGAAGAATGTACCAAGTAAACGATCGACGAAAATAACCGGAAGGCAACAGGTAATAACGCAGTCTCTGGGATGATAGGGGGTTGTGGAGTGCTGATGCTGCATAAAGTCTTGGTTAGAATACAACCTGATGAAACGTTGGCCACTTGAGCTGGTAGGTAACATTTATAAAAAATCTTATATAGATTTGATAATCAGGAATGTCGGATATCCGGACACTATGTTATAGAAAGTACATAGACGGTGCACGGGAGCAGACCGGCGAAATTATGGCGAGCCGATGAGCTCCCCGAAAGTTCTGGGATAAAACTTCACTTGCCCTAAAATTGGAAATCAGTGTGGCACTGAACTGAAATATTTTGAGCTCCTAATTGCGAATGGCCCAGAAATCGGGGGAGCGCACATTTTTTGGACACTAATATTCCAATTATTCTTTGACCATTATTTTGCTGATTTTATTACCATTCTTATCAGTAATTAGAATAAAATAGGTCCCTGGACTTAACGATCCAGTTTGCATTTCATAAATGCCAATGAAAACTGACAAAGTAGCTATTTGTTGGCCCAGTAAATTATAAAGCTGGATCCTCAAAGAACCTGATGAATTGTTGAGAATATATATTTTATCTGAAAAGGGATTCGGATTGATCGTTACCAGGCTATCCAGTGAATTTGAATTCCCATTGTATTTAAATTCCAGAGACCTCGCGCTCTGGCAACTGTCTTCAGTTACCTGAACTGAATAAGTTCCTGACACCAGCGGTTTCAAAGTGGAATCAGTAGCATTTTGTATAGGCGAATTATTCAAAAACCATTGGTTTCCGGATCCTTCACTGGATACAAGTGTTCCATTGTTCAATCGGATTGACGGTGTGGGAATACTCAGCAATGAAACCGAAACAGGGAGGGACAAAGGAGAACATCCCAAAATATAGTTTATCCTTAGTGTGTATACTCCGCTATCACTTACAATATAAGCTGGCCCAGCATTCTGTGAAATAATATTTCCATTCTTAAACCAGAAATTTCCAGTTTCAGATGTGGATGATAGCGTTAAAATTGATCCATTACAAAGATTAAGTGATCCGCTCGCTTCAATAACAGGAATTTGGTTATTAGTATTTAAAGGCACATTGAAAACTGCAGAATTCACGAAGCACCCTGTGGGACTTTGTTTGCGAATAGAATAATTTCCCGGTTGTGTTATGGTAATTGAGCTATCTGCCTGGCCGGTTATGGCGTTATCATTTAGGTACCACTGAAGATTTCCTGAACTAGTTGTAAATAAAATAGCCGAATCTGGGCATAATATGGCGGCAGACTTCAAATTTATTAAAGGTATAAACAAAGAGTCTATAACAATCGTCACCGTATCTGAAACGAGAGTACATCCTAATGTGTCGTTCAATTTTGCAAAATAATTTCCAGCCTGACTAATTTGAATGGAATCCGCATTAGTGAGTGCTACTGTGCTATTGTCTTTATACCATGCTACTGTGCCGGAAGATTGATTCTTTAACTCAACTTTGCCGCCCTCGCAAATATGTGTGACTCCCGATGGAATAATGGAGGGTCGATTCACACCTTCGACAAGTACAGTGATTTGTCGTGCAATGCCAGTACAATTTCCTGCCATGGGCGTAACCGTAAGTGTATGTATTCCAGGAGTATCCCAGTTTACGTAAGCAATGGTATCAATGGATGAAACCTGACCTCCTTCTGAAACCTGCCATTGAAATATTGCACCTGGTATCTTACGAATTTGATATGTCTTTTGCATCGCACAACTTATCGTGTCTCCCATTATAATGGAAGCCTGCCCCGGATTAACACAAAAAGTTTGTGTCGCAGTAACTCCAGTAAAATAGACATTTGCCGCTACTGTTGCACCGATGGTAACTGGTCCGGATCCGGTAATCGTTACTATACCATTCTGAATTGTTGCATTCCCGGACAATATCGAATAAGTAATCGGGTCGCCGCTGAGTGATGTAGCGTAAACCATAAAAGGATTATCCGAAATGGTCTTATTTGTAATCTGGTCAAAACTGATTTGGTTTGGATAAATCGTTCGTATGGAATAGTTCGGACTTACAATGACTGGAACTTTTACAGATTTACCAGAATTAGAAATATATAAAGTGTCCGTTCCGGGCTTAGCTGCAGTAACTATGCCGTTAGGGTCAATAGTAAATATACCCCCCTTACCCCATGCGTAAGTTGTACCAGCAGTACCACTGGTGATATCTGAACCTATACCAACGTAATAGCCTTCAACATTCACTGAAATTGTTCTGAGTGTTGAATCCAATAGGATGGATTTCGGGAAAGCTATTAAACTATCAAGAGATGATCCTGGATTGATCTGGATGCTCAACGTATCTGCGAGTAATAGACCCGATGTATCTTTCACTAAAAGAGCAATATTGGTTTTGCCAATAGCAACATGTGCTGGTATAGTAATGGATAATGAATAAGGTGGTAAAAGAGGCGCGGCGTACCATCCTATTCCCTGAACCAAAAAAACGGCGTTCACTGGTACCGTTCCATTTTGCACCTGATATTGCAAAGACAGACTGGCAGCGTTATTCGCAATTGAATAACCGCTTGCCGGAGATATAATTTTTACTGATGGTCCCTGGTTACCTAAAATATTTGTGGGATGGATTCCGAGTGTTTGAATGGACTCAGTCTGTATTTTATTCGGAATTACAGGCTTCACACTCTGGAAAGAGGACGTAACCGATGGCGCTGTACAATCATCCATGATCCCAAATGCGTCGGGAAATCCCTTATGATTAAAAGATTGCGGATTGTCTGAAAGTAACAATTGAATCACTTTATCCTGAATAGGTTTGTAGTCTGTTTCGGAAGTTTGTCCGGGTGGTGCGGAATGTGCAACCCCAGTGAGTACGGTTCCAATTGTATTGCCACCCATCTGACTGTAAAGCGGTACAATGATATCAGACTTGGGTTCACTTCCAGGATCACATCCCGCAACATGAAAAATATCGGCGTGGGTTTTTCCTGTGATCAATTGTAGTAGTTGGTCAAGGCCATTATAGCCAGCGACATTTAGAGAATTTCCAGTATAATCACCACCAATTGAATAGGTTTGAAAATGTGGTGTTTTACGTAAATTTTTCTGAATAACGTTTCCGTTTTCATTAAAATCTCTGAGGCATGGTCCAATGGGCCCACTTATGAATTTCATTATCAAATTTATAGTTGTCGTATAAGCAAAATTGTTTGGATCGGTTTTAGACAGCAAAGCAATTAAATTTTGATTATCATAAAATGCCGGACCCAAAGCCGAGCCTTTATGCGGAGTGCCGAGGGTAATGAGCCTGTGTATATATCCCGAATTATAATTATCGCTTTTTAGGAAAGAAGCACCCTGCTGAGAAAAACTTCTGGCCATAAGACCGCCGAGACTGTGCCCCACAACATCAGCCTGCGTTACCGCAATCTGATTATTTCTATAAGATTGTAAGGCAGTTGTAATGGCGGACGATACGGCACTTCGCCCGTAAATGCTGGCCGGACTAAAAGGATCAAACGTAGAAGCATTGTATTGTCTATAATCAGCGAGAAATACATACCCGCGTTTATAAGGACTAAAATCCAACGTGTACCCGGCACTCGACAACTCATCCGTGAAACCGCCATTTATCCAAACCAGCGGGTTTGACCACATCCCGTGAACGAGTACCACAGGTGCGGGAAAAAGCTGCAGTGAAATTGTCTGATTTTTATTGGTATCTGATGGATCCGATTCTACAATATCAACAGATCTCAGGCCTATTAAATAATTTGCGCCATAACCATCCGGCACATTATACACCGCAACGACCCGATGATTAACAGGCGAAATTGACAAACCGTTATTGCGTGAGCCATCGAGATTATAAATGAATCCGTCTTGATTATTAGCAATTGAAAACGACAATGGAATATCAGAAGTTGCGACGAGTAATATTTTTGTTACGCTATCGGTAGCTCCTCCAATTACTTCTTTGGTAGTATCGATTTTTGTAGGATCATTAACTTGAATCAACCCATAACTATTTATATATAGAGGGTTCGGATCTACGAAATGAACCTTTGGTAATGTTCCGTAACGAAGTGTGTCGCTGCCCATTATCATAGAATTCAGATTGGCGGAATCCCATATTGTACATGAATAGTTGCCATTTCCAGTAGTCTGCACGGTGGAATCACCATTTACTTCTGCAAAAAATCGTCCGTTAAGTGACCATTGATATCTTTGTTTACTCACTGTGCCCCCAACTGTAACAGAGAGCAGTCCATTATGATTAGAGACGTGGGGATGAATAGTTGAATTAAATGCAAAGAATAAACCCGGACCAACCATTCGGGAGGCAATTTTTTCTACTGCAGTATTAAATAGAAATGCTCCGGAGACATCAAAAGTTGTCAAGTTGGTTAAGTTCCCCATGGACAATGGGAAAGGGTCCACCAGGTTATTTTGAATCAGGACGAAAGTTTTCAGATTAATCAGATTTCCAAACTGTTCTGGAATCGTGCCTGTTAACAAAGGATTATTTGAAAGATTTAATCCTGTGAGACCAGACATGGTGCCAATCTCAGGCGGTATGGCTCCGCTAAACTGATTTGATCCAAGATCGAGTTTCTGAAGAAACGTTAATTCACCGAGTTCAGGAGGAATGGGGCCATAGAGGTAATTGGCGCCTAAACTTAGTGAGATTAAATTTTTGAAATTGAACACCGCTGTCGGAAAAGGTCCGCTTAACCCATTTATGGTTAAATCAATTGCACTCACCGTTCCATCTCCATTTAAGGTTACGCCAAACCAGCTTTTTACTGCCCCTGTTCCCCAATGTGAATCAAGAAATGTTGCATTCAGGTAAGTCCATCCCGGGCCACCTGTTTCTGCATAAAGCTGCATTAACGTCAATGAATCCTGCACGTCAGCAACTTGTCCCATTGCCAGTTGTGGTTTTAATAAACCAAGAGCGAAGAAGAATATAAGGGTTATTAGGGGTTTCATGCG
>Ga0182024_10011866_pt1 | contig 17379 bp, 8 predicted proteins | sample P32metaG_FD_120480 | JGI IMG/M metagenome (GOLD analysis project Ga0182024, IMG submission 120480) | Permafrost microbial communities from Stordalen Mire, Sweden - P3-2 metaG (Illumina Assembly) | ecosystem: Environmental > Terrestrial > Soil > Wetlands > Permafrost | place: Sweden: Stordalen...
GCGCTACGGACCGAAAAACGATCCCGGCCTGATGGAGCGCGCGAAGAAACAGGTAGAACACGAGCTCAAGCTGATCGGAAAACTGGGTTTCGAAGGCTATTTTCTGATCGTCTGGGACATCGTGCAATTCGCCAAGCGCAACGGCATTCTGGTGCAGGGCCGCGGCAGCGCTGCCAACTCGGCCGTATGCTACGCGCTGGAGATTACGGCCATCGATCCGGTCGGAATGGAGTTGCTCTTCGAGCGCTTCCTGAGTGAAAGCCGCGGTGAGTGGCCGGACATCGATCTCGATCTGCCCTCGGAGGCGCAACGCGAGCAGGCCATCCAATATGTGTACCAGCGCTACGGCGAACTGGGCGCGGCCATGACCGCCAATGTCATCACGTATCGCGGCAAGTCAGCAGCGCGTGAGACGGGTAAAGCGCTGGGGTTCGATGAGGAATCGCTGGGCCGCCTCGCAAACCTGGTAAGCCACTGGGAGTGGCGCGGCGAGAGCGATACCATGGCGCACTCCTTCAGCAACGCGGGCTTCGACATCCGGCATCCGCGCATCGCCAAGTATCTCGAACTGTGCATGCGCATTCAGGATTTGCCTCGTCACCTGGGCCAGCACTCGGGCGGTATGGTCATCTGCCAGGGCCAGCTCAATCATGTCGTCCCGTTGGAGCGCGCGTCGATGCCCGGCCGAACGGTGGTGCAGTGGGACAAGGAGGACTGCGCCGACCTTGGCATCATCAAGGTGGATCTGCTGGGCCTGGGCATGATGGCCGTGCTCAAGGATTGCCTGGAGCTGATTCCCGAGCACTACGGCGAGCGCGTGGACCTGGCGCAGTTGCCGGAGGACGAGGAAATCTACCGAGTACTGCAGAAAGCCGATACCGTAGGAATGTTTCAGGTCGAGAGCCGCGCGCAGATGGCCTCGCTGCCGCGCAATTATCCTGAACGCTTTTATGATCTCGTGGTGCAGGTGGCCATCATCCGGCCCGGTCCGATTGTGGGACAGATGATGCATCCATATATGAGGCGCAGGCAGAAGAAAGAGGCGGTCACATATCCGCATCCCTCGCTCGAACCGGTTTTGCGGCGGACTCTGGGTGTGCCGCTGTTTCAGGAGCAGCTGCTGCGGATTGCCATGACGGTGGCGAACTTTACAGGCGCCGAGGCCGAAGAGCTGCGGCGCGCAGTCGGCATGCGGCGCTCGTGGGAACGGATGAAGAATCTGGAATCGAAGCTGCGCACCGGCATGACGGCCAACGGCATCGACGTGCCGACGCAAGACAAAATCGTGCAGCAGATCAGCTCGTTTGCGCTGTACGGATTTCCTGAGTCGCACGCGGCAAGCTTTGCCCTGATCGCCTATGCTTCTGCCTACTTCAAGGTGAAATTTCTTGCCGCGTTTACCTGCGCCATCCTGAACAACCAGCCCATGGGCTTCTACTCTGCTGCGGTACTGGTGAAGGACGCGCAGCGGCATGGACTGCGCGTGAAGCCCATCGATATCCAGGTGTCGGCGTGGGAATGCACAGTCGAGCATGAACCGGATGAGACGCGCTCGATGCGCCTGGGGCTGGGTTATGCCAAGGGACTGCGCAAGCAGGCCGCGGAAGCGTTGCTTGCTGCGCGCACGCAGGATGGCCCGTTCCGCTCCGCCGATGATCTTGCATTGCGCGTCCCGGAACTCAACCGCAAGGAGCTTTCCCTGCTGGCGCGGATCGGCGCATTGAACCGCGTAGAAGACGTTGCGCACCGGCGCGATGCGCTTTGGCAGGTGGAGTGGGCGGGCCGGCCGGAGGGTCCGCTGCTGACCGAAAAGACTCTGCGCGAGGACGACCGCAGCCTGCCGCTTCATCAAATGACTATAGAAGAACGGCTGGTGGCCGATTACGCCGGTACAGGGCTGACGGTCGGCAAACACCCCATGCACTACCGGCGCGCGGAACTCCGCTCGCGGGGCATTTTATCTTCAGAAGACTTGCGGCATTGCCGCAACGGCGTCTTTGTGCGCGCGGCGGGCTGCGTCATCGCGCGCCAGCGGCCGGGAACGGCGAAGGGCTTCATCTTTATCTCCATGGAAGATGAGACGGGAATCGCCAACGTGATCGTGACGCCGGATGTTTATGAATGCAACCGCCTGGTGGTGACCAGGAGCAAGTTTCTTCTTGTCGAAGGCGCTCTGCAGAATCAGGATGGCGTGATCCACGTGAAGGCCGCACGCCTGGCGCCACTCACACACGCCAGCCTTGAAGTGCAATCGCACGACTTTCACTAGCGCCCTGAGTCTGACGTTCGCGTCATAACGGAATTGTCATCCTGAGCGGAGTTTGACGCGTATTGTGCGTCAAACGGAGTCGAAGGACCTGCGGTTGTTCTTGGGCATTTCTACTAGGAATTCTGATGGGTGGAAATCCCCGCGAAATTTCCTACGCGCCGCAGCACTGCTTGAACTTCCGTCCGCTCCCGCAAGGGCAGGGCCCGTTGCGTCCAATTTTGACGCGGCCGGTTTTCCCCTGTCGTGCGCGCGCATCCTCCTCGGCCACCCAGCGCATCACGTTGGCCGGGGCGCGTTGCGCTGCCAGTTCCGACGCCATAAAGCGCATGGCGGGATCGATGTGATGGAAAAACATCTTGTAGCCGGCGCAAAGATAGTTGAGTCCCTGCTCTCCGTCGGGCGTCGTGAGGAAGCGATGCTTGGGACACTCGCCGTTGCAGGCAAAACGCACGTCACACTCACGGCAGTAGCGGGGCAGCGTGGATTCTTTCGCCTCGCCGAAGCGCTGCTGCTGCTCAGAGCCGGCCAGCGAAGCCATCGGCGAATCCATGATATTGCCGAGACGATTTTCTGGGTAAACGAAATGATCGCAGGAGTAGAGATCGCCGCTGTGCTCGATGGCGAGGGCCGCGCCGCATTGCTTGCGGAAGATGCACAGGCTGGCTTCCATCCCCATCCACATCTCAAGGCTGATGTCGAAGAGTTGCACAAAGGTGCGGCCCACATCGCGGCGCACCCATTCGTCGAAGATCGTGCAAAGAAATTTGCCGAACTGGCGCGGCTCGACGGACCAGGGCGCAACCTTGGCGGGGCCGGCAAAATCCGGTGAGATAAGGCGCAAACCGTCTTCGGTCACTTGATGCGCAATGCGCTCAACGATGGGGATGAACTGCATGTAACCGCTGCCGTTGTCCCGCAAGAAACGGTAAACCTCGAGCGGTGCGTCCGCGTTGGCGCGGTGCACGGTGGTCAAGGTGTTGAAGTCGACTTTGTGGCGCTGCATGGTTTCGATCCCGCGCATCACGCGGTCAAAGGTAGGCTGGCCGCCTTTGTCGACGCGGTAAGCGTCGTGCAGCTCGCGCGGCCCGTCGATGGAAATGCCGATGAGAAATTGATATTCGAGAAACAATTCCGCCCATGCGTCGTTGAGCAGGACGCCATTTGTCTGGAAGGCGTTGGCGATCTGCTTGCCGTTGGCATAGCGCTTCTCGATCTCGACCACGCGACGGAAAAAGTCTACGCCGAGGAGCGTCGGTTCCCCGCCCTGCCACGCAAAATTCACCACGGGCGTGTCGTGCGCCTCGATGTATTGCCGGATGTAGCTCTCCAGCACATCGTCGCGCATGGCCCATTTCTCCACCTGCGGATAGAGCGATTCTTTTTCGAGATAGAAGCAATACTTGCAGTCGAGATTGCAGATGGGCCCGATCGGCTTGGCCAGCACGTGGAAGTTGGAGGCGCTCATCGATGGACCTCAGAGAACGAGCGGCCGGGGAATACGACCGCAGCTTCCATTATGACGTGCGGGCCGGGGAATCTCGTATTTTCTAAAGGCGCTTCCACATTTCCGCGGCAGCGCCGCGGGATTTGGCCATCACCTCCCGCTCGTCGATGGCGAGGAGTTGCTTCGAGTCCATGACGATTGGTCCGCCGATAAGGACCGCCCCGACAGCGCCGCCGGTGACTCCGAAGTGCATGTGAGCCAGCCGGTGGTAGATTGCGGCATCTATATCCCCAAACAGCCGGCTCAGGCCTGCGCAAAGGCAGAGCGAATAAGACGGCCGATTCATAGCGGACAGGTTTTACGCAATCCTCATCCTGCATTCCGATCTGAGCGAACTAGAAAAAGTTGCAGGCGGCTCATGCAGCAATCACGAGCTGGTTTGCATCTAAAGCGCAAGCCGCTTCGAAGGCCCATAAACGCACCTGCAGAGCCATGATTCAAGCCAATTTCAATAGTTCGCGAGCGGAATCGGCAGTAGATTCGTCCCTGGCTTTAAGCACTCCTGCCAGACTCGCGGAGCGGTGGCCGGCAAAAGGAGCGCCCGGATGGCGCTGCAACTATTTGCCGGATAGTTCCGTCCATCTAGTACCATGCGCGCGCAAGGAAGGGTGAGTTGCGGGGTCTAGCATTCCGGCCTCTCCATTCCGCTCTGAAACCAATCGCAATGCAAGTCATCCAGCGGGCTTTCAGTGATCCGGCGCACCGCATGCCGGGACGGTAAATGGTAGTTCCTACATGCCATATTGCGTATGAGAAAATATTGCTGATAATCCGAATGTTTTGAAACCCGACATTCGAGAAGAAGAAGACGATGGACCAACCTTTGTCTGTTTCGCATTCTGCCTCGGGGCCTGTGCCCGCCAATCCCGCAAAAAAGCGCCGCCACCGCTGGATTTGGGTGATCATCCTGGTCCTGTTCGGACTCCTGTTTTTCTGGGTGTACAAGCAGCATAGCGCCAGTACGACAGCATCTGCCGGCGGCAACCGCCGCGGAGCCATGGCCGGTCCTGTGCCGATCACCCTGGCCACTGCCACCAAAGGCAGCATTGGCGTCTATCAGGACGCCATCGGCACCGTCACGCCCACGTATACCGACACCATTACCGCGCAGGTGACGGGCGTGATCACGGCGGTGAATTACCGCGAGGGCCAGACGGTTCATAAGGGCGATAAGCTCATTGACATCGATGACCGGCCTTATCAAGCGCAGCTTGAACAGGCGCAGGGCGCGCTGGATCGCGACCAGGGCTTGCTCGCCGAGGCGCAGATGGACTTGAAGCGCTACCAGGATGCGTGGGCCAAGAATGCCATCCCGCGGCAAACGCTTGAGGACCAGGAAAAAGTCGTGCTGCAGGACCAGGGCACCGTGAAGAACGATGAAGGTACGGTTCACTACGACCAGGTGCAGGTGAGTTACTGCCACATCACCTCGCCGATTAACGGGCGCGTAGGACTGCGCCTGGCTGACCCTGGCAACCTGGTGACAGCCAACTCGAGCACGGCCCTTTTGGTCGTCATTCAAGTTGAGCCGATTACCGTGATCTTCACCCTGGCCGAAGATAGTCTGCCACAGGTTTTGCAACAGATGCGGAGCGGCAAGGCGCTTGAGGTCGATGCCTACGACCGCACCAACACCAAGCTGATTGCGAAGGGCAAGCTGATCACCGTCAACAATCAGATCGATACGGTGACCGGAACCGTGCAATTGCGCGCGGCGTTCAGCAACTCCAAGGGTGAACTCTTCCCGAATGAGTTCGTCAACACGCGCCTGCTGGTGAAGACTCTCGACAATCAGACGCTGGTGCCCTCTTCCGCCATTCAGCACAACGGCGCCGCCGACTTCGTGTACCTCATTCAGGGACTCACCCCGAACGCTCCCGGCCATTCCGCCAGCCCGTCAAAGGGCAGTCAGGGCGGCGGAAAGGGAGGCGGACACCAAGGGGGTAGCGCTGGCGGCGGCAGCGGTGGTGGTGGCGGGGGAAAGGGCGGAAGCAGCGGCAACGGCGGAAGCAATCAACCGGTCGGCAAGGCCGTCATGACGACCGTGAAGTCTGGGATTTCCGATCAAGGCAACACGGTGGTCACATCCGGCCTCAAGCCCGGCGATGTCGTCGCCAATAGCAGCTTCCAGAAATTGATTGACGGCTCTCCGGTCACGCAATCCACAGTCGTCATACCGTCCACTGACACCGACACCACCGAGGCCGCTCCATGAGTCCGTCCCGCCCATTCATTCTGCGGCCGGTTGCAACGTCGTTGTTCATGGCCGCAATTTTGCTGGTGGGCATCGTCGCATTCTTTCAGTTGCCGGTGTCAGCGCTGCCGGAAGTGGATTATCCGACGATCCAGGTGCTCACTTTCTATCCCGGTGCCAGCCCCGACGTGGTGGCCACCACGATTACTGCGCCGCTGGAGCGCCAGTTCGGCGAAATGCAGGGCCTGAGCCAGATGACCTCGACCAGCGCCGGCGGCGTTTCGGTCATCGTTCTGCAGTTCAGCCTCTCGCTCTCGCTCGACGTCGCCGAAGAAGAGGTGCAGTCGGCGATCAACGGCGGACAGACATTTCTACCCTCCGATTTACCGGTGCCTCCGGTCTACAACAAGACAAATCCTGCGGACGCGCCCGTCCTCACACTGGCCATCAGTTCCGACAACATGCCCTTGTCTCAGGTTGAGGACATGGTGGACACGCGCCTGGCGCCGAAATTATCCCAATTGAATGGCGTGGGATTGGTAAGTATCAGTGGCGGCCAGAAGCCCGCGGTGCGCATCCAGGTTAACCCGGTGGAGCTTTCCTCGCATGGCCTGAACATGGAGGACATGCGCACGGCCCTGGTCCAGTCCAGCGTCAATTCCGCAAAAGGCAACTTCGACGGGCCGCGCCAAGACTATCAGATCGACGCCAACGATCAAATCTCCACGGCCGAAGACTATAGAAATGTGGTCATCGCCTACAGCAATGGCGCGCCGGTTTTCGTGAAAGACGTTGCCAATGTGGTCAATGGCGTGGAGAACGACAAACAGGCCGCCTGGATGGGCCAATCGGGCGACTCGTCCGGCGGATCGTCCGGACCCACGCTCACCCCTGCCGTCATTCTCAATATTCAGCGCCAGCCTGGGGCGAACACCATCACGGTCGTCAATTCCATCCAGAAGATTCTGCCTTCGCTCGAAGCCAATCTGGCCGCCGGCATCAAGGTAACCACCCTGACCGACATGACCACCAGCATCCAGGCGTCAGTGCACGATGTGGAATTCGAGCTGGGGCTCACCATTGTCCTGGTGGTGATCGTGATTTTCCTTTTCCTGCGCAGCCTGCGCGCCACCCTCATTCCCTTCGTGGCTGTGCCGCTATCGCTCATCGGCACCTGTGCCGTGATGTACCTGCTCGGCTACTCGCTCGACAACCTGTCTCTGATGGCGCTCACCATATCCACCGGCTTCGTGGTCGACGATGCCATCGTGATGATCGAGAACATCACCCGCTTCCTGGAAGAAGGCATGCCCCCGCTGGAAGCCGCGCTCACCGGCGCCGAGCAGATCGGGTTCACCATCGTGTCGCTGACGGTTTCTCTCGTTGCGGTGCTCATTCCCTTGCTGTTCATGGGCGACGTGGTCGGGCGCCTCTTCCGCGAATTCGCGGTGACGCTGGCCGTGACCATCGTCATCTCCGCGGTAGTTTCGCTCACGCTGACGCCGATGATGTGTTCGCGCATCCTGCGCCACGATCCCGAGGAGAAGGAGACGCGTTTTTACAAGTGGTCGGAGAACTTCTTCAATAAGCTGATTGCCTTTTACGGGCGGACGTTGCGCGTGGTGCTGCGCTATCAGACCCTCACGCTGCTAGTGGCAGCCGCAACCCTCGTCCTTACCGTCGTTCTCTACATCTTCATTCCCAAGGGATTCTTCCCGGTGCAGGATACCGGGGTCATTCAGGGCATCTCCCAGGCTTCGAAATCCATCTCCTTCGATGCCATGAGCGAGAAGCAGCGGGAAATGGCGCAGATCATTCTTCAGGATCCGGCGGTGGAGAGCCTGTCTTCCTTTATCGGCGCCGACGGCATCAATACCACGCTCAATAGCGGCCGCATCTCCATTAATCTCAAACCCATCAACAAGCGCATCGGCGCCTCCGATGTGATCCGGAGATTGCAGCGCAGTCTCAAGAACGTAGAGGGCATCCAGCTCTACATGCAGCCTGTGCAGGACATCACAGTGGACGATCGCGTGAGCCGGACGCAATACCAGTACACGCTCGAGGATCCCGACACGGACGAGCTGAACGAATGGACCAACAAATTTGTGGCGCAAATTGACAAGCTGCCAGAACTCGAAGACGTGGCCACGGATCAGCAGACCGGCGCCGAGGCAGTGCAGCTGGAAATCGACCGCGTGACGGCCTCGCGGCTGGGCATTGCGCCAACCACCATCGACAACACCCTGTACGACGCCTACGGACAGCGCGAGATCAGCACTCTTTATACGCAGCTCAATCAATATCACGTGATCCTGGAGACGGCTCCCGAGTGGCAACAGAACCCTTCCAAGCTCAGTGATCTGTACATTCAGAACAGTGCGTCCTCGGGCACGAGCGGAGCCGGTGCGGCCACGTCGTATTCCTCATCTGCGTCGGCATCGGCCGGCTCAAACTCCACGACCACATCGGTACGCTATACGCCTTCTTCCCAGGCACTGACTTCCCCAGCCACGGTGCTGGCCGGAACCACCAGCGGCGGTGGAAGTTCGCCGACGGGCGGCTCGACCGCGGGTACGACGCCCAACGCGACCACCTCCTCGGTCGGCGCCAATGCCATTCCGCTCAGCGCCTTTACGCAGATGACGACCACCACGGAAGCCCTTTCCGTCAATCACCAGGGACAGTTCCCCTCGGTCACGGTGTCATTCAACCTGGCCACGAATGCCTCGCTGGGAACGGCGATCACCGACATTGACAAGGTCGCCAAGAACCTTAATTTTCCTGCCAGCTTGCAGTCCGGTTTCCAGGGCACTGCTGCGTCCTTCCAAAATTCATTGTCCAACGAGGCGCTGCTGATTCTCGCCGCCCTGGTTGCTGTCTACATTGTTCTCGGCGTCCTGTATGAGAGTTTCATCCATCCGATTACCATTATTTCCACGCTGCCCTCGGCCGGTGTGGGTGCGTTGCTCGCGCTCATGATCTGCCACGAGGATCTGAGCGTGGTGGGAATTATCGGCATCATCCTGCTCATCGGCATCGTAAAGAAAAACGGCATTCTGATTGTGGACTTTGCCCTGGAGGCCGAGCGCAAGCATGGAATGGATTCAACAGAGGCGATTTACCAGGCGAGCCTGCTGCGCTTCCGACCCATCATCATGACCACGATGGCCGCGCTGCTGGCCGGCATTCCGCTGGCGGCAGGCACGGGACTGGGTTCAGAACTGCGCCGGCCGCTGGGGATTGCCATGGTGGGCGGCCTGCTGTTGAGCCAATTGCTCACGTTCTACACCACGCCCGTGATTTACATCTTCTTCGATCGCCTTGGCCAGCGCGTTCAGGGACGGCGTCTCTCCCATATGTCGCAGGACGGCGGACCGCAACCCGGCGCGGAGCATGCATGAACCTTTCGGCTCCATTCATCCAGCGGCCCGTTGGCACCACGTTGCTCACCATTGCGGTGGCCATCACAGGCGCGATCGCATTTGTGGTGCTGCCGGTGGCTCCCCTGCCGCAGGTGGACTTTCCGACCATCAGTGTGCAGGCTTCCTTGCCGGGAGGCAGCGCGCAGATCATGGCAGCCTCCGTAGCCACGCCCCTCGAACGCCAGTTCAGCCACATCGCAGGCATCACCGAGATGACGTCGTCGAGCCAGCTGGGATCAACTTCGGTGACCCTGCAATTCGATCTGAGCCGCAACATCGATGGCGCGGCCCGCGACGTGCAAGCCGCCATTAACGCTGCGCGGACCTATCTGCCTGCCAACCTGCCTTCCAATCCCTCCTACCGCAAGATCAATCCGTCCGATTCGCCCATCATGATCATCAGCCTCACGTCGGACAAGTATCCGGTGACAACGCTGTACGATCTGGCCTCGACAATTCTGGAGCAAAAGCTGTCGCAGATTCAGGGAGTGGGGCAGGTGGGCGCGCAGGGTGGCGGCGCGCCTTCGGTGCGCGTCGAGGTCAACCCCACCAAGCTCGAAAGCTTCGGCCTCACCCTCGGCACTGTGCAATCGGTGCTCAGCCTGCAAAACTCGCATGAGCCGCGGGGACAGCTCTCGAACAATGGCGTCAGCGAAGACATTATCGACAACGACCAAATCTCCACGGCGGCCGACTATCGTCCGCTGATCGTGGGATATCACAACGGCGAGGCAGTCAAGCTCTCCGACGTGGCCGACGTCGAGGACTCCACACAAAACATCCGCTCCGCCGGCTACATCGACGGAAAGCGGGGAGTGGTCCTCACGGTCTTCCGCCAGCCCGGGGCCAACATTATCGATACCGTCGAACGCGTCAAAGCGCAACTGCCGTTTCTCGAGGCGGTTCTACCCGCAGGCGTCACGACCACGGTCGACATGGACCGGACAGTAACCATCCGGGCTTCGGTAAGCACCGTTGAGAAGACGCTCATCGGATCGATCGTTCTTGTCATCCTGGTAGTCTTCCTGTTTTTGCGCAGCCCGCGCGCCACCCTCATTCCCAGTGTTGCGGTTCCGGTCTCGCTCATTGGGACCTTTGCCGCGATGTACATGCTCGGTTATTCGCTCGACAACCTCTCGCTGATGGCGCTCACCATCGCCACCGGATTCGTGGTGGACGACGCCATCGTGGTCATGGAGAACATCACGCGCCATCTCGAAGCAGGGATGGAGCCCTTTGCCGCCGCAATGAAAGGCGCATCGGAGATCGGCTTCACGGTTTTTTCCATCAGCATGTCGCTGATCGCGGTCTTCATTCCGATTCTGATGATGGGCGGCATCATCGGACGCCTCTTCCGGGAATTCGCGGTCACGCTGGCGACCGCCATCATCATCTCGATGATCATTTCCCTTACCACCACGCCCTGCATGTGCGCGCACGTGCTCAGGGCGCACAAGAAAGACGAAAAGCACAATTGGCTTTACCGCGCAAGCGAAAGTTTCTTCGACGGTATGCTCTCAATCTATCGTCGATCTCTGACGTGGGCACTGGATAATCCGCTACTGATGCTGGTCGTGCTTTTGCTCACCGTCGCACTCAACGTTCTGATCGCCTTCAGGATTCCCACGGGCTTTTTCCCGCAACAGGACACCGGCGTCATCATGGGCGCGATACAAGGACCGCAGGATGCTTCCTTCCCCTTCATGAATTTCTCCACCGTCTCGATGGTCAACATCGTGAAGAGGGATCCCGCGATAGCCCATGTTCTGGCTTACACCGGCAATGGCAACGCCGGATTCATGTTCATCGCCCTCAAGCCGCTGAGCAACAAATGCAAGGAAGGCCCGAACTGCGATGTACGCCAAACCTCGGCCATGGACGTGATTAACCGCCTTCGCAGGCCAATGAACAGTCTGCCGCTGGCTTCGACTTTTCTGCAAGCCGCCCAGGATATCCGCATGGGAGGCCGCAGCGGCGGCGCAATGTATCAATACACCATCCAGGCAGACAGCATTGCCGACCTGTCGAAGTGGGGCCCCCTACTGCTCACCAATATGGCCAAAATTCCTGACCTGACGGACGTAAACACCGATCAGCAGAACCAGGGGCTTGAGGAACTGCTCGACTACGACCGGGTGACAGCGGCGCGGCTGGGACAAACTCCTCAGTCGCTGAACAGTTCGCTGTGCAGCGCGTTTTGCCAATCTGAAGTCTCCGTCATCTATACCCAGCTCAATCAGTATTACGTCGTGATGGAAGTGGCCCCGCCCTACTGGCAGGATCCATCGGGACTGAACAACATCTATTTCGCTCCCAGCAAGTCTTCTTCCGCAGCAGGGCTCAATATGGTGTCTCCACTGCTTACCGCCATCAAGGCCCACACCAGCACTACCCCTCTGCAGGTGGCTCACACCGGCCTCTTCCCTTCCGTCACCGTCTCTTTCAACACCCGCAATGGGGTCTCGCTTAGCGACGCTACCCGGGACGTGACAGAAATGCAGGAGCAGCTTGGAGTGCCGGAAACGATACACGGGTTCTTTGCCGGAATCGCCCAGGCTTACCAGCAATCGATAGCCACGTTGCCGATTCTGATTGTCACCGCGCTGCTTTCGGTTTTCATCGTGCTCGGCATTCTCTATGAGAGTCTGATTCACCCGCTCACCATCATCTCTACAGTGTTCTCGGCAAGCGCGGGCGCGATGCTGGCGCTCATGCTCTTCCACATCGACCTCAACATGATCTCGATTATCGGCATCATACTGCTCATCGGCATCGTCAAGAAAAATGCCATTCTGATGATCGATTTCGCGCTGCAGGCCGAGCGGCTGGAAGGCAAGTCGACGCGCGACGCCATTTTCAGCGCCTGCATGCTGCGCTTCCGGCCGATCATGATGACCACGATGTGCGCCATTTGCGGAGCTTTGCCTCTGGCCTTCGGTACCGGTACCGGCTCGGAGCTGCGCAAGCCATTGGGCATCACCATCGTGGGCGGACTGATCTTGAGCCAGTTGCTCACGCTTTTCACCACTCCGGTGGTTTATCTGTATATGGACCGGCTCCGCTTGCGCGCGCTGGGCCGGACGCACGACACAATGCCGCCCACCGTGGAACAAACGGTTTCGTAACACCTGAAGGACGTACGCCATGCCTAAGCTGAAAACCGTGTCTGAGCCGAAAATTCGATCGAGTCTCCCATTCGCCGCCGGCGCATTGAGCCTGCTTGCGCTTTTCTCCGGCTGCCACGTCGGGCCGCCCTACCATGCGCCGACGCCGACGACAGTGACCGCGCCCAATTACAAGGAATCGACCGTCAACTTTCAAGATACCGCCGGCTGGAAGGTGGCCAGCCCGCAGGACGCCATGCTGCGCGGCAACTGGTGGGGGGTCTTCAACGATCCCGAGCTCAATGCTCTCGAAGAACAGCTCAATATCAATAACGAAAACCTGAAGGAGTATTTCCAGAATTACATGGCTGCTCGAGCCACGATCGCCGAAGCGCGCTCGCAATACTGGCCCACGATCACCGCGGCTCCATCGTGGAACCGGTCAAGAAGTTCCGGTACGCTGAGTAATTCCACGGAGGCAAACCCCGGAAAGACCTCGACGCTCTGGAATGCTCCGCTGGACGTCTCCTGGACGCCTGATCTCTGGGGCAAGATCCGCAACGAAGTCCGTGAGGCGGAATATGCCTCCCAGGTGAGCGCGGCCGATCTTGAGTTAGAGAAGCTCACGGAGCAGGCCAGCATGGCCGAGTATTACTTTGAGATTCGCGGCCAGGACATGCTGCAGCAGATCTTCGACGAAACCGTGACGGCCGATCAGAAATCGCTGAATTACAACCAGGCCCAATACGACACGGGAGTGGGTGATTACATTTCAGTCGCTGAGGCCAAAACCACTCTGGAAGCGGCGCAAGCGTCATCCATCAACGTAGGACTGTTGCGCGCGCAATATGAGCACGCCATCGCCATGCTCATAGGCAAAACAGCCACCGATTTTTCCATCCCGGTGAAGCCCATGGTATTCGCGCCGCCGCCCATACCCACCGGCTTGCCCTCACAGCTTGTCGAACGGCGTCCTGACATTGCCGCCGCCGAGCGCACACTCGCTGAGGCCAATGCCGTCATCGGCGTCGGATACGGTGCCTTCTTCCCGCAAGTGACCATCAGCGCCGTTGGTGGATTCCAGAGTTCCACGTTAACCAGCCTCTTCACTGGGCCCAGCCGCATCTGGTCCCTCGGACCCTCGGTTTCGCAGGTCATCTTCAACGGTTTCCTCTATCGCGCCGAGTTGCACCAGTACGAGGCCGAGTACAACGCCGACCTGGCGAACTATCGGCAGGTCACGCTTGTCGCGTTCCAGCAGGTGGAAGACTACATGGCGGCAACGCGCATCTACTCGCAGCAAATCCTGCGCCAGCAGGACGCGGTGAAGGATGCGCAGGAATATCTCAATCTGGAAACGGCGCGCTACAACTTGGGCGTGGACTCGTATGTCGACGTTATGATCGCGGAGAACACCCTGCTCAGCAACCAGCAAACGCTGAATTCGCTTCAAGTGGAGGATATGACCTCGGCGGTCCAACTGGTGCAGGCGCTGGGCGGAGGATGGGACCGTTCACAGCTGCCCACACCAGGCCAGGTTGGCGCCAAAACCACCAACGCCGATTACAAGCCACAACAGTAGTCGTCAGCTTCTAGCTTTTAGCTTTTAGCTCTTAGCTCTTAGCTTCTAGTTCTTGGCTCTTGACTTTCCGCTCTTGGCCTTTAGCTGTTTCTGTAAGTCCCTGCGTGAAAGGGCACGACTTCAGTCGTGCCGATAAAGCCGATAGAATCGGTTGGGCTTTAGCCCCTGAGGGATGTTTCTTCGGCATCCCTGACTTTCGCCACGGGCTCTTAGCGCAAGCGAGCCGCGATCCCGGCCCCACCAGTCTCCGCGCAGCGCGGGAGAGCTAAAAGCTAACAGCTAATAGCTGCTCTACTGCGCCGGCCGGTAACAGATGGCATCGCCATTAAGCCGGTACTCTGCCGAGCAGGAGTCGCCTCCGCAGATCATGGTCTCGCCAGCGTAGAGTTGCTGACGGGTGATGAGCCCCAACGTCCCGCAGCGCGGGCACGACATCACGGCTACGTAAGGATTTTGTGCCTGGCCGAGCTTGGCCTGGTTCTCCAGCACAAAAACCGTTCCCGGGTCCATCCTTTCGGGGATCCACTCTTCCAGAAACTGCAAGTCGGCTGCCATCGTGCCCTCCAGGCCCTACCAGGGTTGATGGTTCCGAGCCGTGCGCGGGTTGCCGCCCGACTCCGTAATCTACAGAAAAGCAGCTGCGAAGCACTCGCCGGAAGAAATGCCTCCGGTCAACTCAGTGTCACAACGCGCCCGCAAAGATGTCAATGCGAATCGGCGCAGGGGAGTGCCAAGTGGGATTCCCTAAGTTCCCCTGGAAGAGCCGGATCCTAACGGGACGCCGACGCCGCGACGGAACTGTGGCTGCGGGCAAAATCGTCGATCGCCCTGTAGGTCTCCTGGTTGCGCAGGATGGCCTCAACGTATTCGCGGGTCTCCGTAAACGGGATGGACTCCACAAACTCGTCGAGGCCGGAATACGGGCCTCCCGCCTGCCAATCCGTCACGCGACTGTCGCCCGCGTTGTAGGCAGCCAGCGCGTACTCCGGCACGCCGCCGAATTTGTCGAGCATCTGCCGAAAATAGCGCGTTCCCAGCCGGATATTCATATTCGGGTCGAGCAGCTGGAAGGTCTGGAAGTGAGCGACTCCCTCCTGCCGAGCCATGGACTTGCCCACGGACGGCAGCAGCTGCATCAGGCCGTAGGCGCTCTTGTTCGAGACCGCGGTCGGATCAAACTCCGACTCCTGCCGGATCAGCGAGGCCACAAGATAGGGATCGAGATTGTTTTTAGCGGACTCGGTTTCGATCGTGTTCCACCAGGGCTCGGGAAAAAGAATCCGCCAGTAGGCGAGCGGAACGGACTGAATGGAGAGAGAAGCCGCAGTCGGGATGGCCCGCTTGAGCGCGCGCACCGCGCGATAGGTCTGGCCATAGGAGGAATAAATCTGCCCCTCGGCCAGCGCGCCCCATGACGAGGAGTTGGGATCGGCCTTGATCTCTTGCGCAATGTATTCCGTCAAGCCGGCATTGGCCAAGAGGCGCGCCTTGGCCAAATGGGGGCTGTCCTCGGGAAAGCTATCGACAAGGTGCGGCTCCGGCAGCGGCTGAATGCGATCCAGTTGCGCCTGCGATGCGGCCTGCGTGTTGCCCAACGCCGAGGTCCCCGGCAAGCGGTCTGTACTTGCTGGGATGGAGAGTGCGGCCAACCGCAGCCGCGCCATCTGCGCATAGAAGAAGTGTTGATAGGCGCGGACGATTGTGCGGTAGCTGGCCGCGGCCATGGCGGGATTGTGGTCCTCGGTTTCATACAAGCGCCCGCGCCAGTAGAGCGCGGAGACGGTTTCCGTAGCCCCGGGATAGAGCCGGATCTGCTCGTCGAAGATCTGCTCCGCGGCGGGATAAAGTCCCAGACGGTAGCTCAGCCAGCCGGAGCGCCAGTGGGCGGCGGCAGCGTTCTTGTCAGTGGGAAAGCGCGCAGCCAGGTCGCCGTAGTATTCGATGGCCGTTGGGTAATCGCGCTTGAGCATGTACATGTTGCCCGCTGAGAAGAGCGCGTCGGCCAGCCACGGGCTGCGCGGGAAGCGAGACTCCATCTCGGCGAGAATCTGCTTCAGGCCGTCGGTGTCATTGCGATCGCGGGCCAGCTCTAACAGGAGATCTAAACGCCGCGCGCCGTTTTCGTCTGCGGTGTCGGGCAGCGCTCCCGCTTCCTGCACCGTCAGCCGTTTCAATTTCAGTTGGCAGGCCGCCTCGGCGACGGCAAATCCGTTGCGGGTCTGCTCGTCGATCCCCGGCGCGCGCTCCAGAACAAGAAACTGCTCGGACGCCTCGGCGTAATGGCCCGCGTTGTAATAAGCTTCGGCCAGGCTGCGCAGGTCCGCCGTCGTCAGCAAAGCTTCGGCACCCAGCTCCGTCAGCCTGGCGCGCGCAATTTGCGCCTCAGCGCTCAAAGGACGACCCAGCAGAAGCAGCCTGAAAGTCGATTCCGCAGCCTGTTGCTGGCCCAGCGCCAGTTCCACCTGGCCCTCGGCAAGCTGGAAACCGGGGCGGCTCGCCGCCGCCGTGCCGGCGGCCGCAGCGAGCACCTGGCGCGCCACAGTGTAGTCGCGCATATCCAGCAGGACGCTGGCCTCAAGCTCAGGCTCCTGGGCGTCGAAGATGCTGTCGGGATAGCGGCCGGTAAAGCCGTGCAGGATGTTCTCGGCGGCCGCATCGTCACCCGCCTGGTGCGTTGCCTCGGCGTCGAGAAAGTCTACATAATCGGTCAGCTCCCCATCGGCGCGCCGCGCCTCCGCCAGAGCGGTTTTCGCTTCGGCGTAGCGCGCGTCGAGCTGGTACGCGTGGCCCAGCGCAAGGTAGGCCGCCGTCGCAGCTTCACCCGTGTGGCTGTGCGCGTAGGCGGTCACTGCTGCGTAGGCTTCCGGCGTGCGCAGGGTCGCCAGTTGCTGGGCCATTGGCCCCAGCTCTTTTGAAGCCACAAAAGCCTGTTTGAGGCGCGCCGTGTGCGCCACTCGGGACGCGTGGCTGGCCACCTTGGGGGTACGAGAGGAAGGTTGCGTGGGCTTGTGCGTCGTAGGGGGTTTCTTCGGCTCTGTGGGCGCTGCGGCAGGGTCGGACTGCGCCGTGCTTGATCGGGGGGTGTTTGCCGCGGGGGGCACCGTCGATTGCGCCCCACCGGAGTGAGCCACCATCAGCAATCCAAGCAGAAGAACCGCGCTACCAGAACCGCGCCTGAGGACCGGCAACGGGGAAAAGGAACCAGACATAACTCCACTCTATGCCGATTGCTCTCTACCGGGGCAGCCGGGGAACCAGTGGCGTAAATGCTCGGCACTCGTTTTGGATTTGGTCCCCAGAC
>Ga0182024_10011867_pt1 | contig 17379 bp, 13 predicted proteins | sample P32metaG_FD_120480 | JGI IMG/M metagenome (GOLD analysis project Ga0182024, IMG submission 120480) | Permafrost microbial communities from Stordalen Mire, Sweden - P3-2 metaG (Illumina Assembly) | ecosystem: Environmental > Terrestrial > Soil > Wetlands > Permafrost | place: Sweden: Stordalen...
CATTATCTTAGCAACTGGCCACCCCGCGGCATATCGCACCCAGGCCGTGCCACGGCCGGCTAGTGGCCGGCATGACCGCGCCGCGATGTCCCGTCACTAACCCAAGGCCACCCGCGCGAGCGCAGAGATCCGCGAGGGCCCCGGCCCTGTCTCCCTCGCGGGTACCTGCGATTGCGCGGGTGGCGTCGGGCTAGTGTTGCGCGCGACACGCGACGGAATGCGTCCTAGCGGCCGGCGATCGAACGATAGTACTCGATCGAGCGCCGCAGGCCGGCGTCGAAATCGATCTGCGGCTCGTAAGCCAACAACTCCCGGGCACGCGTGATGTCGGCCAGGCTCTCGCGCACGTCTCCCACCCGCGCCGGCGCGTGAACCGGCTGGATGTTGGTCCCCAGCAGCCGGTTCAGGGCGGCAATCAATTCCAGCAGCGTGGTGTTGCGACCGTTGGCCACGTTGAAGACCCGGCCGGCCACCTGCGGAGCATCGGCGGCCAGCAGGTTGCCGTGAACCACGTTGGCGATGTACGTGAAATCGCGCGATTGACCGCCGTCGCCATAAACCGTCGGCTGGCGGCCGGCGAGCATGGCGGTGATGAATAGCGGGATGACGGCCGAGTACTGGCTGTTCGGATCTTGGCGTGGGCCAAAGACGTTGAAGTAGCGGATCGTCACGGTCTCGAAACCGTGGGTGTGCGTGAACGCCTGACAATAGAATTCGGCGGCCAACTTGGCGGCACCATACGGCGACAGCGGAGCCGGCAAATCGGTTTCGCGTTTCGACGACGTCGGCTGATCGCCATAAGCACTGCTCGAGCCGGCATAGACAAGTCGCCGCACGCCGGCCTTTTGCGCCTTGTCGAGCAGGTTGAGCGTTCCAGTGACACAAGCCGTGTTGGTGTCGAGCGGCCGCTCGACGCTGCGCGGCACACTGGCCAGCGCCGCGTTGTGAAAGATGCAATCGACGCCACGGACCGCCTTGGCCACCGCGGCCGGATCTTCGACGTCGGCCTGGATGAACTCGACCGAATCGTGGATCGAAGCCAGGTTGCTCAAGTGGCCGGTGCAGAGATTATCGAGCACCCGCACTCGCTCGCCGCGCGCGACCAGCGCCTCGGCAATGTGCGAGCCGATGAAACCTGCGCCGCCGGTGACCAGAAATGTCCGCATAGCCGATTCCTCAAGAGGTCCAGACTCAAACCGCAATGCCGCGCCAACGAAAAAGGGAGCAGCACTTTCCGCCGGCGCCGATGGCGTGCAAACGGGGCACGGCCGGCCGAAAAGTTTAGAATTCGTGATTCTAAAGGATAGGTCGCGAACGCCAAGGCGACTTTTGGCAGTGAAATCGAGTCACTGGGCGGCAGGTCGGCAAAAATGGCTTGTTTTCGTGGTGCCAGGGCTCGTTTGCCACCCCCCCGGCCCGCCCCCCTTCCGCCCCGGCCGAAGCGGGCCGACAATGCGAGCGTCTCCCGTGGCGCGATCCCGTCGATCTATGGCACTACGAACCGCCTCCGGCACGACGAACCGCGGGGGTCGGTTCGGTGGGCGGTATTCTGCGGCCGACGGAGGGGGTGGTTTTGAGGCCCGACGAGGTTTTTTCATGAACTGGCTGCAGCGTAATTTGCAACTTCGGCCGCACGCCCGCGGTTTTCATTTGATCACCGATCAAATCGAGGCCGCTCTGCCCGAACTGCGGCGAATGCGGGTCGGTTTGCTGCACGTCTTTATTCAGCACACCTCGGCCTCGCTGGCCATCAACGAGAATGCCGATGCCGACGTGCCGGGGGACCTGGAAAGTGCGCTCAGCGCGCTTGCGCCCGAGGATTTTGACTATCGGCACACGGCCGAAGGGCCGGACGACATGCCGGCCCACGTCAAGTCGGTGTTGATCGGTGCCTCGGTCTCGGTGCCGGTGCAGGAGGGACGTTTGGCCCTGGGAACCTGGCAAGGCATTTATCTTTGCGAACACCGCAACCGGGGTGGCGGTCGCCGTTTGGTGCTGACGCTGCAAGGAGCGGAGTGAGAACAGGAGATCAGGTGAGCAGTTGAACAGGTGAGAAGCCGAAGACACGATTCCTCCATCCTCCCGTTCACCTGCTCACCTGATCCGCTGCTCACCTGATCTGTCTCCGGCGAGAAGGCCGTCGATCTTCAGGAATTCCGCGGCAGGTCAGGTTGCGCGCCGCTAGCAGGGAAAATTCGACCGGCGGCGCAAAACATTCCGATAGGGAGAAAGCCGTGAGCTGGCCAATTCAGGCCGCATGGGACATGTGGGGTTATTACGGAGGAGAACCTGCCTTGGAAAACTATACCGGCATTCCGATATCGCGAGTCACGGAACCGTCGCGACACCGCGCGACCAGCGACCTTTCCTTGTGGTGCGCCTTTGGCGCCGGCGCCATGATTGCCATGGCCGCGATGTACATCGCCATCATTGCCCCACTCAGCGATCAACTGAACCAGGTCCAAATTCGGATCACCGAACTCGACAAGACCCTGCGGACCGTCGCCGGACAGGTCGGTACGGTCAAAACGACCAACAACCTGTTGGGGTTGCTGGCCGAACAGCGTCAAAAGAGCCACGTGGCGGCGGGCGCCCTGGCCGACATCCGCTACCTGCACGACCGCTTGATCAGCCAGTCGACCGACATGGATCGGGCACTGAGCGCCTTGGATGGCGTCGAATCGATCAAAGACCGCCTGATCCGCAGCGCACCCGATGTGGCCTCGGCCGGCTCGGCCTTGGACGCCCTGGAGCAGTTGGGCAGCCAATTGATCAGCCAGGAAACTTGGACCCCGCAGGCCCAGCAGGCCCTGGCCGTGCTGCAACAACTCGGCCGCCGGGCGATTATGCTCGGTGCCCAGGCAGCCCAAGCGGCAACACGCGTCGACGAAATCGAGGCGCTCGAAGACCGGCTGATCGCCCAGCAAAAGAGCACGCGCAACGCCGGCCGCACGCTCGACTCGCTGGTCGCGCTGAAGCGGCAAGTTCAAGGCGAGAGCGCGGGCCTGCCCGAGGCCTACGAAGCTCTGCAAGGTTTGGTTGACCTGAAGTGCCGAGCCACGGCCGAAGCGGGAAGCATCGACTGGGCCAAGGGGATTGTCCAACAATTGTGCGATCTGCAAAGCCGGCTGATTGGCGCCGGGGCCCAAACGACCGAAGCCCGAGCGGTCGGCGAGCAACTGATCGGCATGCAGCGGGACCTGGTGCTCCGGGCCAGCGAAACGCCGGTGGCCCGCACGGCCCTGCAAGGCCTGATCGAGATTCGCGAGACGCTCGATCGCCAGGCCTCGTCGCTCGACCTGGCCGCCGATTCGGCCGCACGGCTGATCGCCCTGAAGGACAGCATCATCGCCCAGACGAAGAACCTGGCAGAGGCGATCGAAACGCTGGAACTGGCCGCCGACCTCGATCACCAGGTGCAGCAGGCCGTGGCCGCCTTCGGCAAGATGCGACACGCTCTGGTCGAAATCCTGGCCTTCGAGCCGGGCATCCAGCGGGCGCTGGTGATTCTCGAGCCGCTGACGACGCTGGGCAACCTGCGGCACATCAGCGGAGCCGAACTGCGTGACGTGGCCCGACTGGTTCGCGACCAGCACAAGGGCGCGGCGGAGTCATCGGCCGCACGGGCCACGAACCCGGACGCCACCGAGACGAAGTGAGCCCACCGGGCGGCCGCTTGTGCCGCCCCAGTCTGCCCCGGCCGGACGAATCAGTAGTCCGGCTGGGGCTGACCCAAGTAGAGTCCGAGAACCTGGCTTTGCACTTTGATGGCCCGAATCAGAACCCAGGTTTGCTCGGCCGAATAGCTGTGGGGACTGCCGCTGGCCAGCAGCTCGAGTTCTTCGGTCATGGCCGCGTGCTGATCGGTCGCCGCCTGGAGCCTGAGGCCGACGTGTTGCCAGGCCTCGTTGAACGTGGCGTCATCGTCGAGGCGGTTCACGTCTTCGGCGTAGTTGCTCAGCAGCAGACACAGCCGGGCAACATCGCGCGGAATGACGCCCGGCTGCATCGTCTCGATGCGCGCGGCGAGTTGTTGGCAGTTCATGCGGCAAAGCCTCGGAAAAACGGGGAAATGAAACGCGGCCCTGGGGCGACCGCCTGAACCTTGCCCGGCGCACGCTTGGGCGCGAATCAGCGCTTGCGGCACGAGGTGGAGCGACCCGAAAGTTTAGCCCGCTTTCGGAGAAAGAACAGAAAAGCAGCCCCGGATGGCCGGATTTTACGCTCTCCGCGGCCAGAGGCGGGGGCGGTGCTGCCGATCGGGCTGGCTTGGCCGGCACTGGCTTGGCCGGGAATGGACTGGGCGTGGCGCGAAGCCGGGATTTAGCCCTGCTGCTCCCGGTAGTCGGCAAAGCTGGCCGCGCCGCGGACGGCGTGCAACACGCGCTCGTAATGTTCGATCGCTTCGATCAATTGATCGAGCAAGTGGTCGCGCGCCGCGGCGAACGACGAAAACTCGACGTGTGGCGCCCCGCTCACCGGCGGCGTGTCGCGAATTTCGAGCGGCAGCGGGCCGGAACAGACGTAGAACGTCTCGGCGAGTGCCGCGCCGTGTTTTGCGTCATGTTTTGCGTGATGTTTTTCGGTTGCGGGCGTTTCAGATTTCGCCGGCTTCGCAGCGCTGGCACCGGCGGCGGACTTGCCGGATTTCGTCGTCGCTTTTTTGCCGGCTTTGGCGGCTGTTTTGGCTGTGGCTGTTTTGGCTGTGGTTGTCTTAGCCGCGGCTGTTTTGGCAGTTGCGGCCTTGGGTGCGTCGGCGGATTTCGCCGGTGGGGTGTCGGCGGGCTTTTTGGCTTTTGCCTTGCCAGGCGAAGCGGTTTTAGGCTTGGGTTTTTCGGCCATAATGCTGAATTCTCACTCTTCGAACAGATTCCGATCTTGCGGTGTAGATTAGGCACGATAGCGAGCCCGGTTGCAAGCGGGGGGCTGGGAAAAATTCGCCGACTTTTCCGCTTGCGCACCGTTGGCAAACAGGATCCTCACGCCCGTTCAAAGACGAATCGGTTCGCCCAACCGCCGGTCGCACTGTGACCGGCGGACGCAGCAGCGTCGGCCGTGAGCGGCAACCGCCCCTACTCCGGCAGCAGGAACTTCGGCAACCGGGTCACTTTTCCGCTCCGGGTGACGCAGGCCACCACGCTGCGGCCGACGGCCAACAGTTCGCCGTCGCGGAGGACCTCGTAGCGATGCTCGACGCGCGCCCCCCGGGCCGCGACCGTAACCGTACGCAGCGTCAACAGATCGTCGTAGCTGGCCGGCAGGTAGTATTGGCACGAAATCTCGGACACCACCAACAGAAAACCTTCCGCTTCCAAACGGCGATAGTCATAACCGGCGGCTCGCAACAGCTCGACCCGGCCTTGCTCGAAATAGGTGAAATAGTTGGCGTGATGCACCCGACCCTGAGCGTCGGTTTCCTGGTAGCGAACGCGAATTTGCGTTTCGTGTTGGTTCAACATGAGTGCAGCTTGGTCGACAGGTGCGGGGATTCGTTACTTTGCGTGATGCGGTGCGTGCGTGTGGCCGGGCGCCTGACGAATCGCCCGCTTTTCTAGTCGGGCAGGCGGATCACGATCCGCCCGACGACGCGGCCGGCCAGGATTTCGGCGATCCAATGATTCAAGTCGGCCAGTTCGATTTCGCGGGCCAGCAACTCGAGACCGTCGGGCTTCCAATCGCCGGCCAGATGGTTCCAAATCGATTGCCGCTCCTCGGCGCTGCGCCAAGCCGAGTCGATGCCGATGAGGCTGGCCGCGCGAAGGATGAACGGAAAGACCGTCAGCGGCAGCTCGGCACCGCCGACCATTCCGCAGGCCGTCGCACACCCATTCAACTGGAGCGACCGGAGAATCGTGGCCAGAGTTTGTCCACCGACCGTATCGACCGCTCCGGCCCAGCGGCCCGAAAGGAGCGGCCGGGTCGAGCTGTCGAGCACGGCGTCGCGGGGAAGGATTTCGTGCGCGCCCAAGCGGGCAAGTAGATCCGCGGCCGCCGGTTTGCCGCTCACCGCGCAAGCGCGGTAGCCGAGCCTGGCCAGAATGGCCACCGCCACGCTCCCCACCCCGCCGCTGGCGCCGGTCACGACGACATCGCCTTTCGCTGGCAGGACGCCATGCGCCAAAAGCGCCGCGACGGACTGGGCCGCCGTAAAACCGGCGGTGCCAAAGATCATGCTCTCGCGCAGCGACAGCCCGACGGGCAGCGGCAAGGGCCAGTCGGCCGGCACCCGGATGAACTGCGAGTAGCCTCCCCAGCGGGTCGCGCCCAGCTCGTAGCCGGTGACGACGACTTCGTCGCCGACGCGAAACCGCGGCGAGTTGCTGGCCAGGACCAGACCCGCGGCATCGATTCCGGGCACATGCGGATAGTGCCTGGTGATGCCGGGGTGGCCAGTTGCCGACAGGGCGTCCTTATAGTTGAGCGAGCTGTAGCGGACGCGAATCAGGATGTCGCCGGGCGGCAGCTCGCTGAGCGGTCGCCACTGGACCGCCCCGGACGTGGTGCCGTCGGGGTTTTTCGCAGTGACGTAGCAGGCCATTTCGGTCGGATGGGACAACATGTTGCGCGTTTTTGCCTTTTGACGATAGAAAAGAAGACGGTAACCAAATTACCACAAACGGCCCGCGTTGCGGGGCCCCTTTGACACCCCCCTGAGGGTTCCTATAATTCGTAGACTTACCGCGAAACCCCGATGGAATTTGATCGCCCGCGCCTTCGCTCAGTCGGCGCGCCGCGGCTGGCAAACGGTGTGAGTGCTGAATTGCTTGTCGCGGGCCGCCCCCTTGCGGCCGATTCATTGATATTTAGCCGAACTGCTGGAGGAGCGCAAACATGTCCAAGCTTCCTGAATTTACCGACGAGAATTTCCGCAAAGAGGTCCTGGAGTCGTCGACGCCGGTGTTGGTCGACTTTTGGGCTCCTTGGTGCGGTCCCTGTCGGATGATTGCCCCGCTGATCGACGAATTGGCCTCCGAAAACACGGGAGCGGTGAAAGTCGGCAAGTTGAATATCGATAACAGCCCGGCCGCCGCCCAAACCTACGGTGTGATCAGCATTCCCACGCTGATGATCTTCAACCGCGGCCAGGTGGTCGAACGCTTTGTCGGCATGCAGCCGAAGGCGAAGCTGCAAGAAGCGATCGACGCGGCCAAGGCCTGATCGGCCGACCTCGGCGCGGGAGCGTGTCGGCGCGCGGCGTGTCGGCGACGTGTCGCGCTCGCTGTTGGGTGGCTGCCGCCGGTTTCCCGCCTTGGATGGGGCGGCTCTCTTTCATTGTCGACTGCTCACGTCTCTGCTGGCGCGGGGGGTGCTGGTCCCCGCTGCGCGCAGTCGATCGGGCAGCCCTGCGGCACCGGCACGCCATGCTGGCACGAGGCGCTGGCACGACTCGACCGCCTCACGAGCGGGGGCGAGGCGAGATTTACTGGCGGCGCCCGGCGGAGGTTGCCGATCTTTGAGATTGGGTCGACTTTGCCGATTGTGCGACCAACCCGCTGCCGCAAAGGTTTCGCCGAGCGGGTGGTCGAAGGCCGCTGGACCGTTGCCGGCCAGCAGGACGCGCTCTTTTATGTCCAAGAAAAAGCAGACCGGCCCGCCGAGGGCAGCGGCTCCGCGTACGCCTGCCAGGGCGGTGGGCGAAGGTGCGCTGATGACGACCCGCATCGATCCGCCGCACCAGATTGCGGCAGCCGAGCCGGAGCCTCCAGCGCCGCAAGCGATGCCGACAGCCGCCGACGCGGCGCCGCGCGCGGCATCGCCCGCACGGCAGGGGCCTTCCCAGCCCACAGCCTTCGTGATGCCGCTGGCACAGTCCTTCGAACAGATGCAAAATCAGGCGGCCCAACTGGCCGCGCAGTTGTGCAAGCAGCAAGCGACTCTCGACCACCGCGAAGCCGAGGTCAACGCGCGCGCGGCGTCGGTTGAAAGCCAGGTCCGCACGGCCCGGCTCTGGCTGGTCGAAAAACTCGAAGAGCTTGCCCAGCGGACCGCCGAACTGAGTGCGGCGGCTCCGGGCGATGCGCCCGATCGTTCCGGCCACGCGCCGCACGGCGCCGAACTGGATGGGCAATCGCCGCGGGCCGCGGACGCCACTGGCCAAGCCGATTCGCTCGATGGCGAACCATCGTCGCTTTTCGGAACGCTCCGATTCTGGAAACAGCACCACTGGCAAGAAGAATTCGAACGTTGGCGATCGGCACGCGACGCGGCGTCCGACGTCTCGGCCGCAACCGCCGGGGCATTCGGAGCCAACGACGATCGCACGGCGGAGCGGTCGTCGGCACCAGCCCGCGCGGTGGGCGAAACCGAGCGGCGACTGGCGGCGGCCGAACGACAGTTGGCCTCGCGCGCGGCCGAATTGGAAGCCCTCCGCCGCGACCTGGCCGCCGAGCGCGAGACGCTGGAGGCCGAGCGTAAAGACTTTGTCGCCGAGCGGCAGGCCGATCTTTACCGGCTGGCCGAACAGCGGCGAGTGATGTCGGAAAACCTGATGCGTCAGCGGGCCCGGCTGCGCCGGCGGCGCGACGATTTCGACGCCCGCGAAATGGCACTGCGTCAGTTGCGTGCCGAATTGCTCCGCATGCAGCAGCAGACCTTGGAGATGCGATTAGGAGCCGAAGAGCAGTGGGCTCGGCAGCGTGGCAAAGGTGCCGCGGCCGACGGCCCCTCGCGAGCCGATCCGCGAAACTTCTCCGGCGACGCTCGGCGTGAAGGAGCGGCTTAAGGTCCGCACCGCCCAGCGCGCTTTACTCCGGCACGCTTTGGGGTCGGCCGCGGGCGGGCGACCTCGTAGCGACCGGCCGGCTCGAATTAGCCCCGGCCGAGCTATCGCCGGCCGAGCCCGTCGGTTTTTCCGCGCCGGGGTCGGTCGCTCCCCCCAATTCCTGTTGCCAACGCTGAAGCCAGCTCAACGCTTCGAGCGGCGTGGTCGCGTTCAGGTCGACCGCGCGGAGTGCGGCCAGCAGCGGATGATCGGCCGGCGCGAAGAGCGAAAGTTGAAGCTGTGCCGGCCGAAACTTGGGCCGGGCGATCTTCGTATGTCCTTCGGAGTCGAGGGCCTGGTTTTCGAGCTGGGCCAAGATCTCCTTCGCACGTTCGATCACCAGCGGCGGAATTCCGGCCAGCCGGGCAACGTGAATGCCATAGCTTTTGTCGGCCGCGCCGGGCACGATTTTGTGCAAGAAGACCACTTCGTCCTGCCACTCGCGCACGGCAACGTTGAAATTGCGCACGCCGGAGAGCGACTGGGCCAGCGCCGTCAATTCGTGGTAGTGGGTGGCGAACAAGGTGCGGCAGCCGAGCCGATCGTGCAGATGTTCGACCACGCTCCAGGCCAACGAAAGCCCGTCGTAGGTGCTCGTGCCGCGACCGATCTCGTCGAGAATCACCAGGCTGTGTCGTGAACCGAGATTCAGAATCCGCGCCGTCTCGGTCATCTCGACCATGAAGGTGCTTTGACCCCGGGCCAGTTCGTCGCTGGCGCCGACGCGGGCAAAAATCCGGTCGGCCAGGCCGATCTTCGCCCGCCGAGCGGGGACAAAACTCCCCATCTGCGCCATCAGCGTCAAAAGCGCGACCTGACGAATGAACGTGCTCTTGCCCGCCATGTTCGGGCCGGTCACCAGGAGGATCGCCCCCGACTCGCCGCCGGCCGCAAGATCGTTGGGAACGAACGAGCCCTCGGGCATGAGGGCATCGAGGACAGGGTGCCGGCCGTCGGTGATTTCGAGCAAGGGATCGTCGACGATCGTGGGGCGGCAATAATTGCGCCGCCGGGCCTGGTCGGCCAGTGCGGCCAAGACGTCCAACTGGGCCAGCGCCGCGGCGGTCGCCCGCAGCCGGCGGGCCGAGGCCGCCACCAGATCGCGCAGTTCCAGAAACAGTTCGAGTTCGAGTGCCTGTGATTGCTCGTCGGCCGAGAGGATTTTTTCTTCGTACTCTTTCAGGTCGGGCGTGATGTACCGTTCGGCGTTTTTGACCGTCTGTTTGCGAATGTATTCGGTCGGAATTTTCGCGCTCTGAGCGTGCGTGATCTCAAGGTAATAGCCAAACACCTTGTTGAAGCCGACTTTCAGATTCGCGATGCCGGTCCGCGCCGCCTCTTTGGCCTGATAAGCGGCAATCCACTGCTTGCCGCCGCTGGCGAGATCGCGCAGCGCATCGAGCGGGCCATGAAAGCCGGGGCGGATGAATCCCCCTTCGCGACTGATCAGCGGACAGTCTTCGACGAGGGCCGCTTCCAGCCGGCCCCGCACGTCGGGACACAAATCGATCTCCCCCTCCAAGCGGCACAGCAGCGTGCTTCGCCGGGCAGTGAGCTTGGCCTTGAGTTGCGGCAGCACGGCCAACGTACGGGCGACGAAACTCAAGTCCCGCGGACTGGCGCGGCCGGTGGTCACGCGGCCGACGAGCCGCTCCAGGTCGTAGATCGAAGCGAGCGCCTCGGACAGCGCGGTGGCGAGCGGCGTTTCGCCGACCAGTTCCGCCACGGCGTCGAGCCGCTGGTCGATCGCCTCGCGGTCGGCCAAGGGATTGGCCAGCCACTCGGCCAACAGCCGCGATCCCATCGGCGTGACCGTGCGGTCGAGCACCGCCAACAGCGAACCCTCGCGGCTGTTGTCGCGCATAGTGCGAGTCAATTCGAGGCTGCGGCGCGTCGCTTCGTCGATCTGGAGCCGATCGCTGGGGCTGTAATGTTCCAAGCGATCGATGTGGGCCAACGACGATTTCTGCGTCTCGACCAGATACTCCAGCACCGCCCCGGCGGCACGGATGGCCGGCAGGTGGGCCTCGTCGAAGCCAAAGCCTTCGAGCGAGGCGGTCTCGAAATGCCGGGCCAGCGCCTGCGCCGCGGTTTGGGCATGAAACGCCCAGGCCGGTCGCCGGGTGACAAGCAGATTGCCGCTGGCCGGCGGCGGCTGCCAGGGATCGTCGTCGGCCAACAACACCTCGGCGGCGGCGATGCGGGCCAATTCGTCGGCCAGCCGAGCCAGCGGAAAACAAGCGGCCCGAAACGATCCGGTCGACAGATCGATCCAGGCCATGCCGGCCGGTTCGGTCGGGACGATGGCGGCCAGATAATTGCTGGCTCGCGGGTCGAGCAGCGATTCGTCGGTCAGGGTGCCAGCGCTGACGATCCGCGTGACATCGCGGCGGACGAGCCCCTTGGCCTGGCGTGCGTCTTCGACCTGTTCGCAGACGGCGACCCGCAGGCCGGCGGTCACGAGGCGGCCCAGGTAGCTTTCCAACTGATGATAGGGAAAGCCCGCCATGGGGATGGCATTTTCACCTTTTTCGCGGCTGGTCAGCGCCAGGTTGAGCACCCGCGCGGCGGTCTTGGCATCCTCGAAAAACATTTCATAGAAGTCCCCCATGCGAAACAGCAGGATGGCGCCTTGGCAGCTCGCCTTGGCGTCCTGGTACTGCTGCATCATGGGGCTGACGGCCATCGCGAAACGCTCGGGCTTGCGGGTGGGGGGTGGAAAAGGGACTTCCAGTGAACGACGGCGCATGCTAGCAAAACCGCGGTCGGCACGAAACTGACGCGTGGGTGCTTGCAGCCGGGATTTTCAGCAGCGATAATCGAGCGATTCGTCCCGCCTGCTCTCATCCCACATCCCCACCACCCACCCCCCAGGTGTTTGCATGTGTACGGCGCGTCATGGATTGGTTGCGAACGTGATCGTGCCGTTGTCGGCGATCGCACTGATGTGTCTGAATCTTTCGCCGGCCAACGCGGCCGAACCCGCGGCGTCGGATGAGCCGCAGCCGATCGCCATTACCCCCTTCGAACGCAAAGAGCCGGTCAGCTTCGCGACCGAGATCGTACCGATCTTGTCGAAGAACTGCCTATCTTGCCACAACGCCGCGAAGGCCGAAAACAAGCTGGTGCTGGAAACGCCACCGGCAATGGTCAAGGGCGGGGAGAATGGGCCCGCGATCGTGCCGGGCAAGAGCGCCGAAAGCCTGCTGCTGAAAGTGGCCGCCCATCAGGTCGAGCCGACGATGCCGCCGGACGACAACAATGTCGATGCCAAACCGCTCACGCCGGTCGAGCTCGGGATGCTGGCGGCCTGGATCGATCAAGGGGCCATCAGCGATGCCGCCACCAAGGTGGCGCCGGTGAAATGGCAATCGCTCCCCAGCGCAGTCCAGCCGATTTACGCCGTCGCGGCCTCGCCCGAGGGACAGTATGCGGCCTGCACGCGTGGCAATCAGATTTTTGTGTACGACCTGACCAGCGGCCAATTGGCGGCGCAACTGGCCGATCCGGAGTTGAACAAGAGCGGGCTGTACGCCGAATCGGGAGTGGCCCATTTCGATCTGGTACAGGCCTTGGCGTTCAGCCCCGACGGCGATCGGCTGGCCTCGGGGGCCTATCGCGAAGTGAAACTGTGGCACCGCCAGCGGAACGTTTCGTCGGCGCGGTGGACGCTTCCGCAGGATGCGACCGCCTCGCTCGCTGTGAGTGCCGACGGAAAATTCGCCGCGATCGGCGATGCTCAAGGAGCGATTACCGTGTGGGACCTGGCGACCGGCCAGATCGCTAAAACGCTCGCCGGCCACACCGCCGCGGTGACGGCGGTCCGGTTTAGCGGCGCCGATACGCTCGTCTCGGCATCGCTCGACCAATCGATCCGGCTGTGGAAATTGTCCGACGGCACACCGATCGGCACGATCGCCACTCCGGCGGCCGTCACGGCGCTGGCGGTGCTCGAGGATGGCAAGCGAATTGTCTCGGGCTCGGCCGACATGATGGTGCGCGTTTGGCGGCCCGAAGGGAATCCGGCCGACAAGGGCTTTGGCACGCAGCCCGGTCCTTGGGTGAACTTGCTGACGCTTGAAGGGCATAAAGGACCGATCACGAATCTGGCAGTTTCGCCGAAGGACAAGACCGTGGTCTTCTCGGGAAGCGCGGACGGCACGATCCGGCACTGGACGCTCGACCCCAAAAATCTCGACGCGGGGCAGCAAACGCGCGAGATCGCCGCGGGAGGAGCGGTCGCCTGTCTGGCGGTCCGGATCGACGGCCTGCAGTTGGCCTCGGTCGATGGAACGAATCTCGTCAAATTGTGGAAGACGGCGGACGGCCAACCTTGGACCGGGGCTGACAATAAACCGTTGCCCGACATCAAGGGCGATGTGCGGGCGGCGACGCGGGCGGCCGCGGGCCTGCGAATGGTGGAGGTGCTGACGGCGCAGGTGGCCGACGCCAAGAAAGCGATCACCGACGCCGAGGCCAAAATCGCTTCGACCGCCGAAATGGAAAAAACCGCGGCGGTGGCCAAGGAGACCGCCGTCAAGGCAGCGGCCGAGAAGGTCGCGGCAGCCAAGGCTTTGGAGGGGCCCAAGGAAGTGGCCGACAAATCGTTGGCCGCGATCGCGGCGCTACTGAAGACCGCGCAGGAGAGTGCCACCCAATATCAACAGGCGCTCGAAAAGGACGCGGCCAATGCCGAACTGAAAACGCTCGCCGAAGCGGCCAAGAAATTGGCCGACGACACCGCCGAGCGCAACAAAGTGGCCGACGCCGCGGTGCAGGCCGCGGTGGCCGCGCTCACCAAGGGACAAAAAGAGTCCGCCGCCGCCGAAGCCGCGGTGCTGGCGGCCGACCGGCTGGCTTCCGCCGCGCAGGGGACACACACCCGAGCGGTCGAAGCGCTGCCCCCCCTGCAAGCCGCAACCAAGACGGCCGAAGCCCGGCTGGCCGACGTCGCCGCCAAAGCGGCCGCGACGACCCAGCAGGCCACGGCACTCGAAACCCCGCTGCGCACCGTGGCCTACTCGGCCGATGGAAACCAACTGGTCGTCGGCGGCGACAACAAAACCGTTTATACGTTCAGCAGCAGCACGGGCCTGGGCTTCGATTCGTTCGAGGGACATGCAGCGCCGGTGCTGGCCGTGGCGATGACTGCCGCCGGCAATCCGGTGTCGATCGGCGCGGACAAGACGGCCATCGTCTGGCAGCCGATGCCGGCCTGGCAAATGGAACGGAAGATCGGCAACGTCGATGATCCGACGATTCTTGTCGACCGCGTATTGGCGATCGCCTTCGACCCCAGCGGCGCGCTGCTGGCCACCGGGGGCGGCGAGCCTTCGCGCTCGGGCGAGCTGAAACTGTGGAACGTGGCCGATGGCCAATTGGTCCGCACCATTTCGCCCGGCCACAGCGACACGGTGTTTGGGCTCGAATTCTCGCCCGACGGCACGCTGTTGGCCTCGGGCGCGGCCGATCGGATCGTCAAAGTGTTCGAAGTCGGCAGCGGCGCGCTGGCCAATTCGTTCGAGGGACACACGCACCACGTGCTCGACGTCGCCTGGCGCGGGGATGGCAAGATGCTGGCCAGTGCCGGGGCCGACTGCGTGATCAAGTTCTGGGACTATGCTTCGGGCGATCAGTTGAAAGCCACCCCACCGCTGGAAAAGGAAGCGACCAGTTTGGCGTTCATCGGCTCGACCAACAAGCTGATCTCGAGTTGGGGAGATCGCAACGTCCGGATCTACAACAGCGATACCGGCGCCCAGGATCGCGCTCTAAACGGTGCGGCCGACTTTCTCTACTCGGCGGCCGTCACGTCCGACGGCAAAATTGTGATCGCCGGCGGCCAGGACAGCAAGCTGCTCGAGTGGAACCTGGACGACACCAAACCGGCACCGCTGCGCAAGCTCGAACCGCCCACGCCGCTGGTCGAGAAAGAAAAAACGGCCGGGAAGTAAGCGGCGGGGTGCAAAAAAGGTTCCTGACACCTTTTTCTAAGGCCGCAGATGGAGCCGCAAGAGGTTGAGCGCCTGCTTGGCGGTGCGAGGCTCCCAAATCGCCGGATGATGGGCCATCGTGCTCGATCGCACCAGCGTGGTTTCGGACGTCGCCAGGGCAAAGTGGAACTCGGGGGCACCGCCGCTCGGCAGGCCGGCCACCTGATCGCTGGGGGCAATCGGTGCGTCGGGAGCCGCCGGATCGATCGCCGGAAAGGGCCCAATGGCGAGCGCGAAATCGGATGCAAAAACTCGCCGGCACTGCTCGGCCAGCCAAAGAGCAAACTCCGGGCTGCCGGCCGGGGGCGTCGATCCGGATGGGCCGCCAGGAGTGGAAAACAGCCGCTCGGCCGCGGACGATGAATCGATCGTCACACTGCCGGCGTGACAGCCGCTGCCGGCGGCCGCCCGGCCCAGGCAACGGGCCAGCCGCCCCCGCGTTGCCCACTCGACGGTCGAGACCGTGCGGTGCCGCTCGGTGAGGAGCCGGACGACGACGTCTTCCAGCTCGTCGTCTTCGGTGCCAAAGACCAGCACGCCGAGCGCTTGGCGGATGGTCTCTTCGGTCGGCCGCATGGCAGCCAGGCAGGCCTCCTCGGTGGGGCCTGTGGCCGTGATGCGGAGCGTGATCGTCGCTTCGTGAACCGTGATGCCGACCGAGGGCTCGCGTCCGCGGCGAATCAGGTCGGGGAGCATTTGCTCGAGCTGGCTTTCGCCCGCCCCGAAACACTTGATCCGCCGGTGGCGAATCATCCTCCGCTCGCCCAGCAAGCGAGCAATCGCCGGCGCCACGGTGGCGGCAAACATCTCGCGCATCTCGGCCGGCACGCCCGGCAAGGCGAACAGCCGACAGGCGTCGCGCCCGGGCCGCGGGGCTTCGAGCCAAATGCCCGGGGCCGTGCCGGCCGGATTGTCGATCGGCCGGCTGCCGGCGGGAAACATTGCCTGCAGGCGATTGCGTTCGGGCATGGGGCGATTGTGACGGGCGAACAACGAGCGAATGTGCTCGAGCGCGGCGGGATCCAGAATTAGTTCGACGCCAATCGCCTGGGCCACGGCGTCGCGCGTCAGGTCGTCGGCTGTCGGTCCCAGACCGCCGGTGGCCAGGACCAGGTCGGCCCGGTCGAGCGCCAGGCGAAAGACCTCGACATTGGCCGCCAACTCGTCGGCGACGGTCGTGTGATAGAGCGTGCGAACTCCTAACTCTCCCAAACGCTGGCTGAGCCACTGGCTGTTGGTGTCGAGCCGCTCGCCGCTGGACAGCTCGTCGCCAATGGAGATAATTTCAGCAATCAACTTGGGTCGCCTCGCCGAGTAAAAATCTGGGGAAATTGGGAATGCCGGGCACCCCCCAATTCAGCCATGCGATACAATTGTTAATGTCCGCCAGGTCCGCCCCAGCCGATAATAAACCAGGGCCGGAAATCATTAAAATCGACTTCCCACGGTTTAGCCATCCCCCTGGCGATCGCTAGCAGCCTACAATTCGCAATCGACCAATTCGCAATCGACGCCGCCAGAGTCGCGAGCGTTATCGTCGCCCGGGACGCGGAACGAATGCGCGGCTGGGCAGAGGGCTGATCGACAGGGGCGAAATAGAGTGAGCCAAACGATGTCCCATGCTGTGCTGGAACGCGAATCGCACGAGACCGGCGACCGACACCCGGCGCGGCGCTGGTGGAGTTGGGGCGTGGTGACCGTCTATTGGCTGGGGATGTTTGGCGGCACGCACTGGCCGACTCCGCCGCATACGCCTTTCGGCAACGCCGACAAGTGGATGCATTTTGGGGCCTACTCCGGTTTGGCTTTGCTCCTCTCGATCGCCATTGGAATGCGGCGGCCGGTTTCGCTGGCCGTCGGGCTGGCGATCGTGGTGCTGCTGGCCGGCTACGGAGCTTTCGACGAAGTGACCCAGCCACTGTTCGGCCGCGACTGTGACTTTTGGGACTGGGTGGCCGACCTGACCGGCGTTCTGGTCGGCATCAGTTGCTTCTGGCTGGCGGCCTTGGCGCGGCGCCCATGGTCGAGCCGCGCCACTGGGTAGCCCGCGGCGGGGATGATCTGCCGGTGTACTGAGAAATTGGGACAGGCACCTCGCATCTATCGTCTCTCGCGGGGTTCCGCGGAATGCGGCTCGGAGCCAGTCCCATTTTTCTTCGATCGGCGCTGCTGCAAACGGTATGGGCGTTAAAGCCCGCAGCCGTTTTGCGACTAATCGGCCGCTCTGGCCATCAGGCAGGCCCGCGCCACGATCTGGCCGAAACCGGGCGAATTACAATGAAAGCTGGTCTTTCGCTGTTTTTCGCGTCCCGGTGTGTGGGTGATCTGCGATGCAAAATCGGGTTTTGAGTCTGACATTGCTGGCGTGTCTCGTGGGCCTGAGCCGGCCGGCCGCGGCGCAGTTCAAGGACCTCTCTCCGGCCAAAGGGGCGCACCTCGGCACGGCGCCGTCGCAAAAACTGAAGGTCGGCGTGATCGTCAAGGCGCAGGGCGGGCAATTGCAAAACCTGTTGGGAACGGCGATCGTGCCGATCGATTGGCCCGAGCAGACGGTGAAGATCGCCGATGAAGAGCTGACGCCCAATGTTCCCAGCCTGCGCTATCGGGTGAGCGGAGTGACGCTCA
>Ga0182024_10011868_pt1 | contig 17378 bp, 13 predicted proteins | sample P32metaG_FD_120480 | JGI IMG/M metagenome (GOLD analysis project Ga0182024, IMG submission 120480) | Permafrost microbial communities from Stordalen Mire, Sweden - P3-2 metaG (Illumina Assembly) | ecosystem: Environmental > Terrestrial > Soil > Wetlands > Permafrost | place: Sweden: Stordalen...
CATTTTGGGTGACGTAGAGATCGTCATCCATCAGCCAGTCGCCTTGCAGCGCAGGTGCGAAGACCCAACATCCGGCAGCCACGATCAACAGGGCGCGCAGCAGAAGCAGTTTCCAATTGGGATTCGCCATAGAGCTAGAGATAGCCTTATATGGCCACACCGCTCAAAATCCGAGGCCTATTCCGATGCTTTTCCAATCGAACTTTTCCCCACTGGTACGTGCCGTCGGAATTTTTCTCGCGACGTTCCTGGTCGGTGCAGTCGAAGGAAACACGCAAAGCGGGGCATTTCCGCAACGGAACGTCGCGCCATCGTCCCTTTCCCCGGTGATTCTGGCAGAGCGCCCGGAAGCAGTGCAGGGATACAACGTCGATCCGCAGCAGGTGCGGCAAATGGTCAATCGCGCGCTGCTGACGCTCACGAGCGCGCCCAATATCGGCACGGCGTGGACGCGCTTGGGAATCACTCCGCACGACGTCGTCGGCATCAAGATCACCACCGCGGGAGGGCAGGCGTTTTGCACTCATCCCGCGTTGGTCCGGGCGATCTGCGACGGCCTCAATGCCGCCGGGGTGCCGTGTTCGCAAATCATTATTTGGGACAAATTTCAGGACAAGATGCGTGCGGCCGGTTATGTGCTCCGGGCGGCCACGGATAATCAGCCGGCTATCGCGTCGATCGTTCCCAGCAACAACTACGATCCGGCTGTTTTCTATGAAAATGGAATCAGGGGCAACTTGATCTGGGGCGATTACCAGTTCAGCCAATCGCTCAACTCCTACGATTTTGATTCAGACCGCATCCTCAGCCGGTCTTATTACACCAAATTCGTCACCCAGACCTGCACCAAGCTTATCAACGTTCCGGTGTTGTCTTATAACGAGTTTTTTGGCATCGACGGCTGCCTGGGCAGCCTTGCGCTGGGTAGCGTCGATAACAATCGCCGGCTCTTGGGACCGCCCTCTTATGGCGACCCGGCCATCGACGAAATCCTCGATCAGGATTTTATCCGCCGCAAAGTGGTCGTCCATATTCTTGATGCGCTGGTGGCACAATGCGCGGGCGGCCCGTCGTTTAACCCGCAATTCTGTCAGTCGTTCGGCGCGATTTATGTCGCTCGCGATCCCGTTGCCATTGATTCCCTGGCACTGCCCCGGCTGGAAAGAATGCGCCGTGAAATGAACGTGCCCTCCGTGGGTAACACCTCTACCTACATCACCAGTGCCGCTGTTCTTGGGCTCGGCACGACCGATCGCCGCCGGATTCAATTCCTGCGCGTGCAATAAATTCATTATCCAGACACACTCTGAAGATCATTTTGTTGCGGGAATAGTTTTCTGAAAGGCTTGTGTCTTGGCCAGATTATCCTGGGCAGACTCAAGGGAGGGACAGAGTTTCAAGGCCTGTTGAAATTGGTCTATTGCCTCGGAATACTGCCCCGTTCGCGCAAAACTAATCCCGAGATTATTGTGCGCTTCGGGATAATCGGGATTGAGTATCAAGGCCTTCTGATATTGTTGCCTGGCCTCCTGCAGCTGGCCGGCGTCCGACAGGACGTTGCCAAGATTATTGTAAGCAGGCCACGCGCCCGGAGAATGCTGGATCGTATAGGTCCATTGCGTCTTCGAATTGATAAATATCTTCGCGTAACGGTGACTTCCGAAAGCCATCAGGACCATCACAACCGCGATGCCCCCCATCACATAGGGACGCGTCGACGCGTTAAGCCGTTCCTCAAGCTGTCCCAAAGCTGCCACTGCCAGCCCCAGCAATCCAATGATCGGAAGGTAAAGAAAATGATCCATCACCCACGTAAAACGCATGAAAGAAATCGTGCGGAAGCCGACAAAGGGCGCCAGGTTGATCAGGAAGAATCCGAGCCCAAACAAGACATGCCGCGCCCAGGGCTCGCCTTTAGAACTCTTAATCCAAAGCCAGTAGATTGCGCCGCCCAGGACCGGCCAGGGGAGGAATTGGACGGGCGAGGGGGGATCGATATTCCATTGCGGATAAATTGGCAACAGATCGACCGGCAAAAAGCACTTTGAAAAGTAAAAGGCAATCGACAGCCCCGCACAGGCCATCCGTGAGAAAAAACCACCCAGCGGGATGAATTCCTGGCCGACGCCATAACGCAGATAGGCAATCACGGCGAGGCTCAACGCCAGCGAAATGGCGAAGAAAGGCGCGCTGTGTTTCAGGTCGTTCCACCCGATCCGGCCTCGCTTCCACCAGGCATAAAGCAGGATGATCACCGGAAACATCACCATCGTCGTCTTGCAGAGCATCGCGGTCAGGAAAAGGCCGAGGGCTAGAAAATAATACTCCAACTTTCCCCGCCGGTCGTAATCAATCCACGCGCACGTCGCCAGGAGAAAAAACGGCATCGACAAGGTGTTCTTCAATTCGGCAATCCATGCCACCGATTCCACCATGACAGGATGAACGGCGAAAAGCAGGCCTCCCAGCCAGGCCAGCCGCAACCCGAGTTTGCTCAATAGATGCCAAACCAGCAGCGCACTGGACACGTGTAAAATGACATTCGTGAGGTGGTAGCAAAAAGTATCGTCGGGACAAAACTGCCATTCCAGCCATTCCAGGCTTACGGTGAGGGGAAAGTAATCGATCAGATCGCTGGGCGAGAACCAGGCGTGCCAGAGTCCGTCGGAATCATGGATAAGAGAATTGTTCTCGATGAGATAGTCATCGTCCCAAAGCCAGTTGCCATGAAGAGCGGGCCAGTAGATCCAAAGTCCCGCCGCCACGATGAGCAGGACCTGGAAAAGGCGCTTCCAATCGAACGCCTTTAACGCCTTTGGCTTGGCGCGAAGAGTTCCCCTGACTGGGGGCGCCGGCTTCGGGGCAGGCTTGGGCGGTCGCGCATTCTTCTTCGATCTTTTCCCCATCTCATCGGGTAGACTATCGACTGACTGGAATTAGACAAATGCGAAGTGACTGGCTTCTTACTTCGCGGCGCTCGAAGCCGGACCGGTCAGAGCCACCTTGACCACCGCCGATTCACCGGCGCGGATGCGCTTCTCATAGCCGCGAATCGAATCAGGATTAAAGACGATCTTTACCGGCACGCGCTGGACGATCTTGGTGAAGTTGCCGGTGGAATTGTCGGCGGGCAGAAGCGCGAACTCATTGCCCGTCGCGGGCGAGAAGCTGTCGACCGTGCCATCGAAAACCTTGTCGGGAATCGAGTCGATGCTGATGCGTACCGGCTGTCCGGGCCTCATCCGGGCGAGTTGCGTTTCTTTGAAATTCCCCACGATCCACAGTTCAGGCTCGACAACGACCATGAGCGTCTGGCCTGCGGAAACCCGATTGCCCACCTCGACATTTTTGCGGCCAACATAACCGTCAGATGGGGCCTTAATTGTCGAATAGAGAATTTGCAACTCAGCCAGCTTTTCTTGGGCGAGATCGACATCGCGCTTGTTCGTCGCATTGTCGACATCCTCCGGGGCAATGGCATGCGTGGCGATGAGCGGTTGCAGTCGATTCAGATTAGACTGGGCCGTCGCCAGGTCGGCTTGGGCCGCGGCTTCCAGCGCCTGATATTCCATCGGGTCGAGCTTGACCAGCACATCGCCCTGGTGGACGAACTGGTTGTCATCGACCAGAACATCGGTCACGACTCCGTTGATACGCGTCGAGATGTCGTGCAGATGGCCGGTGACGTAGGCATCGTCCGTTTCTTCATGCGTGAAGGAATCGTAGGCGTAGAAGAGAACGATGATGAACGCGATGATGCCCGCCGTGATCAGCGCCGGTCTTTTGTAACGCTCGATCAGCGGTTGAAGTTTTTTCTTCAACGAGGTCGTGCGGGATGACGCGGATCGCGCCGGTTTCTTGTCCGACAAGGAGACTTTGTCTTCGAGTGTGGATGTGCTCATAAATTAAATTTCAGTGGATGGAGGAGGTGGCTTCGCGGCTTTGGCGAGGAGAAGAATCAGGGGCAGCGTCAGAAAAAAAACAAGGGCGACGAAGTAAAAGACGTCGCGATAACTCAGCAGTTCCGCCTGGGTATTAACTGCGCGATCGATCAGCGTAAGCGCCTGGTTTTGCGCCGCGACCGGATCGCCCGACATGGTGCTGAAGTAGGCGGTGTTCGCGCTCAAACGTTCCGGATAGGCCGGATTGAGGTCGGAGATGTCATAAATGAGTTGCGCGCGGTGAACGAACTGCATCTTGGCGACGAGGGTCGTGATCACCGCGATGCCGATGCTGCCGCCCAGTTGCCGCGTGAGGCTGAAAAAGCCTGACCCGGAGGCTACGTCCTTTTTAGGCAGTGAGCCCAGCGTGACAATGGAGAGTGGCAGAAACATGACGACGGTGCCGAATCCGCGCCAGATCAGCGGCCAGTAGAATTGGTCGCTGCCCGTATCGGGGTTGAGACCGGCGAAGGCGAACATCACGGCGATGGTGATCAGGCACCCGGCGGCAATCATCGCGCGGGGTGAGAAGACCTTCAGCAGCGGGGCCAGCGCAAACATGGCGACGGCCGAAGCCAGCGCGCCCGGCACCAGCATGAGTCCGGTTTTGGTCGCGGTAAATTGCAACACGGTTTGCGCAAAGACCGGCACGACGAAAACGGTTCCATAAAGTCCCATACCCACGGCCAGTGAGATGATGCTGCCTGCGGCGAGGGCGCGGTAACGCAAAACGCGCAGATCGACGGCGGGGTGTTCGACGTGCAATTCCTGCCAGATAAAAAGTGCGATGCCCACGACGCTCAAAAGCGCCATGCGTTGAATGAAGGAGGACGACAACCAGTCATCCTGCTGGCCCTGTTCCAGCACAGTCTGAAAAGCGCCCAGGCCGAGGGCCAGATAAAGAATGCCCTGCCAATCGACCTGGCCGGTTTTGCGCGCATGGGGATCATCCGGCGGCAGAAACGTGGTGGCCATGAACACGGCCATGATGCCGAGGGGAATGTTGATGAAGAAAATCCAGCGCCAGCCGAAATTGTCGGTCAGGTAGCCGCCGAGCGCGGGACCGATGGCGGGTCCGCCGATCACGCCGAGCGAGAAGATGGTGCTGGCCTTGGCCTGTTCCTCGCGCGGAACGGTCTCGAACATCAGCGCCTGCGCCTTGGCGAGCAGGCCGCCTCCGCCGAGTCCCTGAACCACGCGACCGAGAATCAAGAGAGTCAGATTGGTCGCGAGGCCGCACAAAATCGATGCGAATACGAAGGCTACGAGCGAGAAAATAAAGTAACGCTTCTTGCCGAAGCGCAGGCCGAGCCACGCCGAGAGCGGAATGACAATAACGTTGGCAATCGAGTAACTGGTGGAGACCCAGCCGATTTCCGAGAGCGTTGCGCCGAGATTGCCCTGCATGTAGGGAAGCGCGACGTTGACGATGCTGACGTCGACCACTTCCAAAATAGCCGCGAAGGAGGCGGTGATGACGATGGCCCATTTCAACCAACCCTGTTCCGCCGCGCGCGCAGCGAGACCGGAAAGGCCCATCGAGGGCATTGGGACGGACATCGAGGCGCTGCTCATCGCTCAATTCCTTTCAGGAAAAGCTCCACGCAGGTCTCGACGTAACGCCGGCTGCTGTAGATCGATTCGGTGAGGGGACGACGGAGAGCGCCCGTCATCAACATGCCGGTAAGGGCGTCAGCGGCGGTGGTGGGATCGAGGTCTTTGCGGACCAGGCGCGCCTTCTGTGCCGCTTGGAGATAGGCAATGAATTTTTGCCGGCCCGGCTTGGCCGACTCGACAAACAGGCGGCGGGACAGTTTCAGGTGCCGGTTCATTTCGCCCATGAAGGTGCGGACCAAATCCTCATTGTCGCGGAGCTTCCGCGCGTAAGTCTCCGCATAGGTCCAGACGGTGCGCCGCAGATCGCCGGGTGTTTCAACGGACGCTTCGGCGAAGACCTGCTCGTAGCGCTTGCACGATTGCAGGACGACCTGGCGCAACAGCTCGTTCTTATTCTTGAAATAGCGGAAGAGTGTGACTTCGTTGACCTTCGCCACGCGTGCAATCTCGCGGGTGGTCGCGCCGGACACGCCGTCCCGTCCGAAAACGCGGATGGCGGCGTCGAGGATTCTCTGGCGGGTATCTTTCATGCAAGTACATACTTGCATACAAATCGCGGAAGGGCAAGTTCGGGTTGTAGCGGCGGTCTATCATCGCCGACAAGCCCTGCGCAGAGGATCAACGGCGGTCGTAGACCGCCGCTACAGACGGATCGGCAACTGAGAAGGCTTGTTTGCGGCCGCAACCTGCTCCAAACTTCGCGTTCCCTGAATGAATGTTGCTTTTGATTCATCGCCGCGTTTCCTGGGCCTGTCGCCCGCTGCCGCAGCCATACTGGTCATCGCGCTGACGACCGCGTTCCGCTTTTTCTATTGTGCCTGGCTGCCAATTCTCCCCGATGAAGCCTACTACTTTCAGTGGTCGCGTCATCTCGATGCCAGTTACTTCAGCAAGGGCCCTGCGGTCGCTTACACCATCGCCGCCGGCACCGCGCTCTGGGGGGCCAATAATTTTGGCGTACGTTTTTTCGCAGTCATGCTTTCCGCCGGCACGGCCTGGCAGATGTTTCTCCTCGCCCGCCGCTGGTACGATCAAACCACCGCGCTGATTGCTGTCCTGATTACCAATGTCATTCCGATTTACGCTCTGGGTGCGGTGGTGATGACCATCGACCCGCTCTCGGCCTTTTTCTGGATCTGGGCGGCCCATTTATTTTCCCGTGCTGTTCAGAAGGAGCGCCTGTTCGACTGGCTCCTGACCGGTTTTGCCGTCGGCTGCGGATTCCTGGCGAAATATCTCAACGCGTTGGAACTGGTTGCCTTTCTCGCCTTTCTCCTTCTGGTTCCGTCGCGCCGCCAGTGGCTCCTGAAACCCCACTTCTGGCTGATGCTGGCTGTTGCGGTGTTTTGCGCCACACCGGTGCTTTGGTGGAACTGGCAGCACGGCTGGGTCAGCTTGTTCCAGCTCGGGGCCCGCGGGAAACTTAACGGAGGTCATTTTGATCTTCATGTATCCACTTTTCTGAACTTCCTGGAATTGCAGGCCCTCGTGATTTCGCCCTGGTTGTTCCTGGCTCTGTTGATGACGGTGGTGATTGTTATTGTGCGGAGGTTTCCCCGCAAGGGAGTCAGAATAAATGAAGGCGAACTTTTGCTCTTTCTCCTTTTTCTCCCGGTTTTCCTGATGTACGCCGTGCTTTCCTGGCATCTCAGAGAGGAGCCCAATTGGCCGGCAGTTTCCTACCTGACGCTCATCATTATCATGGCCGGGCAATGGCGAAAGATGATTGTTTCTAAAACAGGCGGTCAGCCCTTCATTGTCATCGCATTTTTCTTTGCCTGGCTGCAAACGCTCCTGATGCACGACACCGATTTCCTTCATCTTCCGCAAAAGATGGACCCGATGGGGCGCGTCGTCGGCTGGTCCGAAATCGCGGCGCACCTGAACGACCTGCGCGCGGAGCAACAGGCCGACGTCCTCATCGCCGATGCCTACAAGGAGGCGAGCATCTTTTCCTTCCATCTTCCGGACCAGGCTTTCATCTATACCTTGAGACACTCGCCGCCGTCGAATCAGTACGATTTCTGGCCGGGCTATCCGACGGCAGCGCCGCATCGAGCGCTTTGGATTACCGGCGAACCGACGACCGCCGCGTTGCAGCATGATTTCAACACGATTACCTTTGTCGAGCGCGTCGTGGTCAGCTTCCACGACAAGCCGTTTCGCGAATACACGATTTACCTGTGCGAGAATAAGCCCATCCCTCCATCGCCATGACTTATCCCGACGCCCTTTCTTATCTCGGCCAGACCCGCCGCTTTGGCATGAAGCTGGGGCTTGAGCCGATGAGCGAACTGGCACAGGCCTTGGGCGATCCGCAGGAAAATTTGCGCTTCATCCATCTGGCCGGGACAAACGGCAAGGGGTCGACCGCCGTTTTTTGCGAATCGTGCCTGCGCGCATCCGGCTATCGTGTGGGACTCTACACGTCTCCGCACTTGGTCAGCGTGCGCGAACGAATCCAGATCGATCGCCAGCTTATTTCCGAGGCCGATTTCGCCCTGGGCATGGAAACCGTGCGTAGCGCAATTGACGGCATGAAAGATCCGTCGACCACTTTTTTTGAAATCACCACCGCGCTCGCGCTTTGGTATTTCGCCCGCGAAAAAGTCGATTGGGTCGTCTGGGAAACCGGACTCGGTGGGCGCCTCGATGCCACCAATATCGTCCAGCCTGAAGTCTGCATCATCACCAACATCGGGCTCGATCATCAACAGTACCTGGGCGAATCGTTACGCGACATCGCGACGGAAAAAGCGGGCATCATCAAGCCGAGCGTACCGGTGATCAGCGCAGTGAAGATCGGCGAAGCCGCCGACGTGATCCGCGAACGCGCCCAGGCCGAGAGTTGCACGCTTGTCTTGGTCGATCTCGACATGGAAGTGAAAGACCTCGGTCTGCGTGGAAATAAACAAATCGCGGAAATCGACGGCCACGAATTCACCCTCGGCTTGATCGGCCCGCACCAGGTTTCCAACGCTGCCTGCGCGGTTGAGGCGATGCAGCAACTCAGGATTTCCGACGACGCCATCGCACGCGGTCTTTCCGAAACCATCTGGCCCGGCCGGTTTGAAATCCTCTCGGAAAAACCGCTCATCGTCCTCGACGGCGCGCACAACCCGGCGGGAGTGGCCATGCTCGTCGAGACGTGGCGCGCCTTTCTGGCCGCGCGTTTCGGATGGAGTGCGCATGAAACCGATGCGCGCGCCCACCTGGTTTTCGCTTCTGTGTCCGACAAGGACATTTTCCCCATGGCGCAACTGCTGCGCCCGCTCGCAAGTAAAGTTTCGCTCGTGCGTCTGGCCAACGAGCGGAGCGCGGAGCCTGCGCTGCTCGCGGCACACTTTGCTGGATCACCCTGCACCTGTTACGATTCGGTGTCCGCCGTGTGGCAGGATATCGTCAGCGCGCCCGAGTCTATAACTCTGATTACCGGCTCACTTTTTCTTGTTGGAGAAATGCTTGCCCGGCGGCAGGGCAATGGGGAAGAATACCACCTCAACGAACGATTGGAAAAATTCGCCACAACCCGATAATCTGATCTTATGGTCCGCATTCGCGCCATTGTTTTTGACGTGGGAGGCACCCTGATTTATCCCGCTGATCCGGTGGGGGAAACTTATGCGCGCTTCGCGCATACCTATGGCGTCAAGTTGCCGGCGCAAGCCACCACCACCGCGTTCCGTGAGGCCATGAAAAGTTCCTCGCCCCGCGTCAAGGGCACCATTCCCTGCGACGGCAACGACCGCGTCTGGTGGAAGCAGGTGGTCACGCGTTCCCTGCAGGAGAACACGTTTGCCGACCCGGCCGCTTTCGATGCTTTTTTTGAAGATGTTTATCTCCATTTCGCCAAGCCGGAAGCGTGGGGCGTCTATCCCGAAGTCTTCGAAGTTCTGGAGGCCATGCGTGATCGCGCCATCGATCTCGTCGTGCTCTCGAATTGGGATGCCCGGCTTCATTCGGTGCTGGATGGGAATGGCTTGGGTGAATTTTTGCCCCAGCGCTTCATCAGTGCGGAACTCGGTTGGGAAAAGCCTGATCCGGCCATCTACCGGCACGTGGCCGAAATCCTGCGTCTATCGCCCACGGCCCTGTTGAGCGTCGGCGACGATCCGCGAAATGATGTGGAAGGGCCCCGCAAGGCCGGATGGCAGGCGATGCAGATCGAACGGCCCAAGCGCGATCTTTGGTCGGCGATGCGGGTCGTCACCGGTCGATAGGCTTTCCTTGTAGCGGCGGTCTATGACCGCCGAGGATAGGCAATACGCTTTCTTTATTCGTCGGCGGTCATAGACCGCCGCTACAACTGAATCTGCTTCTTCTGGTTCCTGCTCTGCAGTCCTCCGTGCGAAATTCATCCAGAATGGGTCAGGCCGGGAGTCTGATCCTCCAAAAATGTCGATAAGCAACGCAGGCTTACTCAAAGCGGAGCTTATATTTTCCCTCCTGCGTTGACGCTTCCGCCATAAATCATTAACTTCCGCCAGTATGGCTTATACTGCTGAGCTCCCGAAACAGCATCGGTTCGGTGAAACGACGCGCACCGATGCCTGGTGGATGCAGCCCCTTGCCGTGTTCATCGGCTTCTCGGCCTTCATCGTTTATTCGACTTGGGCTGCATTTGAGGGAACAGCTACAGATCACTGTTATTATTGGCTTGGTGGATCCAATCCGTATGCAAATGGAGCAAACTATCTTTCGCCCTTCTTTTCGCCCGAATTGTTCAGCGCCTCGCCTGACGCACCCCCTGCTGTTTTCGGAGCATTGCCGGCGGCATGGCCGGGCTGGTTGCCATTTTCGCCCGCGTTTTTGATGATGTGGATTCCGGCCGGCTTCCGTTTCACCTGCTACTATTACCGCGGTGCCTATTATAAGGCCTTCTGGCTCGACCCGGTCAATTGCGCCGTTGGTGAACCTCGCAAGACCTACCTCGGCGAACGCTATCTGCCGCTTATCCTCCAAAACGTCCACCGCTATTTCATGTACCTTGCGGTGGTATTCATCCTCATCCTCACCTACGACGCGTGGCTCGGCTTCTGGTTCGCCGATGCGAATGGAAAAGAACATTTCGGCGTCGGCGTCGGATCGCTGGTCTTGATCGTGAATGTCTTTCTGCTCGGAGGATACACTTTTGGCTGCCATTCGCTTCGTCACCTCGTCGGCGGATTCCTCGATTCGTTCACGAAATCCTCCGCCTGCACGACCTGCTATAACGCCGTGAGTTGCCTCAACCACCGTCACATGCTTTGGGCGTGGCTGAGCTTGTTCTGGGTCGGCTTCACCGACGTTTACATCCGCCTTTGCGCCATGGGCATCTGGCACGATTTTCGGATTTTCACTCTTTAAACTTTGATCGGAAATTTTATTGTGGCCACTCCTTACGAAATATTTGAATACGACGTCCTCGTCATTGGCGCGGGTGGGGCGGGACTTCGTGCCGCCATCGAAGCCTCGGCGGCGGGCGTGACGGTCGGGCTCGTCTGCAAATCGCTTCTCGGCAAGGCGCACACCGTCATGGCCGAGGGCGGCATGGCGGCGGCCATGGGCAACGTCGACGACCGCGACAGTTGGAAGGTCCACTTCGCCGACACCATGCGCGGCGGCCAATACGTCAACAACTGGCGCATGGCTGAACTCCACGCGAAGGAAGCGCCCGCGCGCGTGCACGAACTCGAAGCTTGGGGCGCGGTCTTCGATCGCACCAAGGAAGGCAAGATTTCCCAGCGCAATTTCGGCGGCCATCGCTATCCGCGCCTCGCCCACGTCGGCGACCGCACCGGTCTCGAAATGATCCGCACCTTGCAGGACCACGGCATTCACCAGGGCATCACGGTCCACATGGAATGGACCATCGTCACCCTGCTCAAGGACGGCAACCGCATTGCCGGCGCGTTCGGTTACGATCGCGAGCGTGGACGCTTCAAGGTTTTCAAGGCCAAGGCGGTCGTTATTGCCTCCGGCGGTCTGGGCCGCGCCTACAAGATTACCAGCAATTCGTGGGAAGGCACCGGCGACGGTCACTCGCTTGCCTATCATGCGGGCGCCGATTTGCTCGACATGGAATTCATCCAGTTTCACCCCACCGGCATGATCTGGCCGCCGAGCGTGCAAGGCATTCTCGTGACCGAGAGTGTGCGTGGCGAAGGCGGTGTGTTGCGCAACAAGGACGGCAAGCGGTTCATGTACGACGACATTCCCGACAATTATAAATCGCAGACGTCGACCGATCCCGAGGAAGGCTGGCGCTACACGCAGAACGACAAGAACGCCCGCCGTCCGCCGGAATTGCTCACCCGCGATCACGTCGCGCGTTGCATCAATCGCGAAGTCAAGGCAGGTCGCGGCAGCCCGCACGGCGGCGTGTTCCTCGACATCTCCTGGATCAAGGAAAAGATTCCGAATGCAGCGGAGCACATCAAAAAGAAACTACCGAGCATGTACCACCAGTTCATGCAACTCGCGAACCTCGACATCACCAAGGAGCCAATGGAAGTCGGCCCGACGACCCACTACGCCATGGGCGGCGTGCGCGTCAACGGCGACACCCAGATGTCGAGCGTCCCCGGCCTTTTCGCGGCGGGCGAATGCGCGGCCGGCCTCCACGGCTCCAACCGTCTCGGCGGCAACTCCCTTTCCGATCTCCTCGTTTTCGGCAAGCGCGCCGGCGAATACGCCGCGAAATTCGCGAAGGAAAATCCGGTGGTCAGCCTCAACGACGCGCAGATCGAGGAAGCCGCGCGTCAGGCGCTTCTTCCGTACGAACACGGGGTCAGCGGCGGTCCGACTGCCGAAGGTCCCTATGTGATTCAGCACGAACTGCAGAGCATGATGCAGAATCTGGTCGGCATCGTGCGCACCGAAAGCGAAATGCAGCAGGCGCTCAACACCCTGAGCGGGTTTTGGGACCGCGCGAGCAAGACAGCCGTCCACGGCCACCGCGAATACAATCCCGGCTGGCATACCGCGCTCGACCTGAAACATCTCCTCACCATTTCCGAGGCCATCACCCGCTCGGCGCTCAATCGCAAGGAAAGCCGCGGCGGCCATTTCCGCGAGGATTTCCCGGACAAGTCCGCGACCGATGCGAAGATGAATATTGTCGTCTTCAAGGGAGCGGACGGCTCGATGCAATTGCGTCGCGAACCGATTCCCGCGATGCCGGACGAGTTGAAACAAGTCGTTGAGGAGATGGCAAAATGAGCATGGTTACTTTCCGCATCTGGCGTTCCGGCGAAGAGGGTAAGCCCGGCAAGCTCGTCGACTATAAGACCGAAGCCACCGAAGGCATGGTCGTGCTCGATGTCGTCCACAAGATCCAGGCTACGCAGGCCAACGACCTCGCCTGCCGGTGGAATTGCAAGGCGGGCAAGTGCGGCTCGTGCTCGGCGGAAATCAACGGCAAGCCGAGCCTGATGTGCATGACGCGGCTCGACATGATCCCGATCGACAGGCCGGTGACCATCGAGCCGATGCGCGCCTTTCCCGGCATCCGCGACCTCGTCACCGATGTCTCGTGGAATTTTCGCGTCAAAAAGAAAATCAAGCCGTTCAAACCGCGTGCGCCCGATGCGCCCGACGGCACCTGGCGCATGCAGCAGGAGGACGTCGACCGCGTGCAGGAATTCCGCAAGTGCATCGAATGTTTTCTCTGCCAGGACGTCTGCCACGTTTTGCGCGACCACCAAAAACACGAGGAGTTCATCGGCCCGCGTTACCTGGTTTACACCGCCGCGCTCGAAATGCATCCGCTCGACACCGAGGACCGCATCCCGGAACTGAAGCAGGCCCACGGCATCGGCTACTGCAACATCACCAAGTGCTGCACAAAGGTCTGTCCCGAACACATCACCATCACCGACAACGCCATCATCCCGCTGAAGGAACGCGTCGTCGATGACTTCTACGATCCGCTCGGCTGGCTCTGGAAAATCATCCGTCCCAAGGGTTGAGGCCGCCGCCTCGTCGTTCGCGTTAAGAATGCCGATCCGCCAATAATGGTCATTGGCTAATCTCGTCTGCGGCGATTAAATAGGCGGGAACCATGGCGAAACGCTCGAACACAAAGCGAAAAGGAATGCCCGAGGTTCAGCCCCAGGACGAGGGGGTTTTAACGACCGAATTTGTCCTCCACGAGTGGAAGTTAATCCTCATCCACGCCGCCATCATTATCGCCGCGGGATTATGGATTTACTCGCCTGCGCTGCACGGAGATTGGCTTGGGGACGATAGCCTCTACATCAGCCAAAACCCTCTGCTGAACGATCCTGCGCGGCTCTGGAAAACGTGGTTCCAGCCGGGAAGTTTCATCGAATATTACCCCCTTGAGGAAACCGTCCAATGGGTGCAATGGCAGTTATGGGGCAACGATACCTTCGGCTACCATCTCACCAACGTCATCTTGCATATCGTCAGCGCCCTGCTGGTCTGGCAACTTTTAAGCAAATTCGGCTTGCAGATTGCGTGGCTGGGCGGACTCATCTTCGTCATTCATCCGATGATGGTTGAATCGGTCGCATGGATTTCAGAACTCAAAAACTGTCTTTCCCTGCCGCCATTTCTCTTGGCCATGTGCGCCTGGATCGATTATGAAGAACGCGGGCGAAGAGCCGATTACCTGTTGGCACTGGGCTTTTTTCTCGTGGCGATGCTCTGCAAAATCGGCGCGGCGCCACTCCCGGCGGTCATCCTGCTCTATGCCTGGTGGAAGAGAGGACGGATCGAGTGGCGTGATTGGTTGTCCTGTGCGCCATTCCTTGTCATCGCCATGACCCTGGTTTTGATCAACCTGTGGGCCTCCTCGTTGTATACCCATTCTCAACTGAACAATTCGTCCGTGACCGAAGTCGGCGGTTTATTTTTTCGACTCGCCCTGGCCGGGCAAACGCTCTCCTATTATTTTACCATGTGCTTTTGGCCCCTCGGGCCGCTGCCCTATTATCCACAGTGGAAAGTCGATCCCTCCTCGCTGGTCCAATTCTTGCCGTGGTTCGTCCTGAGCGCAGCGGCCTGCTGGCTTTGGCGCAGGCGTCGAAGCTGGGGGCGGCATGTTTTGCTCGGGCTTGGCTTTTTTATTCTGACCTTGGGACCATTCCTGGGCTTCATCCCGATTTCCTACATGGATTATACGTGGGTCATGGACCACTTTCTTTATGTCCCAATCATCGGATTAATCGGAATCGTCGTGGCCGGAATCGAAAGAGTGGACGTGCGACTTGCCGCCTCGGTTCACCCTTTCAGCACCGGCACTCTCACCGTGATCATCGGCTTGCTGGCCTTGGAATCCCACTGGTACACCGCGGCATTTACATCGGCTGAGACCTTTTGGAACTATGTCATTGATCGCAATCCTGGGTCAGGGGCCGCGTACGAAAATCTTGGGGTAGTGCTCCTGCGGGCTGGTGATCTGGAACACGCCAAGGAGCGCTTCGACACAACCATTCGTCTTAAACCTGAACTTTCCGAGCCCTATTGTAACCTCGCCTACGTCTATATGCAGCAGGGACAAATTCCCGAGGCGACCGAAGCCTTGCGTCAAGCGTTGAAACGAGATCCCAGTGATCCCGTACTCCACAATAACATGGGTATTTTGCTGACCCAATCGGGGCATATTCCTGAGGCGTTGGGCCAGTTTGAACAGGCCCTGCGCGGACATCCTTTTTATGCAGAGGCTCACAACAACATGGGCCATACCCTGCTTCTGGCTAAGCGACCTTCCGAGGCAATCAAACAATTCCAAGCCGCCCTCCAGATCAATCCCTCGTATGCCGCCGCCCGCGACAACCTTGATTTGGCCCTAGCACAGATGAGGTATGTCCCGGCAGGCGCTCCAACTCGATCCCAATGAGGACAGGAAATCAGAACCAAGATCGGCCATTAATGCGGTGGCTATTTTCCTTTGCGGCGATTAAATAGGCGGGAACCATGGCGAAACGCTCGAACACAAAGCGAAAAGGAATGCCCGAGGTTCAGTCTCAGGACGAGGGGGCTTTAACCACCGAATTTATCCTCCCCGAGTGGAAGTTGGTTCTCATCCACGCCGCCATCATTATCGCCGCGGGATTATGGATCTACTGGCCGGCGCTTTACGGCGATTGGCTTTGGGACGACACCGAATACATCAGCCAAAACCCGCTGATGAACGATCCGGCGCGATTGTGGAAAGCGTGGTTCCAGCCCGGAAGTTTCATGGAATACTATCCGATTGAGCAAACAGTCCAGTGGTTCCAATGGCAACTCTGGCATAATGACACGTTTGGCTACCACCTCACCAACGTCATCCTGCATATCGTCAGCGGTCTGCTGCTGTGGCGACTGCTCGGCAAGTTCGGCTTGCCGCTCGCGTGGCTGGGGGGGCTTATCTTTGTCTGCCACCCGGTGAATGTGGAGTCGGTGGCGTGGATCGTTGAACTCAAAAACACCCTCTCTTTACCGCCGTTTCTTTTGGCCATGTGTGCCTGGATCGATTACGAGGAGGGCGGGCGCAGCCGCGATTACCTGCTGGCGCTGGGCCTATTTCTCGTGGCGATGCTCTGCAAAATCACGATGTTTCTATTCCCGGTGGCGATCCTCCTTTACGCCTGGTGGAAGCGGGGGCGGATCAGCTGGAGCGACCTCCGGGCCAGTGTGCCTTTCTTTGTGATTTCATTGGTGCTGATCGAGGTCGCGCTTGGGGCGGGGAGATCGTTCGGACAAAGCGTTCAATTGGGAACTACGGGACTCCTGCCGCTGGGAGGATTCTTTTCCCGGATCGCCCTGGCCGGCCTGTCGATCGCGTTTTATTTCTCAAACTTTTTCCTGCCGGTAAAATTGCTGCCGATCTACCCGGTTTGGAAAGTCGACCCTCCCTCCCTTTTCCAATTTCTGCCCTGGCTGGTTTTCGCGGCGGTGATCGGCTGGCTGTGGTCGAAACGAGAGAGCTGGGGTCGGCACGCGCTGTTGGGACTCGGATTCTTTCTCCTCAACATCGCGCCGTTTGTGGCCTTCGGCCTGACGTTTCATCCGCGTGATACCTGGGTGATGAACCACTTTCTCTACATACCCATGATCGGATTAATCGGGGTGGTCGTGGCGGCGATCGGAATGATTGACCAGCGCCTTTCCACGTCCGCCCACCCCTACAGCACGGGGATCATCACCCTGGCCATCGTCCTGTTGGCGTTTCAGTCCCATGGCTATGCGGCCGCGTTCACCAATGAGGAGACTCTCTGGAACTACACCTTGGAGCGCAATCCGGGGGCTTGGCTGGCCAACAATAATCTTGGAAAAATTTTGCTCATGGAAAATCAGTTGGAAGAGGCGAAAAGCCATTTCGATGCGGCCTTGCGCGCCAACCCCGATGATGCCGAGTCGAATGCCAACTTGGGAGTCACCCTGATGCAGATGGGACGGATGCCGGAGGGTATCGAGCAATTCAGGAACGCTTTGAGCCTTAATCCCAACGATGCCGTGACGCACAATAATCTGGGTGTTGTTCTGGCCCAGACCGGTCATGTCCCCGAGGCCATCCAGCAGTTTGAATCTGCCATCAGTGTGCAGCCCAAGTATGCCTCAGCCTACAACAACTTGGGAAACACCTATTTCACGATGGGCCGGCTTGCTGATGCGATGAAAAATTATCAGCAGGCCATCGTGACCAAACCCGATTATGTCGACGCGCACAATAATATGGGACTTGTTTTGGGACAGTTGGGTCGGATTCCCGAAGCTGCCGGGCAATTTGAGGAAGTCTTGCAAATCGATCCCGACAACCAGACGGCCCGGAATAACCTGGCGCGATTGCAGCATCTTCCCGGCAGTCCCGCCCCGAAATAACCTAAACAC
>Ga0182024_10011869_pt1 | contig 17378 bp, 13 predicted proteins | sample P32metaG_FD_120480 | JGI IMG/M metagenome (GOLD analysis project Ga0182024, IMG submission 120480) | Permafrost microbial communities from Stordalen Mire, Sweden - P3-2 metaG (Illumina Assembly) | ecosystem: Environmental > Terrestrial > Soil > Wetlands > Permafrost | place: Sweden: Stordalen...
CGACCTACACCCGTCTGCCGCGCATGCGTATGGTGGGACTGCGAGCGCTGATCGTCGATGACAACGCCAGCAACCGCGTCGTGCTCAGCCAGCATTTGCAGAGCTGGGGCATCGAGGTACAGGCGGTCGAATCCAGCGCCGCGGCGCTGGCCTTGCTCAAGACCGACGCCGGCGCCAAATTCGATCTGGCGCTGCTCGATGATCAGATGGCGGAGATGGATGGCATCGAACTGGCCGAGGTCATTCGCGAAGACGCTCGCTTGTCGGGCATGCGTCTGGTGATGCTGACGAAACGCGACAATCACGACAGCAATTCCGCGGGGGTGCAGCTATTCTCCGCCATCCTCACCAAGCCGGTGCGCCGCTCCCAGCTTCTGAATTGCGTGACGCGCGCCGTTGCCGCGCCGGCGGAAGCAGCCGAGGAGAGCGGCATTCATCCTGTGCTCTCGATGGCGGCGCATACCTTCGTTCCCAAGATACTGCTGGTCGAGGACAACCCGGTCAATTGCGAGGTCGCCGCGGGCATGTTGGAGACGCTGGGCTGCACGGCGCACTCGGTGGAGAACGGCTGGCTCGCGATCGAGGTCTTGAGTCACGAAACGTACGACGCCGTGCTCATGGACTGCCACATGCCGGTGATGGACGGCATGACGGCGACCGCCGAGATCAGGCGCCGCGAGCGCACCGGCGGCGGTGCGCGGATGCCCATCATCGCGTTGACGGCGAACGCCATGGAGGGCGACCGCGAGCGCTGCCTGGCCGCCGGCATGGACGATTTTCTCACCAAGCCTTTCACTCTGCAAAAGCTCGCGTCGCTGCTGCGCCGTTGGCTGGCACTGAATGCGCTGCCCGAGCCGGAGCGCCGCGACGGCCCGCGGACGCCGCTGATCGACCCCGGCGTACTGCGCAACATCGCGTCCCTGGCGCGGCCGGCGCTGCTGAATTCGATGATCGAGCTGTATATGGCGCACTCGCCGGAGCTGCTCGGCGCGATCGAAAGGGCCGTCGCCAACGGCCAACCCGCGACGCTGTCGGAGGCGTTGCACAGCTTCAAGTCGAGCACCGCCAATCTGGGCGGCGTGCGTCTTGCAACGCTGACCCGCGAGTGCGAAACGAAGGTGCGCGAGGGCGGCATCGCCGAGGCGGCGCCCCTCGTGCCGAGGATCCGACGGGAGTATCAAGATTTTTGCGCCGCACTGCTGCAGGAGCGGGCGCCGAATGCAGCTTAACGAGGTTTAGATGAATCACCGCGACAATGAATCCAAGAATCCCTCGACCGTACTGGTCGTCGACGACGATCCGGGCGCGCGTTTGCTGGTGGGCAGCGCACTGGAAATCGCCGGATTCCGGGTGGTGACCGCCGCCGACGGCGTCAGCGCGCTGGCGCAATACCGCATGCAGCCGGTGGATTGCGTGGTTCTCGACGTGGTGATGCCCGGCATGAACGGTTTCGATGTGTGCAGCGCACTGCGCGCGCATCCCGACTCGCGTCACGTGCCGGTCTTGATGCAGACCAGTCTCGACGACATGGAGTCGGTGCAGCGCGCATACACCGCCGGTGCCACCGATTTTTCTTCGAAGGGCATCAACCCGATGCTGCTGGCCGAGCGCGTGAAATTTCTGGTGCGCTCCAAGCAGACCCAGGACCAATTGCGCGAGAGCGAGGCCAAGATCCGCTATCTGGCGTATTACGATCCGCTCACGACGCTGCCAAACAGGCAGCGTCTGCTGCAGATATTGGAACAGCAGGTGGCATGGGCGGCGCCGCGCCAGCGCGGCGTGGCGGTGCTGATGCTGGATATCGACAACTTCTCGCGCATCAACGACACGCAGGGCCAGACGGTCGGCGACGGCCTGCTGCAAGAGGTGGCGCATCGCCTGCAGAATTGCCTGCGCGACCAGCGGGCGCTGGATGCGGACGACGGCGGCAACGGCAAGAGCGACATCAACGATTGGGTGGCGCGAACCGGCGGGGATGAATTCGCGCTGGCATTGCCGGGGATCTCGACCGTCGATACGGCGCAAGTCGTGGCGCGCCGCGTGCAGCAAGCGCTGTCGCGGCCCTGCGTATTCGCGCAGCAGGAAATTCCGCTCTCGGCAAGCATGGGCGTGAGCCTGTTTCCAACCGACGCAACCACCGCGGAAGCATTGCTCAAAAACGCGGATGCCGCCATGCATCACGGCAAACGCAACGGCAGCAACGCGATCGAATTCTTCAAAAAATCCATCAGCACCCGCGCCGCCAAGCACTTGTCCATGGAAGCGGACTTGCGCAAGGCGCTGGATCGCGGCGAATTCACGCTGAACTATCAGCCGCGCCTACGCGTGGACGACATGCGCGTCGAGGCCGTCGAAGCGCTGCTGCGTTGGTGGCACCCGACGCGGGGCTTCGTATCGCCGGATGAATTCATTCCTCTCGCCGAACAAACCGGCCTGATCGTGGATATCGGCGACTGGGTGCTGCGCGAAGCGTGCGCTCAGGCGCGCCGCTGGCGCGATGCGGGAAACATCCACTGGCAGGTCGCGGTGAACGTGTCCGGGGTGCAGTTCCGCGACGGCAGCCTGGTGGAGCGGGTGACGCGCGCCATCGACGCAGCGGGCATCGATTCGCGCATGATCGAATTGGAGTTCACCGAAGGCGCCCTGATCGAATACTCCGCGGTGGTGAGCAAGGCCGTGAAAGCCTTGAAGACGCTGGGTGTGGCCACGGCGCTCGATGATTTCGGCACGGGCTATAGTTCCCTGTCGTATCTGCGGCATTTCCCCATAGACACGTTGAAGATCGACCGTGTTTTCGTGCGCGACATCGTTTCGCGCAGCGGCCATACGCCGTTGGTGGACGCCATCATCGCGATGGCGAAGAGCCTGGGGCTGTCGACCGTCGCCGAAGGCGTGGAGACCGAGTCGCAGTGGCAGTACCTGAAATCACGGCACGCAAGCCAGGTTCAAGGATTCCTTTTCTGCCAGCCACTGGCCATCCTTGATTTGGAGCGCTGGCACGCCGACTGGCTCACGACGGCAAAAAAGCGCGCCGCCGGCGCCGCCTAGGAAGGTCCGCGCCGCCAAAACACTTCGCTGCCCTGAGCCGCACGCGCCAGCACGCGTGCGATGACGAACAGCAGGTCGGAGAGGCGGTTCAAGTATTGCAATGCTTCGGGCGCCACGCTCTCGGCGCCCGCCAGGGTCCAACAACGGCGCTCGGCACGCCGGCACACGGAGCGGGCGACATGGCATGCGGCCGCCGCGGCCCCGCCGCCCGGCAGAATGAATTCCTTGAGCGGCGGCAGGCTGTCGTTGAGCGTATCCAACTCGTGCTCCAGGCGTTCGACATGCGCCGCGGCAATGATGCGGTGGCCGGGTATGCAAAGCTCGCCGCCCAGATCGAACAAATCGTGCTGCACGTCGGTGAGGCAGCGCCGCACCCCAGGCGGCAGCGTGGTCTGCGCCAATATCGTGCCAATGCAGCTATTGGTTTCATCGACGCTGCCATAGGCCTCGACGCGCAGGCTGTCCTTGGCCACCCGCGAGCCGTCGCCCAAGCCGGTGCTGCCGTCATCGCCCGTGCGCGTATAGATTTTGCTGAGCCTGTTGCCCATGGCTTTAGGATCCCTCGAACGTCGCGCGCTTCATCAAAGTTGCGGCGACATTAGCATAAGGTTTGCTAAGGTTGCGCCCCATGGAGACTTCCGCTGAACTTCAGGCAGCCCTCGACGCCGCAAGCCAAGCCTCATCAATTGCGCGGGCACTGTACCAGCGCAACCTCGAAGTGCGTTTCAAAGAGGACAAGTCGCCGGTAACCGAGGCGGACGTGCGCTGCGAAACGGCAATTCGCGAAATCCTCGAAGCGCGTTTTCCGTCGTATGGGTTCTATGGGGAGGAGACCGGTTCCCACGATATGGACGCCGAGAGCCTGTGGCTGGTCGATCCGATCGACGGCACCAAGGCGTTCGTTCGCGAGTATCCGATGTTTTCCACGCAAATCGCGTTGATGCGCGGCGGCGAATTGGTGCTGGGGGTATCAAGCGCCCCGGTGTACGGCGAACTCGCCTTTGCGGACCGTGGCCGCGGCGCCTTCTTGAACGGCAAGCCGATCACCGTCAGTTCGGTATCGACGCTGGCAGCGGCGGCGCTGTCGTCTGGCAACCTGAAATCGCTCGCCGCCGGCGCGCAGTGGGTGCCTTACGGTAAAATGATCACGCAGCTGAACCGCATTCGCGGCTACGGCGACTTCTTGCATTACCATCTGCTCGCGGCCGGCAAGATCGATGTGGTGATCGAGTCCGACGTCAACATCCTGGATATCGCCGCCTGCGCAGCCATCGTGACGGAGGCGGGCGGGAGGTTCACCGAATTGAGCGGTGCGCCCATCACGCTTGCATCGACCACGGTACTTGCGAGCAACGGCCGCATGCACGAAGCGGTATTGCAGGCCTTGGGCTAGTGCGCCGGACGCCTTGGGGGGCCGGACGCCTTTCAGTGCGCCCAACGAATCTCGGCGGCGGTGGCGGTCCCGAGCACCACCTGATCGAGATCGGACACCTGTTCCCAGCGGTTGGGCGCAAGAATGCGCCGGCCGGCCATGAGTTCCGCCGTGTGCTGAGGAAACAAGGGCACCTGGCGAGGATCGCCGTAGCCGTCGGGAAAGATCGGGGCGTCGTTGCTTAGATCGTATTTGTCGGTTGCGCCCAAGGTGTGCAGCAACTCATGCGCCACCACCACGTCGTTCTCGCCGCTCATCTCCGGGGCGGCGAACGCATATACCACGCCGATGAGTCCCTTGGTCAGTCCCAGCGAGTGCGGCACGCTGGGAGTCAGCGCGGGGTCGTGATACAGCACGAACATGCGTATGTCTTCGGGTTCGCCGGCATGACCGCTCTCGCGCCAGGCCCAGTAGCGCAGCTTGAGACTCCACAGTGCGGTCGACAGCAGTCCGGCATCGGCGCGGCGCTGCGGCGGCCGATCGTGCAATTCCGAGCGCAGGCGCGTTCGGAAAGGCTCCGCCAACTGCAATTGATAGCGTTGCGCCTCGCGCGCGAAGAAGGCATCGATGGGTTTGAAGCGCTCGGCATCGAGGTTGGCAAGATAGCCGCGGGTCACCGGGCTGTCGTCCGCGGCGATCGGATATATGGAGACATACAGAGGTACGCGCCAGCGCTTGCTCAGGTACTGGTCCTGCCACGTCTTGATGGCGACCAGAGCCAAGATGAGCAGCAGCACCGCGATGCGCAGTTTACGCGGCATCGAGGCTGAACCCGGCCAGCTCGCCGTCGGCGGCCGTGTAGGACACGACCATCGGGCGGCCGCTCTCGCCGCAGTGCGGGCAGCTGGCGTCGTGACTGTGAGGCAGGTGCATATGTATACAATTCAATGAGTTATAGGAAGACTGCGCGGGCGTTGCATCGTAACATCGGCGCTCGCGGCGCCCGCGTGTCCGCATCAAACTTTCAACATCGAATTCAGAGATTCTGTTGCGATCGCGCCCTAAAGTCGTGCAGGTCGCTATACTTCCCAATTGGCTTTCCGGGTGGAGAATCAAGAGGGAACATGGAGCCGACCGATACTTCCGAACCTGACTATTTTCATCGTGTTGTTGACTGCCAATGGGCCTGTCCCGCACATACCGACGTACCCGAATACATCCGGCTGATCGCGCAAGGCGAGTTCACCGAAGCCTACATGGTGAACCGCGAATCCAATGTATTTCCCGGCATCCTGGGGCGCGTCTGCGACCGACCCTGTGAGCCGGCCTGCCGGCGCGGCCGCATCGAAGAGAAGCCCGTTGCGATCTGCCGCTTGAAGCGCGTGGCCTCGGACAACCGCGACGACATCACCGAGCGGCTGCCCAAGGCGCCTGCAACCAAGAATGGCAAGCGAGTGGCGTGCATCGGCGCCGGGCCCGCCTCGCTGACCGTGGCAAATGATTTGGTACCGCTCGGCTATGAGGTGACCATCTTCGAACAATACGGCGTGCCGGGCGGCTTGATGCGCACCAACATTCCCGCATTCCGCCTGCCGGCGAAGGTCCTCGATGAGGAGATCGGCTACATCGTCGACATGGGCGTCGATCTGCGCCTGAACTCACCCGTCAACAGCATGAAGGAGCTGCTCGACAAGGGCGGCTTCGATGCCGTGTTCGTCGGATCGGGCGCGCCGAAGGGCAAGGAACTGGAGCTGCCCGGCCGGCACGCTACCGACCGCATACACATCGGCATCACATGGCTGGAATCCGTGGCGTTCGGTCACGTGGATCGCGTCGGCGAATCGGTGCTGATCATCGGCGTCGGCAATACCGCCATGGACTGCTGCCGCAGCTCGCTGCGGCTCGGCGCCAAGACCGTCAAAGTGATGGCGCGCAAGCCACGGCAATTCTTCAAGGCATCGGACTGGGAACTCGAGGATGCCGAGCACGAGAACGTCGAGATCGTGATCAATCATGCACCCAAGGCATTCGTGCTCGAGAACGGCAAGCTGACCGGCATGACGTTCGAAAAGCTCGAATACGACATCGAAAACGGCGACATCAAGGCGACGCGCTCATTGGGCGATGTGTTCCTTCCCTGCGACGATGTGATCCTTGCCATCGGCCAGGAGAATGCCTTTCCCTGGATCGAGAAGAACGCCGGCATCGAATTCGACAAGTGGAACGTGCCCAAGGTCGACGTGGTGACGTATCAGTCGACCCTCCCCAATGTATTCTTCGGCGGCGACGCTGCCTTCGGACCGAAGAACATCATCTGGGCGGTCGAGCACGGTCATCAGGCCGCGATATCGATGCACAAGTTCTGCCAGAAAGAGCCGATCGACCAGCGCTTGCCGCGCGGCGTGAAATTGTCGAGCCGCAAGATGGGCATCCACGAGTGGGCCTACAAGAACGAGTACAACGGCGTGGAACGGCGGCTCGTACCGCATGTCGGCCTGCTGGAGCGCTTCAAGAAGATAAACATCGAGGTCGAACTCGGGTTCACCGCCGAGGAAGCGGCGCTCGAAGTGCAGCGATGCCTCAACTGCGACATGCAGACGGTGTTCACCGCCAAGCTTTGCATCGAGTGCGACGCCTGCATCGACATCTGCCCGGTCGATTGCCTCACCATCACGGGCAATGGCGCGGAAGCGGATTTGCGCGGGCGGCTGACGGCCCCGGCCGTCAATCCGACCCAGCCGCTGTATGTATCGGCGGCCCTGCCGCAGACCGCGCGCGTCATGGTGAAGGATGAAGATGTGTGCGTGCACTGCGGGCTGTGCGCCGAGCGCTGCCCGACGGCGGCGTGGGATATGCAGAAATCGAGCATTCGCATTCCGCTCGCGATGGACGAGGGGGTTCGTGCATGCCCAGCCTGATGTCAGACGCCAGCCGTGTGAACGACTTCGTCATCAAGTTCGCCAACGTCAACGGCACCGGATCGGCCAGCGCCAATTCGCTGATCATGAAGGCGATATTCCGCATGGGCGTGCCGGTCACCGGCAAGAATTACTTCCCGTCGAACATCCAGGGTTTGCCGACCTGGTATGAGATCCGCGTGACGCGCGAGGCTTACGCGGCGCGCGCATCCCACGTCGATATCATGGTGGCGATGAATGCGGAAACCTATTCGAAGGATATCCGCGAGCTGAAGAGCGGCGGCTATCTCATTTACGATTCCACCTGGCCGCGCAGCTCGCTATTGCAGCGGGGCGACATCACCGTGATTCCCGTGCCGCTGGCGAAGCTCGTGAACGAGAATTTCGACGGCGTGCGCAATCGCATTCTTCTGAAGAATATCGCCTATGCCGGCGTGCTCGCCGCGCTGCTCGACGTCGATCTGCAGGTGGTCAGCGCGCTGCTGAGCGAGAGCTACGGCAAGAAGCCGAAGCTGCTCGACTCGAACACGAAAGCCTTGCGGCTCGGGTACGACTACGTCAAGCAGCACCTGGAATCGCCGCTGCCGCTGCGCGTCGAGCACATGGACAAGACCCGCGGCCACATCATGATCGACGGCAATACCGCGGCGGGCTTGGGCTGCGTATTCGCCGGAGCGACGGTGGGCGCTTGGTATCCAATCACGCCGTCCACCTCCTTGATGGATGCCTTCAAGTCGTTCTGCGAGCGCTATCGCGTCGATGCGGCCACCGGCGAGCGCAACTTCGCCGTGCTGCAGGCGGAAGACGAACTGGCGGCCGTCGGCATGGTGATCGGCGCGTCCTGGAACGGCGCACGCGCCTTCACGCCGACCAGCGGCCCCGGCATCTCGTTGATGAACGAGTTCGTGGGCCTGGCTTACTACGCCGAAGTGCCTTGCGTCATATTCGACGTGCAGCGCGTCGGACCGTCCACGGGCATGCCGACCCGCACCCAGCAGGGCGATATTCTGCTCTGCGCCTATGCGTCGCACGGCGACACGCGGCACGTGCTGTTGTTTCCCGCGAATCCGGAAGAGTGTTTCTACATGGCGGCGCAGGCCTTCGATCTGGCGGAGCGCTTGCAGACGCCGGTGTTCGTGTTGTCGGATCTGGACATCGGCATGAACGATTGGATGTGCCCGGACCTGAAATGGGACGATGCCTATAAGCCGGATCGCGGCAAGGTCCTGTCCAAGGAAGAACTCGATGGTCTGGACAAGTTCTACCGTTTCCTGGACCGCGATGACGATGCAATTCCGTATCGAACGCTGCCGGGCGTGAGTCCGAAGGGCGCGTACTTCACGCGCGGCTCGGGCCATAACCAGTATGGCGCCTACACCGAGGACTCGGCCGAGTATCAAGTCGTGCTCGACCGCCTGAAGCGAAAATTTTCGACCGCCGCGAAAATCGTGCCCAAGCCGGTCCTCATCGGCAAGGGCAACTGCAGCGTAGGCATAGTCAGCGTGGGCAGCTGCGACGGCGCGATTCGCGAGGCGCTCGACGTGCTCACGCAGCAGAAGATCGAGGTGGATTACCTGCGTTTGAAGGCGTTCCCCTTCAGCAGCGAGGTCGAGGCGTTCCTCAAATCGCATGCCAGCATTTTCGTGGTCGAGCAGAATCGCGATGCGCAGCTGAAGTCCCTCATCACATTGGAGACTGCGGTGGAGAAGTCCAAGCTGTTCTCGATATTGAGCTACAGCGGACTGCCGATCAGCGCGCAGCCCATCGTCGATGAGATCCGGGCAAAGATTGCCGAAGCGCCGCGGCTTACCGCGGTCAAGATTTAGGGGTAAGCGCCCATGTCGTTCATCAACAAGCCGAAAGTCGCCCACCCCTCGCTGCCGACCAATGAGTTGGGGCTGACCCGCCGCCAATACGAAGGCAGCATGTCGACGCTGTGCGCCGGCTGCGGCCACGACTCGGTAACCGCCGCCATCGTCGAAGCCTGCTGGGGATTGTCGCTACGCCCCGAGCAGCTGGTGAAGTTGTCGGGCATCGGCTGCTCATCGAAGACCACGGCCTACTTCGTCAGCGGCTCGCACGGGTTCAACTCGGTGCACGGACGCATGCCCTCGATCGCCAGCGGCGCGAATGCTGCGAACCGCTCGCTGAGCTATGTGGGCGTATCCGGCGACGGCGACTCGCTGTCGATCGGCGTGGGCCAATTGACGCATGCGATACGGCGCAACGTGAACATGCTGTATCTCATCGAGAACAACGGCGTATACGGACTGACGAAGGGACAATTCTCGGCTTCCGCCGACATCGGCACCAAGGCCAAGCGCGGCGAGGTCAATTCATCGCCGCCCATCGATCCGGTGCTGCTGGCGCTTACCTTGGGCGCAACCTTCGTCGCGCGCAGCTTTTCCGGCGACAAGGCGCAACTGGTGCCGCTGATTCAGGCCGGCATGCGCCACAACGGCTTCGCCTTGATCGACGTGCTGTCGCCGTGCGTGACCTTCAACGATCACGAGGGTTCCACCAAGAGCTACACCTTCACACGCGAGCATTATCAACCCGTCGTGGAAGCGGACTTCGTGCCGCACGCCAAAGAGATCGCGGTGGAATACGGCGCCGGCGAATCGATAGCGGTGAGCCTGCACGACGGCAGCCGCGTGGTGCTGCGCAAGCTCGATCCGAGCTACGATCCCAGCGACCGCACGGCGGCGTACAGCTACATCGAGAGGAAACTCAAGCAGAACGAGTACGTGACCGGGCTGATCCACATCGACGAGAGCGACAGCACCGAGTTTCACAATCTGAATCAGACGTCCAAGACGCCGCTCAACAGCATCCCTTTCGAGAAGCTCAACCCCGGAGCGGCGGCGCTCGACAAGCTGATGGCGCGCTACCGCTGAACGACGGGGCGATCGGCGTCGATGCCGAACCACAACAGCATGGCGACGAGCGCGAAGACGGCCCCGAGCGCGAATGCCGCGCGCCAATGCCCGGCGCCCGACAGATAGGCCACGATCGGAATGCCGATGATGCCGCCGATGTTGCCGCCGGTGTTGAGCACACCGCCCGCCGACATGCAGTCGGCCCGCGCCACCTGCATGGTGCCGCCCCAGTACGCCGCCTCGGTCAGTTCCACCACCAGGTAGGCCAGCGCGAGCGCTGCCAGCGCGGCATATGGATTGGCGATGTTGACCACCGCCAGCAACAGCAATCCCACGGCCGGTAGCGCGAACAGCGGTACCGCGCGGTATCCCCGGCGCACGCCGTAGCGCTTGCAGGCGCCCGTCACCAGAACGCCGCCGATTCCGGCACCGCCGGCGGCGCCCAGCGGCGGCAGCATCGACAGCAGGCCGCTCTCGAGCACGTTGAAATGCCGCTCCTGCACCAGGTAGAGAAAGCACCAGTTGGAGATGAGGTAGTAAACGTAGTTCATGCAGACATAGGAGAGGGTGAGCAGCAACATCGAACGGTTGGTCAACAGGCGCGCCAGCCGCTCGCGCGTGATCGGGGACTGTGCGCGGTCTTCGGGGCGATGGCCCAATTCGGCGATTTCCGCGGCGGACACGGCGCGATGTTCCTGCGGCGTGTTGCGCCCATACCAGGCCCACAGCGCGACCACGCCGGCCGCCGGCAGCGCGGGCCAGAGCAACGCCTGCTGCCAGCCGATGGTGCTCATCAGATACGCCACCAGCGGCGCGGTGGCGGCGGCGGCCAGCTGCAGCGCACTCGATTGCAGGCCCTGGATCAAGGCCCACCGCTGCGGTGCGAACCAACTTTCCATGACGCCCGTACTCACCGGAAAGATCGGTCCTTGCGCCAAACCCAAGATGAATTGCAAGGCGATCATGGCGATGAGCAGTACGGTGCCCCGGAATAGCACGGGGGCCAACGGGGTCAGGGCAGTGGCGAGAAAGGCCACGGCGCCGATGAGGGGGAAGCCCCAGCGCGCCCCGAGCCGCTGGCCCAGGACCCCGCCGGGAAATTGGAACAATGCGTAGCCTAAGACGAATGCCGACTCGAGCCAGCCTATCTGCACCTGCGAGAAGTGCAGGTCGGGCATGATGCGTTCGGCCGCAACGGTCAGGCCCTTCTGCTGGAAGTAAGCGATGAAACCGAAGGCCAACAGGAAACCGTAAATCCGCCATCGGATCCGGTGCGTCATCCTGCATCTGGCCCCAGCCGCTCGGTGACGTAGCGGCGGATGTCCAGGCTGAAATCTTCCATGGGGGCATAGTAGCCGTGCGTGTGGACGCGCGATTGCATTCCGCGTTGCACCGACTCGCAGATGATCCAATCCTGCCGATTGGTGATGTCCCAGAATTCCACCGCGTCGTTCGGATCATAGTCCGGTTGCGCCATGGCCTCGGGTTCGAACAGGAAGTGGCACGTGATGTCGGTGCGCTCGGGTCCGCGCGGCTCGAGCATGAAGGCCGCGACATGATCGCAGGCGAGACTGACGAACAGATTGGGATAGATCACCTCGCCCTTGTGGCGCGTGCGTTCGTCCTCGTTCAAGTCCGGGAAAGGCCGGCGGGTGGTCGTGCCGCTGTGCGTGAAGGTGTAAGCGCCGTCGCGGTGCGCGATGCCGCGCGACCAGTCGAGCGCGCCGCCGCCGGCGGCGCGAAACGCCGGCACCACAGCACACAACTCCGGATGCACGCCGCCGCAGTGATAGCACTCGTTGTAGTTTTCGCAAATGGCCTTCCAATTCGCCGCGACCTCGTAGCGGATGGAATGGCCGATGCGCAGCGCACTCAAGGGATAGCGCGCGGTGCGCGCGGCGATTTCGCGCAATTGCGAAAGCAGCGGCCGCGCGTCCTCGGGCGTCAAGTGCAGGAACACGAAGCCGCCCCAGGTCTCGACCGCGACCGGGTACAGGCTGATCGACCCCTTGTCGAATCCCGGCGTGTCGGCCATATGCGGGGCGGCGATCAAGCGGCCGTCCAGGTCGTAGGTCCACTGGTGATATGGGCACACGATGCTGCGGCCGGCAGCGACCCCGCCCTGCACGGCCATCCCCGGGGCGGCGGCGGCGCCGGCGATGCGGCACAATTGCGCGCCGCGGTGACGGCATACGTTGTAGAAGGCCCGCAGCGCTCCGCTTGTGTTGCGCAGCAACAGAATGCTCTCACCGGCGACGTCCAACACCTTATGGTCGCCCGGGGCCGCGAGTTCTTCCTCGCGTCCCACGCACAGCCACTCGCGCGCGAAAATCCGTTGCCTCTCGAGCTTGAAAATAGGCGCATCGCAATACCAACTCGAGGGCAAGGTGCGCTCGAGCCCCGCAATGGGTGCGACTTCACTGCTCATCGCCGAGACCCCGTGTAGATGTGCGGTTCGCCCGCCACGATGGGTGCATCGCGCTTGTACAAGAGCGCCTGTGGATCGTGGTCGAATTCCCGAGCATAACGGTGCCCGCTGTAAACGGCATGCACAATTGCGCCCGGCGCCAGCGCATCGCCGATCCGATCCACCGCTTCGATGCCGGCCGCAGCCCAATCGGACTGACGGGCGAGCAGAGCGTCGTAGAGCTCGCTGTGCGCCAGGCGCGCCCCGACCACCACGAGCGATCGGCACGGCAAACGTTGCTCGGCGCCGCTGAACAAGTTCGCGATGATGAGCTCGCCGGCTTCGAGATCCTTCACAAGCGAGAGGGTGTGCAACGTGATCCCGGCATGGGCAAGCGCGCGGTGCACCTGGGGCTGCTCATTGGTCATGATGGTCCAGGCCGAGGCATGCCCCGCCGGCGTGACATAGCTCACCGCCGCGCCGCCGCGCGCCAGCCTTTCCGCCAGGGCGCCCCCCATGTAGTAGTTGTCGTAGTCGAACACGACGATCGGGCCTTCGATGTGGGCGCCCGCCGCCACGTCGTCGGGCGTGAACACATTCCCCGTATCGCGCGCGGCGACCGGCAATTCCAAAGGCGAGTAGAGCATGCGGGTCCAGCGCGCGCCGGTGGCAATCACGATGCGCCGGTGCTCGAGCCCGAGAATGTCATCCACGGACAAGCGATTGCCCGGGAACAACGTCACGTGGTCGAGCTTTGCCAGCTGGCCCAAGCGCCAATCGAGCACGCGGCCCCAGCCTTGCAGTCCGGGAAGAGATGTCTCAAAGCGCAGCCGGCCGCCAAACTGGCCCTGCGCTTCCGCCAACGACACATTGCAGCCGCGCCGCGCCAGAGTGAGCGCGCACTCCAGTCCCGCCGGGCCGCCGCCGACGATGAGCACGTTGGCCTTGCTCGCCGACTGCTCGAAGCGCTCGGGATGCCAGTCGCGGCGCCATTCCTCGCCGACGGTGGGATTTTGCGTGCAGCGCACCGGCACGCTGTCGTGCCAGCTCGAAATGCAGATGTTGCAGCCGATGCACTCGCGGATGTCGTTCTCGCGCCCTGCATCGATCTTGCGCGGCAAGAACGGGTCGGCGATCGAAGGCCGCGCCGCGCCGATGAGATCGAGAACGCCGCGCTTGATTTGCGACACCATGGTATCCGGCGAGGTGAAGCGGCCGACTCCCACCACCGGCTTCGCGGTGAGGCGTTTCACGAAGTCGATCACCGGTTCGTGGCTGCCCTCCGGCGTGAAGCGCGACGGCGCGCAGTCGGTGGGACTGGAGTCCATTTTAACGTCCCACAAATCCGGCGCATCGGCGAGCAGCGCCACCACTTCGTGCGCCTCGGACGCGGCGTTCGCACTCGCCCGGGCGCGCAGTTCCTCGAGGCTGATGCGCAGCGCCACCGCGCAGGTGTCGCCGACCGCATCCTTGGTAACCTCGATGAGTTCGCGTACCAGACGCACGCGGTTCGATACCGAACCACCGTATTCATCGGTGCGCAGATTCCACTCCGGCAGCAGAAATTCATAGGGCAAATAGCCCATGCCGGCATACACGTACACAATGTCGAAACCGGCGCGCTTCGCCTTGCGCGCCGCTTCGGCCTGCCAGCGAAGCAGATTCCTGATGTCGGCCCTGTCCATGGCTTTGGAGCGTTGATTGCCCATGAAGCCCACGTGAGTCGCCATCCACGACAGGCCCGAGGGCGACAGCGGCGGCAGCCGGCTGGTTTTGTTCGATACCGAACCGCCGCCGTGCCACAACTCGATGCCCGCGAGCGCCCCATGCGCATGCACTGCATCGGTCATGAGCGCATGCGAGCGGATATCGTTGTCATCCCAGAGCGTTGCATACGGCAGCGGCGAGTCGTCGGCGCTCGGATGAATCGAGACATAGCCGGTGCACACCACGCCCCAGCCGCCTTCGGCTTTGGTGCCGCGAAACCCCGCGCGCATGCGCGGCATGGTGTTGGTCATGCCGCTCGCGTGGGGTACGGCATAAAATCGGTTCGGCGCGGTGACCGGTCCGATGCGCACGGGCTCGAACAGAATGTCGTAGCGGGGTTGGCGCATCAAGGCTGCAGGCGCGTCGCGCTCCAGGCGCCCGCGGGCAGGCTGCGCGTCCAGCGGGCGCGGTCGTGGATGCGAAACTCGCCTTCCACCCATAATTCGACGGCGTCGGCGCGCAGGCGGAAACCGCCCCAATTCGGCGGCCGCGGAACATCCACGGTGACGTTTTCGGGCTCCGGGGAGCCAGGCCCGCCATAGGGGATCCCGAAGCGTCTCGCCTGGGCGGCGACCGCCGCCTTGAGATCGTCGCGGGATGCCAGGGGCTGGCTTTGTTGGCTGGCCCAGGCGCCCAAGCGGCTCTGCCAGACGCGGGTCTGAAAATAGGCGTCGTTCTCGGCGCTCGACAGCACTTCGACCTGGCCCTCGACGCGCACCTGGCGATGCACATGATCCCAATGGAATACCGCCGCGGCGCGCGGATTGCCCTGCAGCTCGGCGCCTTTGCGCGACCGGTAGTTGGTGTAGAACAGGATGGAGCCGGATTCGGCCGCGATTTCCTTGCACAGCACCACGCGCGCCGAGGGCTGGCCGTGAGCGTCCACGGTCGCCAGCACCATGGCGTTGGGGTTTGGTTGCGCGGCATCATTCCAGGCACGGGCCAGCCATTCTGCCGCGACCTCGAGCGGATTGCCCGGCAGGGGTTCCGGTAGATTTTCGGTCCAAAATGTCTTTTTCTCTTGGGTCATACGAGAATGGTACTGCGCCAGCATCAATATGGGGCCTTGTTGCATGAATCTGGATGAACTGCGGTCCGAGTTGACCGAACTCGATGGGCAGCTGTTGGATCTGGTCGCCCGCCGCCAGGCGCTCAGCCAGAAGGTGGCGGCCGTGAAACGGGCCAGCGGCCGGGCCACGCGCGATTTCGCCCGCGAGCGCGAGGTCATCTTGCGCGCGCGCACCGCGGCGCAGCGCTTAGGGATTTCGCCCGACTTGGCCGAATCGCTGTTGCGGCAGCTCATCCAGTCCTCCCTGGCGACCCAGGAGCAGGCGCGCGTGGCCGCCCAGGCGCACGGCAGCGGCAAGCGCGCCCTGGTAATCGGCGGCCGCGGCAAAATGGGTGGCTGGTTCGCGGAGTTCCTGGCGAGCCAGGGCTTCCGGGTGACCGTCGCCGATCCGGCGGAGGGGCCGCCGGGATTCGATCAGGTCTCCGATTGGCGGATGGTGACCCTCGACCATGATTTGATCGTGCTGGCGACGCCGCTCCGCGCGACCGCGGAGTTGCTGCAATCCCTCGCTGAGCGCGCGCCGCGCGGCCTGATTTTCGATTTAGGCTCGCTGAAGACGCCGCTGCGCGCAGGGCTGCATGCGCTGGTGAAGGCCGGCTGCCGCGTGACCTCCGTGCATCCCATGTTCGGGCCGGACACGGAATTACTCTCGGGCCGCCACGTCATATTCATTGATTTGGGCGACAAGCAGGCGCTGGCCGAAGCGCAGGAGCTGTTCGCGTCGACCATGGCGGAACGGGTGGTCATGGACCTGGACGAACATGATCGTCTGATCGCCTACGTGTTGGGATTGTCGCACGCGCTCAACATCGCGTTTTTTACGGCGCTGGCCGACAGCGGCGAGGCTGCGCCGCGGCTGGCAAAATTGTCGAGCACCACGTTCGATTCGCAATTGGAAGTGGCCAGCCGCGTCGCCTCGGAAAGTCCGGAGTTGTACTACGAAATACAAAGCTCGAACGAATACGGCGGCGAATCGCTGCTGGCCCTGCAAAAAGCGGTGCAGCGATTGGTGACGGCGGTGCAGGACAAGAACTCGAGCGAATTCGCCGCGCTCATGACCCGCGGCCGAGCATATCTCGACGTGCGCGCCAGCGCGCGCCCGCAGACCTGACCTCGAGGAGTTCGCCATGCTCGACGCCGATGATCCGAGTCAGGAGAACGAAGCGCTGAAGAAGCGCATCGTCGAATTGACCGCGGAGGCGGCCAACAACGAGACCATCTTGAAGCGTACCCAGGCGCGCGAACTGACGCTGCTGCGCGCGGACAGCTTGTCGCAACTCCTGCACGCGATGGTGGACGGCCTGCGCGAGTCCTACTCCCTGGACGCGGTCAGCGTCGTATTGGTCGATCCGCAGCACGAGATCCGTCATTTGTTGATCGCCGGCGGCGACCGGCCGGAAGAGTTCAAGCAGATATTCTTCGTGGATTCTCTGGTTGGCCTGGCGCCGCAGCTCGCGGTGCTGCACAAGCCCTGGCTGGGGCCTTACGTCGGCGCCGATCATCATTTGTTGTTTTCGGGAGCCGCCAATCTCAAGAGCGCGGCGCTGTTGCCCTTGCCGCGCAAGGATAGGACCACGGGGGCGCTGTGCTTCGCCAGCCGCGATGCCGCGCGCTTCACGCGCCACCACGCCACGGATTTTCTGGCGCATCTCGGCGCCGTCGCGGCCGTTTGCATCGAAAACGCGGTCAATCGAGCGCGTCTGCTGCGCGCCGGCATCACGGATTTTCTCACCGGTTGGCACAATCGACGCTACCTGCAGCAGCGCCTCAAGGAGGAGCTGGCGCGCGCGCAGCGGCGCGGCGGCACCATCGCCTGCCTGATGATCGATATCGACCGCTTCAAGAGCATCAATGACGGCCATGGGCACCTCGCCGGGGATGCGGCGCTCAAGGAGGTCGCACACCGCGTCGAGGGCCA
>Ga0182024_10011870_pt1 | contig 17377 bp, 10 predicted proteins | sample P32metaG_FD_120480 | JGI IMG/M metagenome (GOLD analysis project Ga0182024, IMG submission 120480) | Permafrost microbial communities from Stordalen Mire, Sweden - P3-2 metaG (Illumina Assembly) | ecosystem: Environmental > Terrestrial > Soil > Wetlands > Permafrost | place: Sweden: Stordalen...
AGTCCGGGAATCACGTGCTGCCCGGTGTCGAGAACCCGGCAAGACGTGTCGATCGCCACTCCGCCCATGCTTTTGCGCGTAATCGGGAAAAACTGGATCGCGTAAAACGGCGCCTGGAGGATTTTAGTCGGCTTGTAGTCCTTGCCGGGGCCAAACCGTCCGAAATCGCTGTCGACTCCGCCGTCGACCAGTCTGTCGTAACGGGCGACCGTTTCGGCCAGGGCGGCCGGAGGCATTCCGATCTTCCGGGCGAGCTCCTCGAGCGTGGGCGCGCTCTTGACGAGCTCCGGATTGCTGAAGATCCATTTTTCAATCTCCTTAAAATCGCCCCAGTCGGAGCCGGCGATCCAGAAGTTATGCTTGGACGCGTCGTCAAAAATGCTCCAGTAGCTGCCGCCCTCCTGCTTCAGGATGATGGGCAGGCTGTATCTCCAGTTGGAGCGCTCATTCATGAAGCGCACGCCGTCGGCGTTCACCATGATGGCGGCGGAATTATTCGCGTTGAGTCCGCGGCCCGAGCCCGGAAAGCGCGGGTCGGGCAGCCCCGTGATCAGGTTCTCCTGATGGTCGAGACGCGACAGCTGGGCCCCGGCGGCCTGCGCGAGCTTGAGGCCGGATCCGACCGAGTTAACGCCGGAGCCAAGGAGAAAGCGCTTTGGAAACGGCATGCTGGTGGTCCAAAACTGGCGCACCATGTCGAGGTTGTTCTGAAACCCGCCGGTCGCCAGCACGACCACCCGCGCGCGAATTTCGAGCGGCTCGCCGGTGCGCAGATTCGTTGCCGCGATTCCGACGATGCGCTTGCCGTCGTTGAGAAGACGGTCCACGCGGGCATTCCGGACGAAGGTGATGTTCGGGCTTAGCAAGCACTGCCGGTAAATCGGGCTGACAAGCGCGATCCCGCGGCCCTTGGTGCGGTGCAGCCGTGCGATGCTGTTCCCGTCCGGCGCGCCGATCATTTCGAAGGAGACACCCATCGCCGTCACCCAGTCGTAGATCATCGGCTTCGATTCGTTCACATAAATGCGCACCCAGTCGGCGTTCGCATCCTTGCCCCACGTGAGGAAATCATTGATCGCGACATCCACGGAGTCCTTTACGCCGTGCGCCTCCTGGTAGGGCGTTCCCGTCATGTTGAGATCGCCCGTGGCCATGACGGCGTGGCCGCCGAAGACCGAGGACATGTCGACGACCGTCACCTTTGCGCCGCTCTGCGCTAACTCCCAGGCGGCCGACAGGCCGGAGATGCCGGAGCCGACGACGACGGCATCGGGAGTTGCGGCCGGCGCGGCCGGTTGCCCATCGGTGACCAGGGCGACGGTCAGGCCGGCCGCAAGCGCTGCGCTCCCGCCGGCCCAGATGAGTCTGGTGCGAAGGGTCACGATGCCGATTCCAGGGGCCGGCCTACTGTTGCTGGCGCACCCACTTTTGCACGCGCCACCCCTTGATCTCCGCAGTGTAGATGCTGCCGTCCGCCGGATCGAACGCGATGTCGTGCACGTAAGTGAGCTTGCCCGGCGCCGTCCCATACGAACTCAACTGCCCGAGCACCTCTCCATCCAGGCTCAGCTTTATGACGCGGTCGTACTTTCCGTCGCACATGTAGATCGCGTTTTCCTTGGCGACATAAACGAGCCCCCATGGGGCTCCGATATTGGTCCACTTGGTGATGAACTTGCCCGTTTCATCGAACACCTGCACCCGCTGATTGGAGCGGTCCGCGACGTAGACGAGGCCTTTCGAATCGATTACCACGTCGTGAACCAGGTTAAACTGGCCGTCCCCGGTGCCCTTCGTGCCCCAGTGCCGGACGTAGTAGCCGTCGGGTGTGAATTCGACGATCCGCGCATTCACATAGCCGTCCGAAACGTAAAAGTTGCCGTCGGGGCGGAAGCAAAGGTTGGTGGGCTGGTTAAATGCATCCTTTGCGTCATTATTGCCGGCCACTCCCTGGCGATTGCCGAGGACCATGAGAATGCGCCCGGTCTCCGGATCGACCTTGAAGATCACATGGCCCTGGACGTCCACGCACCACAGGTTGCCGTCGGGGCCGACGCGAATTCCATGCGAGGAAAGCACCCGAAAGGTCTGGCTCGTGAAGCAATGGAGCATTTTGCCCGAGCGGTCGAACTCGATGAGCGGCCAGCTTCCGCGGTTGAACACCCAGACGTTGCCATTTTTGTCCAAATCGACGCCCGAGCATTCGCCGAAGTTCATGCCCGAAGGCAACTGCGGCCAGGCGGGATCCACCTTGTATGGCAGTTCGGGGCCGCTTTTCAGCTTGGCAACCTCCTCGGGGTCTGGACGTTCGGTCAGGCGGCCGAGAATTGGAGGCATGGCGGGCGGCGGCAACGGCACGGGCGACAATTGGGCGATGAGCGAAGGCAGGCAGGATAGGAGGCCTGTGGTGATTGCGAGCAGACGTGTCTTCATAAGCATTGGGGCTTCAGTGGGGCGGGCAGGGAGGAGCTGGAAAACTGGGGAAAATCCGCGCACATACTGTGCAGACTACGCGGAGGCGGCGGGCAACAACGAAAATTCGCAGGCAACGTACGTAATATGAAGCAAAAAATAACACGCACAAAAGCAATCGAATTCCGGAAAAGATGGTCCGGACGTTCCGAGAAGGCTGGCCCCGCCCAGCCCAGCCGATCAAAGTCCTCAAAAAAAGCCATGCCCGCTCCATTCCAACGTCTGGACCACATCGCGATCATCGTGCGCGACACCGATGAAGCGCTCTCATTTTATCGCGACCGGCTCGGTCTGCCCTTGCTTTTCAGCCAGGTGCTGCCCGACGCGCCGATCCGGCTCACCCATCTCGACACCGGCACGGGGGTGGACCTCCAGTTGGTGCAACCCCTGAGTCCCGAGCACCCGCTGAGCGCCTGGCTGCAGAAGCACGGCGAGGGGCTGCAGCACCTCTGCTTCAAGGTTGATAGCGTGGCCGAATCAATGAAGACGTTGCCGGGCCTCGGCCTTGCGGTGCGAGACAAGGCGCCGCGTTGCGGGCCGAACGGCCGCGCAGCCGCTTTTCTCGATCCTCTCGCAACCCGGGGCGTGCAGCTTGAGATTACGTCGGAACCGATCGCCCGCTGAAACTGCGAAAGCCGCTCACCTGGCCTTGCCCGATGGAAGCGGCAGATCGTCCGGGAGATTCGGCAAAATATAGTTTGTCAGGTCGCAGCGATCCAGGGCCCGGATGCCCTCGACAATGCATCGGGCGTTCAGTATCGCGCCCTCCCAGTCGGTGTGCTCGGTCTCTTTTTCGGGAAACAAGGTTTGTGTAACCGTCGCCTGGCCGGCCGCATCGTATTTTTGGGCGATCGATTCGCCGGCATCCACGAAAAACGCGTTCTCCTGCTTTGCGGCCGCCGTGTCCCATTCCGCAAAATTCGTCGAGCGCGCCACCTTCCCGTCCTTCCAGGTATTCTTCGGGTCGGGGGAAAGGACGATCTCGCATACGGCGCCCTTTGCCCGGGCATCCGTTATGAATTTGCGGATGTACCATCCGTAGGTGTGAACGACCTCGTGCTTTTTTGTCAGCATATTGTCGATCTCCTGGGTTTCGTCTCCGTTTCCTTTAAGCGTGCCGCGGGCGCGTTGAGCATCGTTCACCGGGCTGGAATCGTTGCTGCCAAACTGAATGAGGAGGTAATCGCCCCGTTTCATGTCTGCCAGCACGTGGTCCCAAAGACCCATGGATTGGTAGGTCCGGGTGCTCGTACCGCCGAGCGCGAAGTTGACGACGTTGATCCGGCTCCGATCAAAGAACGAGGCGATGGGATTGCCCCAGCCCCACTGGCCGTCGTTGCCGGAATCATGGCCGTTTCGGACAGCTGAGGCGCCGACGATCCATAGAGTCGGAAGATCGGGGTTTAGCGAATAGCTGGCCCACCACGGTGACACCTTTGGGGCTGGCGGCGGCGTCTGGGCGAAGGCCATGGCCGGGAGCATGCCGGCGACGACAAGCAATGCATGGATTTGTATTTTATTCATGAAATTTCCGGGGAAAGGGGTGCCTGATCCTGCTCAAGGCGCGGCCGCGGCGATTATCACGCTCGCGCTCTCGAGTCCGGGAGCGGAAGCCGTGAGCGTGATCTGGCCGGAAGCGGCCGAAGCCTTGATAAACGCAATGCACCGTCCGTCGTACGCCCGGCGCTGGGACGCCTGGAACAACTCGTGGCTCGAGTGATCCGCGTTATCAACTGCGGCGAGGAATCCGGAACCGGCTACTTGGAAACTGATCGGATCACTCGCATTCGGAACGACGACTCCATTTTCGTCGGCCACCGTGACCGTCACCGCGGCGACCGAGTCAAAGCCGGGCACGAGCGTTGGGTGGTCGGTTTCGAGCGCGATCTTGGCGGCCCGGCCGGCGGTGCGAAGCTCATCGGTTGCGACAACCTGGCCATTGTTTGAAGCAACGGCCTTCAGACTTCCTGCGGCATACGCCACTTTCCAAGTCCGAGGCGAAGCATCGGCTGGAAGCGGCTGGGTTCCGAGCGACTGGCCGTTGAGGAACAGCTCGACTTGCTGGGCATTGCTGTAGACCTCGACGTTCTCGTCATGGGCGGCGGTGTTGGCAGGCGTCCAGTCGACAAAGACCTCGGGACCCCGCGGACGATTGGCGGCGGCCGCCGGCGTGTACCCCGGATCTCTCGGCGGCGGAGCGGCCGCCTGAACGCGGCGGACGATATTCACGACCGGTTGGTCGCTCCACCAGCTCTGCGTCTCATAGGCTTGGGGATGCGGGAACCCGGTCCGGTCGATCAGGCCCGAACTGGAGGACGTTAGCGGCCAGGCGCGGGATTCCCCGAGATAGTCGATTCCGGACCAAAGGAACTGGCCGGAGTACGGCGCATTGTCCCGCATAGCTAGCCATCCGGCACGGTCCTGATGATTTTCAGTGCCGATGATGATTCGGGAGGGTTTGGCGGCGTGCGCGGCCAGGAGCTCGGCGTCGCGGTAGTTCGTGCCGATGACATCGAGGAGATCGGCCAGACCGTCTTCGTAGTCGTGGGTTCTTTCCGGCTGAAGGATCGCCTGCGTCACCGGCCGGGTGGGATCGTTCTCGTGGAAGACCGCGATCAGGCCGGAGAGTATCTTCTTCGACAGTTCCGCGTTTGGAGTGTCGTGGATTTCGTTGCCGGCGCTGTATAGGATGATGCTCGGATGGTTTCGGTCGCGGCGCACCGTGTCACGGGCGTCGATCTTGGACCAGTCATTGAAGTACACGTGATAATCGCCGATATTTTTGCCCACCGTCCAGCAATCGAACATCTCGTCCATCACGAGAAGGCCCATCCGGTCGCACAAGTCCAGGAATCCGGGGTCGGGCGGGTTATGCGCCGCGCGGATTGCATTGGCCCCGAGCCCCTTGAGAATCCTCAGCCGGCGCTCCCATACATCCAGCGGCACCGCCGCTCCGAAAGCGCCGCCATCGGCGTGCACGCAGACCCCTTTTATTTTGATGTTTTTGCCATTGAGCCAGAAGCCGGTGGCCGCCTCGAAATGCGCATCGCGAATTCCGAAGGAGGTTCGACAGTCGTCGACCGACGCGCCGCCGACGCGCACTCGGCTCACCGCCGAATAAAGCTGCGGATGATCCAAATCCCAGAGTTTCGGGCTGGATACCGTCAGGTCCTGCTGAAAATCGGCGGTCTGGCGGGCCGCGATCTTCTGCGGAGCACTCTCGACCGTTCCCACGCTCTGGCCCTGGTCGTCGAGCAGATCGACCTGAACGGTCGCCTCGCATTCCGTCGCCGACTGGTTGACGACGGTGCTCTGGACGTGGACGACTGCTTGATCGGCCGACACCTTCGGGGTGGAGACAAATAGGCCGCCCTGGTCGATATGGACGGGATTTACGACTATCAGCCGCACATTCCGGTAGATGCCCGAGCCGGCAAACCAGCGTGACGCGGGCTGGTCGGCGTTGTTGACGCGGACCGAAAGGACATTGGACGCGTTCTCGCCGAGCTTGGCGCGGGGTGTGATCTCGTAGCGGAAAGTGACGTAGCCGTAGGGCCTCCGGCCCAAGTGCGCATCGTTGATCCAGACATCGCTGTTCTCCATGACTCCGTCGAATTCGACGAAGATCCGGCTTCCCGCCAGATTCGCCGGCAGCGTGAAGTGCTTCCGATACCAGCCGACGCCAGTCGGCAGGAAGGCCCCGAACCCGCCCGCTGGGTTCAGCGCGTCGAAAGGCCCTTCGATGCCCCAGTCGTGAGGCACATTCAGCGCACGCCAGGCGGAGTCATCAAAGGCCGCCCTCTCAGCCCCGGCGAAGTCGCCGCGGCTGAACCGCCAGCCAGCGTCCATCGAGATTATCTGGCGGGCCTGATCGGCGGCGAAAACGGACGGGAGGAGGCCCAGCCAGACTCCGCCGCCTGCGAGAACAAGGGAAAGAAATCGTTTCATGGTGCGGGGTTGTTTATCGTCAGGGATGCGGGGCGAGCGTCTTCTGGAGCCAGGCGACGACCTCGCTCTTATAGTCCGGCGCGATCTTCTCCCAGCCGATCATTCCGTGGCCTCCTCCGTGGATCGTGAGCAGGTCGCAAGGGACGCCTAGGGCAAGGAGCTTTGCTCGGAATTCGACATCCTTCTGGATATCTACTTTCGGGTCGGCGTCGCCGTGCACGAGAAGAAACGGCGGCATCCCTGGATTGAGGTGGGCGCCGGCAGAGGCATCCCAGAGGATCCGCGTTGCCTTGTCGTCGAGCTGCGTGAAGCCGAAAAGCTTCCACGCGTTGCCGCCCGGGCCCTCCTTTTTCGCCTGGGCGACCATGTCATAGACGCCGTAGAAGGAGACCACCGCGGCGACCTGCGTCGATTTGTCCGCCCGCGCCGCCGCCAGATCGACCATATGTCCGCCGGCCGATTCACCGGAGATCGCGATTCGGTCCGGATCGACGTGATACTCGGCGGCATGCGCCTTGACCCAACGGATCGCCGACTCGAGATCGTCGATGCAGGCCGGATAAAGGTACTTGGGCGCCAGCCTATAGTTGATCTCAAACCAGGCGAATCCGGCACGGGACAGCGGGTCATCCATCGGCGCTATATAGGCCTTGGTCCTGCCACCCGATTTGTCGCCGGTGTTCCAGCCGCCGCCATGCACCAAGATGACGGCGGGAAAGGGTCCAGAGCCATCGGGCACGAATGCATCGAGGCGGAGGCTCACGCCGCCGACATTGGCATATTCGATGTCTTTGGTAAGGTCCGCGCGGATGGCGGGGCAGATTGCCAGCAATAGGCCGAGGGTGAGGAATTGTTTCATGGTCAGGGTGCAATCGCGTTTCGAATCAGCGCCAGCCGCCCCGGCGCCCCCGAGAACAAACCGTCCGGGTACGTCCGATACTTCGCCATATGTTCGTAAATCCCGGTCTCGTCGTACAGATTCAGCCCCAACCCGGCGATGAACTGCAGCCGTAGGTTCCGGTCGTGGTTGATCTGCGCGTCGGCAATCCACGGGCGGAGCATCGGTTCGTTGCCGGCGAAGGTCGAAAAAAGCTGTGCCGCGTTATCGAAGCCGACCTCACGCAGCGACGCGGCGACCTGCGCGTAGCGTGGGCTCTCAAGCCGCTTCTGAATTGCGTCGACGTCGATCTTCATCGGCGCGCCGCCCTGCTGGCCCACAAGCACAAGATCGTAGCCGGCGCCGTCGACCGTGTTGGCAAAGACCAAGCCATTGGGAAAGGCCTGGAAGAATGTGGCTATCTCGCTCTTCACCCCCGCCTCGTTGCTTTCGTAAAGCTGCACAAAGAGCGTCATGATGCCGCCCGGACTCAGGTGCTGCTTCACCACGTCGAAGAACTCCTGTGTGTACAGAGTGGCGGCGCCTTTCACCCAGGTGTCGAGGGGATCGGACGTTACCGCGTCGAATTTCTCCTTCGACGTAAGGATGTAGTGGCGCGCGTCGTCGATCTCGACATGCACCTTGGGATTGGTGACGACGTTGAAATTGTAGGGGCCGAAGTATCGGGACGCCGCTTTTGGAACAAGCGGTTCGATCTCGGCGATGGTCTCGCGCTCGAGCGCGGGGTCGATGCTGGCCGCGCCCGCGGTGATTCCCGCGCCGCACCCGATCACGAGCACCCTCTTTGGATCAGGCGGAAGCAGCGTCGCTAGGTGGCCCATCATCCTTTCGATCCGCATATCCTGCGGCTCGCTCGACGCCTGCACCTTTCCGGCATTGTGATAACAAAGGACGCCGTCCTCCATTTGCGACACGGCTATCGACGCGGTCATCCCCTCGCCCATGTATAGGAAATCGTTCGCGTTCTCGAGGCGCGAGGCGAACCAGCGGCCATAGCCCACGAGGAGCGGCGGCACCGGCGGCACCGCCTTAACAAGCAGCGTCGCGGCAATCAGGGTCACTGCGCCGATCGCTAAGCCGCGCATTTTGCCCCTGATATTTGCCACGTGGCCGGCGGCCGCCGGGATTAAAACGAGCAGCGCGCTCACGGCCGCGATGACAATGAGGATCCTCTGGGCCCACTGCGTGCCAAACCAGGCGATGATGGCCAGGCTTCCCGCGAGGGCGCCCACGATCCCGCCCACCGTGTTGGCCGCGTATACCCTGCCGACCATCCGGCCCGGATCTTTTTCACCGCGGCCGATTGCGGCCAGCGCGAGCGGGAAACTAGCGCCCCACAAGCAGGCCGCCGGCAGCACGACAAAGAGACAGCGCACAAGATCGACCTGGAATGCGGACTGCGGGTTGGTCGCAAGGTCGGGTCGGACGGGCCAGTAGGGCAGCAGCCTCGTCATCGCGTAGGCGGCCCACGCAATCGCCACGGTGAGCAGCAGCTGACAGATCCCGAGGGCGGCGCGCGGTCTGCGCGAAGTGCGGGAGATCACCGCGCCGGCGCCGCCGCCCAATCCAAGTCCGACGAGGAATGCCGCGAGAATGAGTGAGAAAGTGTAGGTCGTCGCGCCGAGCAGGAGCGAGAGGATGCGCGTCCAAACGGCCTCCGCCGCGAGGGCGGTCATGCCCGAGAGGCAAATCGTCACGTACACCGGCCAAGTGCCGGCTGGGATCGAATCGCGCGGTTCGGCGTCCAAATTGACTTCCGGCTTTTCGACGGCCGGTTCGTGCGCGGTATGCCGCGACAGGAGGAGCCCGGCGACTGCCACGAGAGCATTGACGGCGACCGCGACGTACGTCGCCACGGCCATGTCGTGCACGCGGAGGAGATAAAAGCCTGCGAGGAGGCAGCCCAATACTGCGCCCCCGATGTTGCCGCCGTAGAAAAATCCGAGCCACGAAACCCCCTCGGGGGTCGTCTCCACCCAGCGCGAGACGGCCGGCAGCGTCGCCCCCATCAGAAACGTCGGCGGCAAGAGGCAGATGGCGCAGAACAATCCGCGCAACAAAAGGTCGGCTGTCCCGTGCAGCGCGATCGCGAAGTACAATCCGCCCGCGTACGGCAGCCCCCAAAGCACGAGCAACCCGAATACTCCGATGCCCGCCTCGAGCATCGCGTACACGCGAAGCGGATGCCGGCGCGCCGAAACGAAGCGCGCGAGGTAGAGGCTCCCGAGGCACATTCCGCCCATGAAAGTGCCGAGCAGAACGGCCAGCGAGACGGCGGCCGAGCCGATGATGAGGCTCAGGAGCTGAAACCAGACGATCTCATAGATGAGCGCGGCGCACCCGCTGCCGATGAAAAGCAGCATGAGCAGCCGCAGGACGCGGCGCTTTGGCCCGATGCCCGGGGGCGCGACAGGGGTATTCGAGGCGGAGGGAGAGGGAGCGCTCGGCTGCATGGGGCGGCGAGAAATTTCTCGAGAATGGACGGGACGAGGCAGGGGTTTTGGCCTGCATTCATCACATTTGTGATGAATGCAGGCTAGGAAGCAAAAAGAGCGAGACGCGGTGGCTGCAAAAAGGGAACATCAAAAGTGCGGCGCCCCACCGTCATTTTGTTTGCGACGCGCCGCCGCAACGGCCCGGGAAACCTGTCGGGCGCGGCCGAGGGCCAGCGCAGCGAAGATCATCACCCATCGCTTGGGATCGGAGGATTTGCTTCTCATGGGAAGCGGATAATATGTCGTCTCCTCTCCGCCGCGAGATAGAAGCAGCGCCCCGCCCTTCCCGCCTTGGCCTCCCAGGCTGTTTGCGCAACGATCCCCTTTATGCCCGATATCACCCGCCGCAGTTTCATCAAAGCTTCCGCCCTTGCCGGCACCGCCGTGACGCTTGGCGAGATCGCCCTGCGTCCGGCCCGCGCAGCGGAGCCGTCATCCGAGCCTCAGACCAGCCCGTCGTGGGCGGACAAGCCCATGCGCTGGGCGCAACTGACGCTTGTCGAAAACGACCCGGGCACCTTCAGCCCGCAGTTCTGGTTCGACTACTTCCGCAGCACACATTCCGACTCCGTATGCCTGAGCGCGGGCGGCTGCGTGGCGTATTATCCCACGCAAGTCCCCTTTCACCACCGCAGCGCCTGGCTCGGGGACCGGGACGTCTTCGGCGAACTCGTGGACGGCTGCCGAAAGCTCGGCATGGTTGTCATCGCGCGCACCGACCCGCACGCAACGTATGACGACGTGAAGGCTGCCCACCCGGATTGGATCGCCGTGACGGCCGACGGCCAGCCGCGCCGCCACTGGGCATCTCCCGAGATGTGGGTCACCTGCGGCCTCGGCCCCTACAACTTCGAATTCATGACTGAAGTGAAGAAGGAGATCATGTCGCGCTACCGCGTGGATGGCATCTTCATCAACCGCTGGGACGGATCGGGCATGTGCTATTGCGAGCACTGCCGCGCCAACTTCAAAGCCGCAAGCGGATACGACCTTCCTCGAACGAACAACTCGCAGGATTCCGCGCGCCGGGCCTACACCTTGTGGCGCCAGGAGAGGCTTTTTCAATTGTGGCGGCTGTGGGACGCCGAGGTGCGCAAGATCAACCCCGATTCGTGCGTGATCCCCAACACCGGGGGAGGTGCGACGAGTTCACTCGACATGAAGCAAATTGGCGAACTTGCGCCGACGCTCATGGCCGACCGCCAGGCGCGCAGCGGCGTTATTCCGCCGTGGGCCAACGGAAAGAGCGCCAAGGAATTTCGGGCCGCCATGGGGTCAAAACCCATTGTCGGCGTCTTCAGCGTCGGGCTCGAGGAGGCCTACCGCTGGAAGGACTCCGTCCAGAACCCCGATGAAGTCCGCGTTTGGGTCGCCGACGGGATTGCCAATGGAATGCGCCCCTGGTTTACCAAGTTCGGCGGCACGATAAACGACCCGAGGTGGCTCAAGCCGGTCGAGGAAATTTACACCTGGTGTCACGGCGCCGAGAGCTACCTGAGAAATGAGCGCCCGCTTGCGCGGGTCGGTATCGTCTACTCTCAGCAGACGGCTTGGTTTTCCGGCGGCGGGCGCAGCGCGCCGGAAGGCGTCGAAGGTGCGGCGCTCGGCTGGTATCAGGCGCTCATCGAAGCGCGGGTCCCGTTTGAAATGGTGCACGACCGCCTGCTCGACGCCGGGCATCTCGCGCAGTTCAAGACCCTAATCCTGCCGAATATAGCCGCTCTTTCCGATTCCCAGTGCGGGCAGATCCGTGAATTTGTCGCCCGCGGCGGCGGGCTGGTGGCAACCTCCGAGACATCGCTTCACGATGAGTGGGGCGTACAGCGAAAGGATTTCGGCCTCGGCGAGTTATTTGGCGCCACCTGGAAAGGCCGCACCGAGGGCCCGATGCACAATGCCTACCTGCGCCTGGAACACGCAGCTGCTCCGGCGCACCCGTTGCTGGCCGGGCTCGAAGACGCGCCGCGCATCGTCCACGGCGTCTGGCGCGTGGATGTCGCGGTTGTCGCGCCATTGCCCGCCAATCTTCTAACACTGATTCCGTCCTACCCCGACCTTCCGATGGAAAAGGTGTACGCGCGGCAGCCGCGGACGAACATACCGCAGGTATTCCTTCGCGAGGGGCCGGGGGCGGGCCGAGTCGCCTATTTTCCATGGGACATCGACCGCACGTACTGGGAGATCCTGGCCGTCGACCACGGAAAATTGCTTCAAAATGCCGTGGCGTGGGCCACGAACGAAGATCCGCCGGTGACCGTTGCAGGGCCGGGGATGCTCGACGTGACCGTATGGCGCCAGCGGAGCTCGGTCACCGTCCACCTAGTCAACCTGACAAATTCGATGATGATGAAAGGTCCGATCCGGGAGGTGCTCCCCGTCGGGGAGCAAAAGGTGCGGGTGCGCCTGCCCGATGGCTTGAGCGCGCGCGGCCTGAAGCTGCTCGTCGCGGGCACCGCGGCCGAATTCCGCCAGTCCGGCGGATGGGTCGAAGTCACCGTGCCCTCAGTCGGCGTCCACGAAGTCGTGGCAATCGACGTGTGACCGGCGCCCAATGAGGGCTTGGTGGCGCAAGGAAGGGCCCGGGGATCGATGCGCCCGGATTTGTCCCGGCAGTCCGGGCTATGCGAAGATCTTGCTCTTCACGAAGCCAATGCCTGTGAGAACGGCAGCGAAAAGCAACGCCGTCGAAGAGGAATCCGAGATGGGATCCGGCGGACCGTCTTCCTCTCCCGGATCAAGCTCCAATGCCCCGTAACCAGTATTAAGTAACCCGATTTCTCCAGCGGGCTCACTGAAGCCCACATCCGCCCATCCCAGGGATGGGGTTCCGACGCCCATGCTTTCTGTCGAACCCGACAGAATCATCTCAATGGCGTAACTGCCGCCGGAGGTGAGATACGGCTCGGACAACAAATTCAGACTGTACTGATAAATATCGCTCGAACCCCAGGATGTCGGGCCTCCTATGAATGTGCCCGATTCAATATCGGCCAACGTAATGCCGGTTACCAGTGTGGCCAACGAGGGTCCTGTTGGAGTTCCAGTGTCGGGATCGGCATTGAAAAGATAAAATGCAGCCGTCTCACCGTTAGCAGGATTGGGTATTCCATCGGTGACGGCCAATGCCAGGTCAAGCGTAACGGTATCGAGATAGCCGCCGGCACCTGCGCTGAATCCTTGCGCATATGTCTCATCGACACCATTTACCACGCCGTTGACGGCGCTATAGGAAGAGGCTAGGTTATCCACAATGATTGTGTCTGCCCGGGCGACTCCCGCGCCCAAGAGGGCGGCCGAGAGCATTATGATTTTTGATTTCATGGTGAGCTGGTTTTTCTTTTCGCCAACGATCCCCCACCAAGTGCTTCACGTCCATGAGTTTCATGCCCGTATAATTACGTAAACCGATTCCAGCCGTTCCGGCGCCGAGGTCGAAAGTCCGCGCCAAAATATCGAATCTTACACTGCTCATCTTCGTCCTTTCTTCTAACCAAGCTAGCGCTACCCCCTATGATCACCCCAAGGCAGTTTCCGTACCTTTTCGCCCTAGTTTTTGCCTCAGCCAGCCCGGCTCTCCTGGCGCAGCCTGCGACCCCTCCACCCGCTCCGGCCACGGACAACGGCCCGGCGGACTGGATCGATCCCGATACCGGTCATCGCATCATCCGCCTTTCCAAGGAGCGCGGAAGCCGCACCCTGTATTTCCACGACAACTCCTACACCCCCGAAGGCGACAAGCTGATCTTTAACACCCCGAGCGGCGTCGCGGTGGTCGACATCTCGCACCTCGGACAGGAGCCCGTGAAAGTGGACATCGTCGGGCAGGGTGGAGGGGCGATCATGGCCCGGCGTTCGCGCGAAGTGTACATCACGCTCGGCGGCGGCCGAGGCCGGCGCGGGGCTGGAGCCCCGGGAGCCGCCCCGGGTGGTCCAGGCGGCCCTGGTGGACCTGGTGGCCCCGGTGGTCCAGGCGGCGGTTTCGGGCGGGGCCGTGGCGGGCCCGTTTACGCGATCAACGTCGATACCAAAGCCCGACGGATCATTCCCAACGCCGTCAGCACCATCATTAGTTGCGATGAATCCTGGAACTACATCGTCGCCCAGGGCGCCATCGATCCCACCGGGAATACACCTCCGCCAGCCAAACGCGCATATGTCTCGCAGCTGCAGCGGATGTTTCCCGGCAAGCAGTTGAGCGATCTCACCCCTGAACAGCGCTACGCCGTCCAGAAGGAGGAGGGGCTCGCCCGGCGCACACTCGATCCCTCGCCCGCCGCCTACACCTTCATCAATCTCAAGACGGGCGAGCGCAAGACCACCGGCTACCAATACGGGAACCTCGACCATCAGCAGTGGTCGCCCACCGATCCGAACCTGCTGCTCTACGCCCACGAGGGCTCGTGGCACGAAGTCGACCGCACTTGGATCATCGACGCCAGGACCGGCGTGTTTCAGCTGATGCACAAGCGCTCGATGGACATGGAGATCAACGGCCATGAATGGTGGGGCTTCGACGGCAAGATGGTGTGGTTCGACTTGCAGACCCCCCGCAGCCAGGATTTCTGGATCGCAGGAGTGAACATCGACACCCATGTCGAGACCCGGTACCATATCCAGCAGGATTGGTGGGGCATCCACTTCAACAGCTCTCGCGACTACACTCTGTTCGCCGACGACGGTGGAGATCCGACGCAGGTTGCCTTCTCGAACAACGGCATGTGGATCAATGTATTCCACGTCCAGCCCGACGGCACGGTCACCCGCGAGCGTCTGGCCAACATGTCCAAACACAATTACGTCACCGGCCGGGGCGGCATCGAGCCGAACATCTCGATCACGCCCGACAAGAAATGGGTGATCTTCACCTGTAACTCCTACGCCGGCAATCAGGTGTACGCGGCGGAAATCGCCAAATCCGGACAGTAGGGAAAAAGGTTAACCCTTCTTTTGGGCCTGGGCGGCCTTGACTGCGGCGCGCTGCACCGCCTTCGGCTACACGTTTGACGACCCCGCAAATGATGGAGCTTATCAAGCATCCGGCAGACCTGATCCGCAATTGGTGGGAATCCTGTCGTGTCCGCCCCACGCAGGCAGGCGGCACGACAAATTTCCGCGGGCCCGTGGCATTGCTGCTGCTCCTTCTGTTTGTCGGCAGCGGGTGCGCCGCGCTGATCTACGAAATCGTGTGGTTCCAGCTACTTGAGTTTGTGATCGGCTCGACTGCCGTTTCCATTGCGGTACTGCTCGGCACATTCATGGGCGGAATGTGCCTGGGCAGCCTCGCCCTGCCTCATCTTGTGTCCCGGCGGCGCCATCCCTTGCGAGTTTGCGCCCTCTTGGAGTTGGGCATCGGGGCGATGGGCGCGGCAGTTCTGATCGGAATGCCGCACGTAGTCCGGCTCTTCTCCGGAGGCGCCGCGCACGGCCCGGCGGAAATCCTTGCGCGGGGCGCGATCTGTGGCCTGTGCCTGCTGCCGCCGACAATGCTGATGGGCGCGACGCTGCCGGCGATTTCGCGCTGGCTTGAGGCCACGCCGCGGGGAATTTCCTGGCTGGGATATTTCTATGGCGGCAACACGGCCGGAGCCGTGTTTGGCTGCCTGCTGGCGGGATTCTATCTGCTGCGCGTGCACGATATGGCGATGGCGACCGAGACTGCGGCGGTCATCAACCTTTCGGTCGCCGCACTCGGCTTCGTCCTCGCGGCGTGGGCGCCGCACAGCGAGGCGGCGCGGGAGGCACGGGAGGAGTCGGCGCTGGCGCCGGGCGCCGTGACGGTGTATTTCGCCGTCGCTCTTTCGGGTATGAGCGCGCTCGGCGCCGAAGTCGTGTGGACCCGCCTGCTGTCGCTCTTGCTCGGTCCGACGGTTTACACTTTTTCCATCATCCTGGCTGTGTTTCTCCTCGGGCTCGCAATCGGTGGGAGCATCGGCGGCCTGGCGGCGCGCGTTTTCGCGCGCCCGCGCACACTGTTGGCCGGCTGCCAGGCGCTGCTCGCCGTCGCAATCGCCTGGACCGCGTATGAAGCGATAAAGGGCCTGCCCTACTGGCCGGACCACGGGTCATACGCCAACCCTTGGGCTCGATTCCGACTGGACTTCCTCCGCTGCCTTTGGGCGATTCTCCCGGCGGCTTTCCTATGGGGCGCCAGCTTTCCCCTGGCCTTGGCTGCCGCAGCCCGGTCGGGCAGAGACCCGGGACGGCTGGTCGGAGGCATCTATGCGGCCAACACGGTCGGGGCGATTGCGGGCGCGATCGGGTTCAGCCTGCTGATTCTCCCCTGGGCGGGATCGCAGTGGGCAGAGCGGGTCCTGATCGGGCTGGCCGCCGCAGCCGCACTTCTGCTCCTGGCGCAATCGCGACGGGGCCGGCTCGCCTGGATCGGCGCTGTTACGCTCGCAGCCGCCGGCTTGATCGCCGCCGTGCCCCAGACACCAGGCAAACTGGTCGCTTTCGGCCATACGGTTGTCCGCGACGGCGAGTCAGCTCGCATCCTCTACATGGGCGAGGGTATGAATTCCTCGATCGCCGTCAGCGTAACAACGGATGGCGTGCGCCAGTTTCACGTCAGCGGCAAAGTCGAGGCGTCCACCACGGACCTTGACATGCGTCTTCAGCGCATGCTCGCGCAACTTCCCGCCATGCTCCATCCCGGGCCTCGCTCAGCGCTGATCGTCGGCTGCGGGGCCGGCGTCACGGCCGGCGGTTTCGTGGTTCAACCCGGAATCGAAAGGATTGTTATCTGCGATATCGAGCCCTTGGTCCCGCGGGCAGTGGCCCCGTTTTTCTTCGCTGAAAATCACAGTGTCGTTACCGATCCCCGGGTCGAAATCGTTTACGACGATGCCCGCCATTACATCCTGACCACGAAGGAGAAATTCGACATCATTACGTCCGATCCCATCCACCCCTGGGTCAAAGGTTCCGCCTCGCTGTATACCCAGGAGTATTTCGAGATGTGCAAGGAGCACTTGAAACCCGGCGGCATGGTCACCCAGTGGGTCCCGCTTTACGAGAGCGACGAAGCCACGGTGAGGAGTGAAGTCGCGACCTTTTTCCGGGTTTTCCCCGGCGGCACGATCTGGGCCAACGACGACGACGGCAGCGGCTACGACGTCGTCATGCTCGGCCAGAGCGGGCCCGCGCGCATCGACATGGACGGCCTGCAGAAACGCTGGTCGAGCCCGGCCTACAAATCGGCTGCGGCCTCGCTTGCCGATGTGGGTTTTTCCGGCCCGGAGGACCTGCTCGCGACCTACGCCGGCGGGGCCTCCGAATTGGTTCCCTGGCTCGCGGATGCCCAGATCAACCGCGACAGCAACCTGCGCCTGCAGTATCTCGCGGGCCTGGGATTATACAACGGCCTCGAGGCAACCATCTACGCGCACATGCTCGGGTATTTGCAGTATCCGGAGAATATGTTTTTCGGTTCCGAAAAATCGCGGACGGAAATGGCTAGGGCGGTCGCAGACAAAAAAAATCCGACTAATTAGCCCAATTTTGACCAAACTTGCTTTTCGGATTAGGATTAGGGCATGAAGCAGTGCTTTGTACTGCTGCTGGC
>Ga0182024_10011871_pt1 | contig 17376 bp, 12 predicted proteins | sample P32metaG_FD_120480 | JGI IMG/M metagenome (GOLD analysis project Ga0182024, IMG submission 120480) | Permafrost microbial communities from Stordalen Mire, Sweden - P3-2 metaG (Illumina Assembly) | ecosystem: Environmental > Terrestrial > Soil > Wetlands > Permafrost | place: Sweden: Stordalen...
AAGGGTGTCGGTTAAGATGCCGGTGGCGAGATGAATCACGTTGCCAATCAAGCTCATTCCGATGAGCGTGATGAGACCAATGGTGATGCCGCCCGGATAGCGCCGCAAATACGGCCATAGCCCGGCCAGATTCTGCTTGGCAGAGGTCTTCAGCGGTTTGCCCGCGCCCGGCGAATTTGTTGCGGCAGCGCTCATCGCAAGGTGGACCTCGGCGCTTCACCCAATTGCTGCGATTCCGGCAAAAATTTTTCAAAAGCGCGATCCAGAGACTGGTAGCGCTGCGTTTTTGGGTTGTAGCGCACGCCGATGGGCAGAACGTGGGGATCGCTGGTTTTTTCCGGAGTGAAATAGAGTTGCAGACCCTTTACATCATCCTGCTCGAATTGCAATCGCCAAGAGGAGATGGGCTGCACAGGGGTGAGTGCCAACATGCCTCTTTGATTTTTGAGATGCTCATCGCAATGCAGCAGCTCCATCCACTTTCCGTCTCGGTTTTCGGCCACGGAGGCCCGGGAGACGGTTAGACCGGGAACGGTATTGGTGGGCGTCTTGGGAAGCACATTCACCGCCAGGAACTCTTGCTTGCCATCTTTGGCGAGATCTCCGAATGCTAATACTTGGACGTCGCTGCCGAGCAAAGTCTTCGCGGCGCCTTGCACATCGTCGGGGATGGCCGGGGGGGCGGGCTTGGTTTCCGCGGCTCCTGAGGCGCTCTCGGTTTTAGCTGGCTCGGGGCCGAAGCAGCCGGCGAGGATCATGCAGGCGATGGCCACTGCGCCGATCAGAAATCGGCCGGCGGCAGAGCGAGATAGAAAGTGGCCGCTAGCTGCAGCTGCAATCGTTCGCGGCTGATTCGCGGCGTGCGCAATTGTGTTTGGCATTTGCTCGCAGTCTGTCACAAGCTGGGCGCGGCCAGGGTAATCTCGACCACACGTCCCGGCTTCCCGTCTTTTGCTACCGTGCAAAGCACTTCCATCACCTGGGGCACGGCCGCTCCCGCCCAGTCAAAAGCGTAGTACAGCAATTCTAGCTGTTGCCCGTCCTTGGTGGAAGGACTGCGCGAATCTGGCTCGCCGTAAAGTTCCACTACTCGCGAAGCCAATGCATCGGCCACCAGCCCGTGCCCCGTGTGCCACGCGTGTGGGAAGTTCGAGCTGCGCTTAGCCAAGATCGCCTCGCTCGGACTTCGACCCTGCGAAACGCGAATAAATTGCACGACATCAGCCTTGTCTACATCGAGATTTAAGTAAAAAGCCCTGTCGTTTACCTCGAATACCCAACCGAGCGATTGGTTATCGGACGAGCGCGAATCCGGTTTCCCATAGCGGCGAATCGCGGCGGCGGCATTGTCGCGACCTGGACGTAATCCCGCAAGCGTAAGTTCATTCGCTCTTCGTGGTCTCGGCGCTTGCCTAACGTCCGTCTGCGCTGGCGCAGGCGAAGATCCCACGGTGAAGAAAAGAAACGCCATGTTAGCGCTGACCCAGAATCGCATCGAGTCGCGCCTCAAAATTTTCTTCACCTTCGCTCCAGAGTTCGCTGCGTTCCGCCGGCAATGCTGCTTCGATGCGTTCCATCCATGCAAACAACTGTTGGATGTTCTCGCGGGTCTTGGCGTGATATTCCTTCAGATTGCCGCCGGCGGACATCCAGCGGCGAAACGTATGTTCCAGGGGATGGTCCGAGGAATCAAATGGATTGGTCGCGGCGCCCGGCGCGAGCATACCAGCGTGTCCGGTGAAAAAATGCTCGAAGCCCAAATCGACCAGAAAATTGCCCTCGGTGGCGGCGATGCCGCCGTCGTAATCGAGGCCCTGGCAAGTCACGAGCAGCGGTTGCGGCTGGTGTTGGAATTTCAAGCTTTCGAGGTCGAGCTCCCACAAATCCCACTTGCCAGCCACTTGATATGCGGAATCAAAATTCAATTGTTGAATGGCCAGCGCGGCCACTTCCGCCGGTCCAAATTTTGTGGGGCGCAAATCCCAGGAAGCCACGGGCGTTTCCGTGGCGTCGATGGGCTGCACGGTGAGTTCCGTGAACGTTGGTTGCGAAGCGGAAAGCGGCGCGGTCGTCAAAAAACGCGCGAACTGTGCGATCAACGTGGATTCCGAATAATCGCGCGTCCACACGCGCAGGTAAGCTCGATTGGCCATGAATCAATGATTATAACCGCAGACCGGTCGCGGTGCGTCATGCGGGTCTCGGCTGCTTGTGCGCGTCGAGGTGCGCTGGTACGCAACCTGGGGATTCAAGGGCGCGGTAGACTCTATGCCGATTGGCCCTTGGCCTTATTCGCGAGAAGGTCGCGCAACGTTTCGCCAATTTCCGCGAAAACCTGCTCACATGCCGCGCGGATTTGCTCCTCGGCGGTCGCGGCGATGTTGTTCACCAGGCCGCGCGCCTGCTGATCCAGCGAGGCAACGGTCGCCAGCATCCACTGATTGGAAATTCCGTGCAATTTTTCGCGATGTTCTTCCGCAGCCTGTTCGCCGGCTTGTTTGAAGATTCCGCGTACTTCCTCTTGATGCACCGAAGTCAAGTTGCGCACCGACTCCAGCAAGGGCACAAAACTGGCCTCGACATTCTTGTGCGCTTCGGCCAGGCTGGTCTCCATCGCGTGATTCATGCCGGAATGGAAGCGGCGCAGAAAACCTTCCTGCTCCGCGGTGGTGCGCAGTGCCAGTTCCACACGCGCGGATTCTATTTCTCCGCGCAGCTCTCCGGTTGCGCGGTGCACTTCGTCGCCAAATCCCGCAAGTTCCTGCCGCGCGGTGCGCTGAATCTCGTCGGTGAATGCCGCGGCCGTAGTTTCGGCGGCCTCCGCAAAGAGTCCGCGCGAACGCTCAAATGCATCGCGCAACACCTCCTCCATTTGCGACTGCGTGTGGCCCACAAAATTGCGGCTGGCATGATCGACTTCACTGGCAAACGTACTGGAAACTTCTCCAGCCTTTTCGCGCAATTGATCGGCGATCTGTTCGACAACTTTTTCCGTGCTGTTTTGTATCTGCGTTTGCGCTTTTTTCTCGTACCACTCCGCAGACTTGAGCACGTCGTCGATGGCTTGCTGCTTCACTTCCTGAACCTTTCCTTCGAGATCTCCCAAGCTCTGCTCGGTGATACCGCGCGCCGAGTCTTGCAATACCTGTTCGACAGTGCCGAGACTTTCGCGAAAACGACCCAGGGACTCGGCGAATGTTTCGTCGGCGAAACCGCGGATACGTTCCTGCTGCAGCGTCATCGCGGCATCCAGCAGAGAGCGGCCGCCCGCCAGGCGATGCACGGCTTCCTCAGCGCGCACAATGTGCGGTTGCACGGTGGCGGTTACTTGCTGCTCGAACTGCTGTACGCTTTCGCGGGTGGCTTCTGCAAAGGCGCTGCGAATCCGGCCATTGATTTCATCGAACAGTGATTCAGACCGGCGATGCAATTCATTGCGATGCAGAGCCAATATATCGTCGAGCTGCGCACGAAATCCATGCAGCGAATCTTCCTGAGCTACGGTCAGTTGCGACGAAAAGTGTTCGAGGCGCGCGAGCGCGTCTCCGGCCTTCGCCAGGAGAGCCTCAAGTCGCGCCGCTGGTTCCTTGGCGCGTCCTTCAACCGCTGCGCCAAGGGAATCTCGCAGACCGGCGACGTGCTGCTCAGCCTCCGTGTGCACGCGGGTTACCGCCGCATCGACGGCGCTGCCAATGGCATTTCCCACGGCCTGATCCACCGCGTCCTTCACGGAGCCGCGCAACGCCTCGGTCACGGCGGTGTGCGCACCCTGTCCAGCCGCTTCGCGAATTTCCGTCGCCCGTCGTTCTAGCTCGCCGGTTACCCGCGACGCCGTTTCATGCAGCGCGGCAATGCGCGCCTCGATTTGACGCGTTCCCGCTTCCTGCAATTGACTGGTGAGTTGTTCGCGCAATTGCTCGCTAATTTGCTCGCCTACGCCACGCGCATGGCTCTCGAGCCCCTGCGCTGCATGTTCTTGAGCCGTAGCGGTCGCTCCGGCGATGCTTTGCTCGACTACCGCTTGCCAGCGTTCGCGTGCGGCATCCACGTCTTGGGAAAGTTGCGCGCGCCAAGCCTCCTGCATCGCCGATTGAACCGCCGCTTGCGCTTCGATCGCTGCTTCCTGCGACATTTTCACTTCCGCCAGGCCCGCCGCGAGGCTCGTGGCAGATCCCTCGGCCGCCGTGTGGGTCAGTGCGACGGCTCTAGCGTGCGCGTGGATCATTTCTTCGCTATGCGTGCGCAAAAGTTCCTGCAATCGTCGCTCGTGCTCTTCGACGGTCGCCAGCAGCGCAGCGTTTTGCGCCGCGAGCGCTGTAAGCCGTTCCCGCGCCGCTTCTTCCACCGCCCGGCGCGCTTCTTCCGCCGTGCGTGCCGCTTCCTCCAGCGAGCGCTTGGCCTCTTCCTGGGAGTGCGCCGCGGATCGAAGGCGCTCCTCTAGGTGCGTCTCCGCGCCCTCGCGCAGCGCGGTAAGGCGATTCACGGCATCCTCAATATGCTGCCGCAACCCTTCTTGCGTTTCCGCATTCGCTACGGCCTGGCGCTCGAACTGCGCACGCTGCGCAGCAGCCTCCTCGTGCAATTTCGCCGCCAGCTCACGCGTGAGTTCTTCCAGTTTCGGCGTAAAACTTAGCGGCAGTTCGATGCGCGCTTTTTCCGTAGATTCGGACGCGGCCTCGGCCAGTTTCTTGGCCTGCTCTTCAGCGTGTTGCTGCAATTTGTCAATCGCGCGTGCCGCTTCGTTGGCCACCTCGACGCGCGCTGCCGCGAATTTCTGTTCCCATTGTGCAAACGCGGTATGCCGCTCCGAAGAAACCGCCTGCGTGGCAGCATCACGGGCCGCCGCCTGAATCTGTTGTTTGGCGTCGTTTAGCAAACGCGTCATCTGCCGCGCTAATTGCAGCGAGGCATCCGTAGCGCTCACCGGAGAAGGGAATATCCGCACCTTGTCCGCGCCACTATCCGGCGGCGAATCCGGAGCTTCGCCGAGCGGCAAGTTAAATTCCGCGCTGCCGCCGGGCGTGCCACTTGAACCGCCGTGGGTGTGATGGCCCTCTGGCAATTCCGGTAGCCCGGAAGTTTCGGCGGCTCCTTCCGCGAAATCCTCGTGGCGTTGCTTTTCTGCTTCCGGAAATCCAAACCAGTCCTCTGGGGGGAACGCCATGCCCCAGGCGTTTCCCGGCTGCTCCAATTCGAGCGCCACTTGAAACAGTTGCCGCACCGTGCGCGGCCGCTGGATCCACGCTACGCGTCCGCGCACGGAGCGCGTGGCGTGTCCGCTTTCCGAATGCGGAATCTCCAAGGTCACCCACATATTTTTCAGTACGTAGTGCTTTGATTGGTAGCGGCACCCGTGACAATTAATGATCAGCGTCGAAGTGCGCTCCGTAAAAGGACGCCCGAGCGCGTCCACACCAGTCACCGCCAGCGGCACCGCTTGTACGATCCGGGTGCTGCGCCGTTTCCGCAACTCGGTGTTGGGAGTCATAGTGCTTCCGGATGCCATTTCGCTCGTCTCATCGGCAGAGTTGCCGCCCAGGTTCGGCATAGCCTTGTCCGCTCGCAGTGGAAACTCGTCGTACATCAAATTCGCCGCCACCAGCAGCAACAGCTTGCGTGATGCGCATAATTAAAGCCCGGCCTTCGAAAAATAAACGCAATCTCGAGGTGCGCCCTAAGGGAAGCCGGCCCAACTTCTGGAACCCATCTTGGAAACGCCGCGCGCCGATCCCAGCCTATTTCGCATGCGCTTCGCGCTTCGACATTCCGCCGAACAGCGCGAGAACAGCAACGTCGTGCGAGAATTTGCGACAACTGGAATGTTGATCGTGGTCGTGCGGCGAAACAAAACAGTGCGCCAACTTCTGCATAGCGCACCTCCTTGCGGGGAACACTGACTGCGGGGCAGTGACCGCGACGGGCAGACTGTATACTTATTTCTTGCGTTTGACTAGAGCGTCCTGTACGTACCAATGAAGCGTCCTATCTGTACCAGCGGCGCACGACGTCCCCTACCTCGCTCGTAGAATCGCGCTGCTACAGCTCTCTTCGTCCTTCCATCGCCTTCAACATCGTGACTTCATCCGCATATTCAAGATCGGCACCTACGGGAATCCCCACGCCAATCCGCGTGACCTTAACCCCCAGCGGTTTGAGCAACTTAGACAAGTACATGGCGGTGGCTTCGCCTTCCGCGGTGGGATTCGTGGCCATGATAATTTCCTCGACGCCGCCACCCCGTAGCCGTTCAATTAACGATTTGATGTGCAGTTGCTCCGGTCCGCGACCGGAAAGTGGCGAAAGCGCTCCGCCCAGAACGTGATACATGCCGCTGTAAGTGCGCGTCTTTTCAATGGCCATGATGTTGTGCGCTTCTTCCACCACGCAAATGGTGCGCTTGTTGCGAGTGGCGCCGACGCAATAGAGGCATGGATCGCTATCGGTGATGTTGTGGCACGTGGAGCAGGCACGGATTTTTTCTTTGGCGTCGCGGATGGCGTCGGCGAGTCCCAGGGCGTCTTCCTTCGCGGCGCGCAAAATAAAAAAGGCCAGTCGTTGCGCGGTTTTTTGCCCGATCCCCGGCAAATGTTTTAATTCATCGATTAATCGTTCTACAGGAGCAGCAAAATCAGGCATGTCGAATGTGTAGCACACCGCTCCGCGCCAAGCAAACCGCACGGCAAACCGGCCGAAAAAACACAAAATAGCAGGCAAGCCGAAAAAGCGCGGAATAGCCGAGTTAGTGCCACGGCAGATCGAGGCCGGGTTCCGGATGATGGTAGGTGCCAACTAAATGCACGGGAGCTACGGCGCCAGCGTGTTTTCGTTTGAAGAAAATATTTAGCGGCTTTAGCAGCGCGGATTTCACACCTTCCGTCATATGGGACAATTCCGCGTCGGTTTTCAGTGTGCCGTGGAGATCAATTTTTTCGGTTTCCAGATTGTAAGTGCCGTGCATTTCGGCGGACGCTCCTGGAACGTTGAACGACAATTTGTCGAGTTTGGCCGTGGCCTGAATGATTTCGGCGCGGCCGGCAAGATTCGAGATAACGCGTTGCGGGTCTTCGTCCGCATCCTGCACTTCCTTTTCACTGATCTTTTCTCCGCGAGCTTTGCCACTGAACAGATCGACGTCTTTTTGCGTCGAGGTCTTGCTGAACTCCCCGCCCGACACCCCAAAATCACCGGCCACCCGCACTTTTTTGAGAAATGGCTCGTCGCCAGGGGGAATCGTCACCTGCGCCCGGAAGCTGGTAACTCCATTCAGCGGCGGCTGCGCTTCGCTAACGAATAGTCGCAAAACGTCCTGGACGCGGCCATCTCGGACGTACAATGCAAGGGAAGCGGTCTTTCCTTTTTCGCCGGGACGTCCGGCAATTTTTCCACTGGCGGTTACCTGCGTGCGCAGAAAATCGGTGGCGACGTGTTCGAGCGATACGTCGCCATTCGTGCCGTTGACAAACGCATGGAATTCGCTCGCCAGATGTAGCGCATGCTGGCTGCGCTTAACCATAAAATCTGGGACCTCGAGGTGGCCTTCGGTTTCCAGGTGCCCCAGTTCGCCCCAAAATTTTTGCGTCGCCGTGAGGTTGCCGGAAATGCCGTCGAAGGAGCTGAGATCGGCATGTGCAAAGGTGGCTTCGCCGCTCACCGCGGTATCGCCCGGACGCTCTCGGTTCCAGGGGCCGAATTGTCCACGCGCGCGAATCTCACCGGGCGGAATTGGATTGTGCAGCGCGACTTCATAGGTGAAGGGTTTCTCGCCCTGGACGGAATGCAACTGTAGCCTGTGAACTATAAATTGCAGCGCTTCCTGGTCCCCGTTGCGCGCAATTTCGACGACCGAACGATCAGCGATAAGTGTTCCTACGTGGGTGTTAGATTGCACGGCTTTCCAGTTGCTCGGCTCGCGCTTGCTTCCTATTTTTGGCACGTGCGCCGCAAAATCCTCCAAGATGATTTTGCTGATATACCCGGGGCGTAGAATCATATCGAGATAGTGCGCCTCGATCGTGACACGCCGGATGGTCACAATGGGAGACGTATCCCGCGAGCTGCCTAACCACGTAAAAACCGCTTCCTCTCCGACACAGCCCGGATGCGGGAAATAAGTCGCATGAAATTTTTGAAAGGTTACCGTGGCGGGAAAAGTCTCTTGCAGCGATTGCGTTACCTTGCGTTGCGAAAAAGGCCAGCGCGGCGCCATAACCGTGGCGGCCGTCGCCATGAGTACAGCGAGTGCCAGCAACGCCCACGAAGCTTTCTTGACGTGCGCCGTCGTTGACATTCCGTTATCCTGATTCCTCACTCCGACAAAATCTTGGTGCGCCGAACGTTGGATTCACAGGAGCCGCAGAAAGGTTCCGACGACCTAAAAAAGACAAGCGGCCCTTGCGAAATATTGCAAGGGCCGCCACGTCGCAACATCAACTTTCGAGGCGTTCGTTCTGCTACTTTCCGGCTTTTCCTTTGGCCGCGTGCACCTTGGCCCACCGTTCCTTAGCTTTGCGCGAAAGATGCGCACGCAGCGCCGCGGAAACCACCCGCTTGGGGCCGCCCGTCTTGCCTTTCGAGGCGCTCACGCTGCCAGCCGGCCGGTAGGTGCCGCCCAGCGCGTTAATCGCTCTCTGGATACCTGTTAACTGATGTTTTAACTTCGCTTCTTCCTGCTTCAACGCCGCCAAAATGTCCATTACTTCCTCCTTTGGGTATTAGACATCTGCGGCGCACAAACTGCAAGCTACGGCGCGGATTCTCTGGGGCGGCGGGGCCAGTTCAGCCAACAGCCGCCAACGCTCTAAATACCATTTAGTAATCTAACAGAAGTTTGGTCGCCTGAGGCTCGGCGAAATACGAAGGTTGGGAATCGTGACGGCAGAATTAAAATAGTCCTGGAATCTTTAATCCGGAAATGCCGGGCATGGTGCCGGCGATATTCTTCATCTGGCTTGCTAGTTCATCGTCCACGCGCCGCGAAGCTTCATTCACCGCGGCGCGAATCAAGTCCTGCAGCATCTCCTGATCCTTGCCGGCAAATACTTCCGGCTCAATGCGTACATCGACCACCTGTTTTTGGCCGTTCATCTTGACAGTAACCATTCCACCGCCGGCGGACGCTTCCACCGCCACGGAATTTACCTGTTGTTGCAAGTCTTCCTGTACTTGCCGTAACCGCGACAACATTTGTTGCAGAGCGTTGACTTCCATGTTCCTTGAACCTCTCGGCTTCCCGGAGCCGCCCCTGAGTTCGGCACCGCGAACGCTACCACCCAAGCCAGGCTACGAACCGGACGGCCGCGGCTTCACTTCCGAAATTCTTCCGCCGAACCGTTCCATCATCGACCGCACCATCGGGTCGGTTTCAAAGCGCGCCCGCAACTCCGCTGCGCCCGAACCATGCTGCCGCACACCTGGCGAACTCGCTTGGCTTTGCGAAATTCCCGGCGCTCCAGCGGCAGCGGCTGCTGCAATACTCTCGATTTTAGCACACACGCGCACTGGCTTGCCGAGCACCTTGTTGGCTGCGCCGCGAATTTTCTCCAGCGCGTCGCGGCCTTCGAGCAATTCCGCAAACGCCCGCTTGTCCGCGGGAAAAAAAATCCGCAATTCATTGTCTTCGAGTTGCCAGCGGTTGCTCTGCTCGACAAGTTCGCCGAGAAATTTCTTTTCCGCCTGAATGGCGGTCTTGATAGCGGTAACCTGGGGTTCAGAAATTCCTTCGGCGCCCAACACCACGGGGGTAGCCGTTTCCGTTTTGGCGGATTCCTCCGCTACGAATCCGGCGCCGCTAGTTTCTGCGATAGCGGAGATTTCCCGGCCGCCATCTTCTTCTCTTGTGCGTACGGCATCACCGCTGCTGGGCGCGGATGCGCCGGGAATTTCGGGCGTCCTGGCAAGTTCCGTAAATTGTTTCACGTCGTTCTCTTTTTCGGCAGCACCACTGTGCAGTGCGGGACGCCACGCAGCTTCGTTCATGACCGGCGTGCGAGCCGCGGTCTCCGCCACCGCTTTTTTCTGGGCGCCGGAAACGCTGGCGGCGACTCCGCGGCTCGCGCCCGATGTTCCCGTCCCGCCGCCAGGAACTCCGCCTTTCATTTCTGTCATTAGTTCTTCGAGCGGCGCCAAGCGGCCGGCGTTAATTAACCGCAACAAGCCCATCTCCAAATGCACACGCGGGTCCGGCGCGCGCCGCAAACTGTCATCGGTCTGCAAAAGAATCTGAAAGAATCGCGTCAAATCCTCTTCGCTAAAAAGCGCCGCGGCGCGCGCCAGTGCCGGACGCTGATCGGGCGTAGCGGCGATCAATTCGGAATCCGCTCCGCTGACCCGCGCGATCAGCAGATTGCGGATGTGACGAATCGCTTCGCGGCAGAAATGTTGCAAGTTCCGTCCATCTTTCTGGAAGCGGTGCACCAACCCGAGCGCGCGGTCCGCGGAACCTTCCGCAATGGCGTTTACCAATTCGTCCAGCACATCTTCCGGAACCACGCCCAGAAGTTCGCGCACTTCCTTGTCCGGAATATTGTCGCCGCAATACGCGCGCGCTTGTTCGAGCAGCGAAAGCGCATCGCGCAAGCTGCCTTCGGCCATGCGCGCGATGACCGCCAATGCGCCCGGGGCAATTTTCAGGTTTTCTTCTTTGGCGATGTGTTCGAGGCGCCCGGAGATTTCGACGAAGGTCAGCGCACGGAAATGAAAATGTTGCGAGCGCGAGCGTATAGTATCCGCCAGATCCTCGGGCTGCGTGGTGGCCATCACAAAAATTACCCGGTCCGGAGGTTCTTCGAGAGTTTTCAGCAAGGCGTTGGAGGCTTCGCCAGTGAGCATGTGCGCTTCATCGAGGATCACCACTTTGCTGCGCGACGCTGCCGGCGCATAGCGCACCATTTCGCGCAGTTCGCGAATTTGGTCGATGCCGCGATTGGATGCCGCGTCAATTTCAATTACGTCCAGCGAATTTCCCGAGGTGATCTCTGTGCAGGAATCGCACACGCCGCACGGATCCGCCGTCGGCCCCTGCGCGCAGTTCAGTGCTTTGGCCAGAATGCGCGCTGCGGTGGTTTTTCCCACGCCTCGCGCGCCAGAGAATATATAAGCATGCGCCACGCGATTTTTTTCAATGGCGTTCTTCAGCGTCTCGGTGACGTGTTCCTGACCCACCAGATCGCGAAACGACTGCGGCCGCCACTTGCGCGCGATAACTTGATAATTGCTCATAGGGTTGGAGAGCTCATGAATATTTCAAGCGGACCGCCGAACGCGATCTGCACTGCTGGGCTTTTGCCGCTGGCGGCGAGAGGAACTTCGGGTGGTCTGCGGCGCACAAGGCGTTCCCGGTACCGTTGCTCCCTTCCGGGCCTGGCGGGGTTCGCGGGACCTTGTCGCACAGAGCCCGAAGCTCCACTCTCCGGCAGCGGCGCAGCACGCGACTGCGTGACAAAAGTTTAGCACAGCCGGTTGTGGCAAAGCACAGCGCAGCACACGCGCGGTCGACTCATTTCGCAACGCTGTGGAAATTTTTCCGTGGCAACCAACATGGAAATGTATCTTCGAACACTTTCTCGGCAATTCTTCATCCCAGCAAAGCAGGTTCCGATCTTTCGGGAAAGAAATTGATTTTACGCGCGTGCCCGGCACTTACGTTTACTGGGGTTTTGTGTCCTGAAAGTAAACGGTTTGCGGAAACATCGCATTCCCGCGCGCGCAAAAGGGGAAGTACACTCGTCGCTAGATGGCGTTCCTCCGCCGTCCGCCCGCGTCGCGCCGCAAGCTGCTTGCAGCGCAGCGCCGGGTCCGCCGCGCCAGCGGTTCGCACCAGGGCATTGCCCGGGTGTCCCCCACGACACGGGGCACGATGCGGGGCCACACGCTCCGCAAGAATGCGCTGGAGGATCTCATGAAAAAAACTTTCTTCTCGTCTCTCGTTGCCGTCGTATTTCTATGCACTTCGCTCGGGTCCTATGCCGAGCCCCAGCAAGTGGCGCAGGGCACCCGCGTTCGTTTGCGCCTGGTCACGGACATCAGCAGCTCCAGTTCGCGTGATGGTGATCCGTTCGTCGCCATCGTTTCCGAACCGGTGTTCATTGGGAATCGCCTGCTGATCCCCATGGGAACGCGGATCAACGGCACCATCGGTACCGTGGAGCATGCCCGCCACTTTTCTCTTTTCCGCGGTCAGGCGTACATGAACTTGACCTTTCGCAGCATGGAAATCGATAGCCGCGTCATTCCCATCCAGATGAGCATCCTGGCCATCGAGGATCGTCGCAGCAACGGCGATACGAAAAACCGTAAGGACATCCGAATTGATGAAGGGCAAGTCTTGCAGGAAAAACATGACTTTAAGGGCGACGTGATTGGCGGGACTATCGGCACGGGCGGCGGAGCGCTGGTCGGCGCGATCTTCAGTAACGTCGCGCGTGGCTTCGGATTTGGTATCGCCGGTAGCGCCATCTATATCGCGGTGCGCAAAGGCAAGGAGGTGGAATTGCCCGCGCAGACCGGCATGCTAGCCCGCCTCGACAGCACCGTTACCGTGCCCACGCTTAGCGGCGGCAACCTCGATGGCCAAAGTCTCACCGCCGTCGTCAACAACAGCGGCAACTAACTCGCGAGAGCATTTGGATTGGGAAAGCTACAAAAATTTCCTTAAGGAATGAGCGCCATGTTTCCGTTAGGACTTGAAACACGGCGCCGCAGAGTCTTTCCCTTTTGCTTCGATTCCGCTGCTCCCCGTGCTTTGCCCGCTGTCCGCACGTCACGAGAACGTCTATAATTTGGTCCAGCTGGAATTCCTGGAGCAAACGTGAACAAGCGCGATCGTGCGTTGGGGATGCACCGCGAAATCACGCGACGCGATTTTCTAAATGGCGTCGCCGTTGGTGTCGGCGGTGCGCTCGCTAGCGGCGGTTTCGGTAGAGAGACGCTAATGGCCGAAGGCTTAGCCGATGACCTCGCGCCGGAAAAAACTCTCGATTACTATCCTCCCGCAAAGCTCGGTATGCGCGGAAATCACGACGGCTCGTTCACCTATGCGCACCTGTTACGTGATGGAATGCCATGGAGCGATCTAGGCAAGGAAGCGGAAACCGGCGAAGCTTACGACCTGGTGATCGTTGGCGGCGGAATCAGCGGGCTCGCGGCCGCCTATTTTTTCCGCAAGCAAGCGGGACCGCAAGCACGCATTTTGATCCTCGACAACCACGACGACTTTGGCGGGCACGCGAAGCGCAATGAGTTCAGCGCGGGCGGCCGCGTGGTGCTCAGTTATGGCGGAACGCAATCGATCGAGAGTCCGGGAAGCTATAGCCCGGTAGCCGCAGGTTTACTAAAAGACATCGGAATCGACGTGCAAAAGTTTTACAAAGCGTACGACAGAAATCTTTACGACCATCTGGGCACTGGGTGCTTCTTTGACCGAGAAACCTTCGGCGTCAACAAAATGCTGACGGGCATGAACAGCACACCTTGGCCGGAATTTCTCGCACAAGCCCCGCTTTCCGCCGAAGCGCGCAAAAACATCGCCCGTGTGTATACAGAGAAAGTGGACTACCTCGCAGGGCTCAGCCGCGAACAGAAAATCGCCAAGCTTTCAAAAATCAGCTACGCGGAATATTTGTCGAAGTACTGCCGCGTGACCCCGGAAGCGCTGAAATTTTTTCAGAGCATGCCTCACGATTTATTTGGCGTGGGCATCGAAGCGGTTTCCGCCATGGCCTGTTATGAAAACCCGGACGACTACGAATCCTTCACCTACGCGGGATTTGACGGCTTGGGTCTCGGGGAGCGAGAGAAAGCAGAGCCCTACATCTTCCATTTTCCCGATGGCAACGCGTCGGTGGCGCGTTTGTTGACGCGCGCGCTCCTTCCCGAGGCCGTCCCCGGACACACCATGGAAGACGTGGTCACCGCCCGCGCGGACTATAGCAAGCTCGATGTGAGCGGCGCCCCGCTGCGCATACGCCTGAACAGCACGGTGGTACACGTCGCGCACGTGCAATCGAGTGGCGCCGCAGGAATGCTCGATCGCGGCGCGGGCGCGGCCGGACCGCTAGACGTGGTCTATCACCGCGGTGGCAGATTGCAGCGCGTGCGCGGCGCGCGTTGCGTGCTCGCCTGCTACAACGTGATGATTCCTTACCTTTGTCCGGACCTGCCCCCACAACAAAAGGACGCGCTGTCGTATCTCGTGAAAACTCCGCTCGTGTATACCCACGTGGCGCTGCGCAATTGGCAGCCTTTCGCAACGCTCGGGGTACGTCAAATCGTGGCACCCGGCGGATATCATACGTACACCACGCTGGATTTTCCCGTGAGCCTCGGAGCGTACAAATTTCCCAGCCAGCCTGCGGAGCCCGCCGTGCTGTTTATGCTGCGCACCCCCTGTAAGCCTGGATTGCCCATGCGCGAACAGTATCGCGCCGGCCGCCGCGAGTTGCTGGACACTTCTTTTGCCACCTTCGAGCGCAACATTCGCGAGCAACTCACCCGCATGCTGGACCGCACCGGATTCGATCCCGCGCAAGACATTCAGGGCATCACCGTGAATCGCTGGGCCCACGGCTACGCCTATACGCCGAATTCGCTTTTCGATCCGGACTGGCGTCAAGAGCAGAAACCCTGGGTGATCGGCCGGCAACGTTTTGGAAATATCGCCATCGCCAATTCCGATGCCGGTGCCAACGCCTACACCAATGAGGCCATCGACCAGGCGTTCCGCGCTGTCCAGGATTTGCAGACCACCTGAGCGCGCGGGAGGCTAGGAGAAGAATGCGTCGCGTGTAAAAAATCCCGTGATGCCGGTGCGCCTCGCGGCGCTCGGAATCGCGATTTATTTGTCCAAGGAGCGTAAATGGTTTTCAACTGCACGGTGATTGCGAGATTTCGCGGGGTTCGTAATGCGTTGACGGCTCTAGCTTTGCTGCTCTGCGGTTTGTGCTGTTCGCCGGCATTGCCGCAGGATGTGACTCCGGTAATCTCGACCGACCATGGCGCCAATTCCGCCGCCGCGCTGAAACAGCACTACGTAATTCTTGTCTCGCTCGACGGTTTCCGCTACGACTACGCAAAAAAATACGGCGCCAAAAACTTGCAAGCGCTGGCGGCAGCGGGCGCAACCGCACCGGAGGGCATGATTCCCGCGTACCCCAGCCTGACGTTTGCCAATCACTACACGCTGGCCACCGGACTGTATCCCGAACACCACGGAATTGTGGCCAACAGTTTTTACGATCCGCAGCGCAAACAGACTTATCGCCTTGGCGATCCCGCAACAGTTACGGATGGCACGTGGTACGGCGGCACTCCGCTGTGGGTGCTGGCCGAACAGCAAGGCATGCGCGCCGCCTGTTTTTTCTGGCCCGGTTCGGAAGCGGAGATTCAAGGCGTGCGCCCTTCTTACTATTTGAAATATGACGATAAATTGCCCAACGATAAGCGCGTCGAACAGGTGCTCAATTGGTTGCGCCTGCCGGAAGAACGCCGCCCACATTTGATTACCCTCTATTTTTCGGAAGTCGATCATCAGGGCCACGAACATGGTCCGGATAGCCCAGAGGTCGCCGCGTCCGTGCAAGTGGTCGATAAAGAAATCGCAGCGCTCGAGGAAGGTCTCAAGAAATTATCGTTACCGGTCGACGTCATCGTGGTTTCCGACCACGGCATGGCCAAAACACAGGGCGATTGGATTACCCTCGATCAATATTTTCCTGATGCCGGAGCTTTTGAGAAAATTGTTGGCTCCGAGCTGTACGCAAAGTCCGAGGCCGATGCGGAACATGCTTACGAGGGACTGCACGGCAAGAGCGATAAGTTCGACGTGTACCGTCGCGCGCAAATGCCAGGGGCGTTGCACGATGACAGCAATGCGCGCGCCGGCGATCCCATCGTGGTGACCAACGGCCCGTACCTGGTGCGTTTTTCCGCGCCCCCGCCTTCCTCTTCTTCCACCCCCGAGCATATGCCGGTAGGCATGCACGGCTACGATCCCGCACGCGTGCCAGAGATGAAAGCCAGCTTTTTCGCCGCCGGTCCAGATATCCGCGCGGGCGTCAGCGTGCCGACGTTTGAAAATGTAGATATCTATCCGTTGGTGGCGAAACTTCTGGGCCTGGATATTGTGCATCTGAAGACCGGCGCGATCGATGGCGACTTGCGCCCGCTCGCACTTATCTTGAAGGACAGCTCGGTGGCGCCTCCCCGCTAATCGAACACGGACCCCTACTGCGCGTCTCCGGTGCTTGCCAGTGCTCCTTCCCAACGCGCCACCACCGCGCAAGCCAGGCAGTTGCCGATCACGTTCACCGACGTGCGCACCATATCAATGAGGGCATCAATCCCCAGGATGATGAAAATCGGTTCGCTGGGCAAACGAAAGGTGGCGGCGGTTGCCAGCAATACCATCGGCACCGCGCGGGGCACACCCGCGATGCCTTTGCTGGTCAGCATTAGGGTAAACACCATGAACAGTTGTTCCGTCCACGACATGTGAATCCCTGCCGCTTGCGCCACGAAAACCGAACCCAGGGCCAGATATAACGTCGAGCCATCCAGATTGAAGCTGTAACCAGCGGGAATCACGAACGCCACGATTTGCCGCGGCACACCGAACTCCTCCATGTTTTCCATGGCGCGCGGCAGCGCCGCTTCCGAAGTGCTGGTCGCGAACGCAATGGTTGCCGGCTCGGCGATGGCGCGGAGAAATCGTGCGAGCGGCAATCGCGCAAGCAAAGCGATCGGCAAAAGCACGATCAAAAGAAAAGCCGCCAGCGCGGCATACGCGGTGAGCAAAAGTTTTGCCAGCGGCAATAACACGCCGAGGCCCATATGACCGACGGTGTACGCCATGGCCGCGCCAACACCGACCGGCGCGTAGTACATCACCAGGTTCGTGAACTTGAACATCACTTGCGCCAGCGATTCCGCGAAACGCAAGATTGGCTCACGCCGGCCTGCGGGCACGCGCGTCAGCGCAATCCCGAACAGCACCGCAAACACCGCCACCTGTAAAATTTGATTTTCCGCCGTAGACTTCACGATATTTTCGGGAAAGACGTGCAGCAAAAAATCATCCCAGTGCATGATCATTGGCGGTGTTTGTGCAGGTGTAGTTGACGGTGTCGCTGATTGCGTTGTTGCGGAATTGGGCAGCGATGCGGCGGGCGCCGTCATCGTCTGCGGATTTAATGCGAGTCCTTCTCCGGCGCGACTGATATTGATTGCCGCTACTCCTAAGAAAAGCGCAATCGTAGTGACCCCTTCAAAATAAACCAGACTCTTCCAGCCGATTCGTCCAACGCCGCGCAAATCGCCATGACCCGCAATACCCGTGATCAACGTCGCCAGAATCAGCGGCGCAACGATGACTTTAATCAACCG